>ODAJ012188723.1_pt1 | contig 11222 bp, 7 predicted proteins | sample 1539241 | NCBI WGS metagenome assembly ODAJ01 (sample SAMN02144231, study PRJEB22623) | gut metagenome | biome: sheep rumen | host: Ovis aries | place: New Zealand | reverse complement strand
CCGGTCGAAGGACTTTTTGCCGTAGGAACGCTCGCCGTCCTGCCGGTCGAAGGACTTTTTGCCGTAGGGCTTGCGATCGCCGTCGCGGGATTCATACTTGTTGAACGGCTTCTTGCCGTACGTCTTTTTGCCGCCTTCGTAGTCGCGGCCGCCGTCCTGCCGGCCGTAGCCGCGGTCTTCACTGCGCGCGCCGATGTCTCTCGAGGAGGGGCGCTTTGCGTACTCATTCTTTTGATACGTCATGATCGGTTTCCTTTCCGGTTGTTTCAAATTGTTCCAATATCAGGCGCATCAGTTCGCCGATGCGCCGGTCTTCGCCTTTCAGATATAAGTGTCCGAACAGCGATTCAAGCCCGGTCGCGACGCGATAGTCGCGCACGTCCGCGTTTTTCGGCACAGTGCCGCTGTGCGCGTTGCGTCCGCGCCGGAACGCCGCCTGTTCTTCCTCGCTCAGAAGATCCGCGATGCGGTAGTACGCTTCGGCCTGTCCCTTTGCACATACGCGCCTGGCGGCTTCAAGATGCAGCGCATGGACCTTCAGATATTGTGTTTCGGCAAGATAGGTGCGCACGTAGAGATCGTAGATCGTGTCGCCGAGATATGCGAGCGTCAGCGCGGGCATCGAAAGCGGGTCGCAGGGGCGCTCGATCGGCAGAGTATTCAGAATTTCGGAATGCATGCTCATACATCAATATCATACCTGTTTTTGTTCGCAAAGGCAACAAAAATCTTTGAAACCGCGCAGAAAAAGCGCGGTTTCCGCGCGGTTGCGTTTCGAGGCGGAGTGTGCTATACTGGTATCGGTGAAATTTCGCATACCCCTCCCCCGAAGCGGGGGTGGGGAATTGGACGGTACGGAAAGGAACGGCTATGTTTGTAATCGTCGGACTCGGCAATCCCGGACTCAGTTATGCAAAAACGCGTCACAACGCGGGCTTTCAGGCGCTCGATGCGCTCGCAAAGAAGCTCGACGTGCGCGTCAGAACAAAGGGCTTTTCGGCGCTGTACGGAGAGGGACACATCGGCTCCGAGCGCGTCGTGCTGGTGAAGCCGCAGACATACATGAATCTTTCCGGCGAGGCGGTGCAGCAGATCCTGCACTTTTATAAGCTCGAACCGGAACGGCTCATCGTGCTGTACGACGACATCGATCTGCCGCTCGGCAGCATGCGCATCCGCGCAAACGGCTCCGCGGGCACGCACAACGGCATGCGCTCGATCCTCGCCTGCATCCATTCGGAGAACTTTGCGCGCATCCGTATCGGCGTCGGCAAGGATGAATCGCTGATGCTGCGCGACTTTGTGCTGAAGCGCCCGTCGAAGGCGGAACAGGCGGAGCTGAACGACGTCTTCGAACGCGCCGCCGACGCCGCTGTGCTGATCGTGCAGGGACAGCTCGGCGAAGCGCAGATGAAGTACAACAAAAAACACGAAAAGAACGTGTCCGTTTCGATCGACGGACATCAGAAGGAAGAATAACATGGTGCAAAATTGCACCAAATAAGTATGATGCAGAAGCTGCTGGAAGCGGTCGCACGGGATGCGGCCTATCGACAACTGGATACAGCACTGCAATCCGGCGACGGAACGGTCGCCGTATTCGGGCTGCCCGAGCCGCACCGCGCGCCGGTCAATGCGGCGCTTTCGCAGGAGCGCACGGTCGTCTGGGTGCTCCCGACGCCCGCCGAGGCACTGCGCCTGTATGAGCAGCAGCGGGCATATCGCCCGGACACTCTGCTGTTTTTGCCGCGTGAACTGCCGATCGTGCATCTCGAGACCGTTTCGAGCGAGCGCAGGGCACAGCGGCTTGCGGTGCTCTCGCGGCTTGCATTGTCCGGCAACTGCCTGATCGTCACCTGCACGGAAGCATTGATGGAGCGCCTTGCACCGCATGAGACGTTTTTGTCGCAGCTTGTGACGGTACACACCGGGGATACGATCGATCCGAGGGAGCTTTTGAAGCGGCTCGTCGCGTCCGGGTATGAGCGGACGTCCGAGATCGAGGGACCGGGACAGTGCGCGATGCGCGGCGATATCCTCGACGTGTTTCCGCCGCAGGCGGAGGTTCCGTGCCGTATCGAGTTTTACGGAGACGATGTGGATCAGATGCGGCTGTTCGATCCGCTGACGCAGCGCAGCATTGAGCAGACACAGGCGATCGTGCTGCCGCCGGCGTTTGAAACGCCGCAGACGGACGAAGCGATGGCGCGCGCACTGCGGCTGTTGAAGCAGGCGCAGGGGTTCGACGCGCAGCGGGAAGCGTGGAAGGACGGGCATCCGAGCGTGTGCGCCGACGTGCTGGTGCCGCTGCTGTATCCGGTCACGGAAACGCTGCTTGATTATCTGCCTGCGGATCACGCTCTGATTCTGAACGACCCGGGGCGCATCGCGGACGAGGCGCGCGCCGCGGAGCTTGTGTTTTCCGAGACGGTCGCCGCGACGCTCGAACGCGGCGAGGGTCACGCGATGCAGGGAAAACTGCTGATCGGCGCGGACGCGCTGATGCGGCAGCTCGACACGAGCCGGACGGCGGCGTATTATGCGCTGTTCCGTCCGTATCAGGGGTTCCGGCACCGCGCGCGGGTCGGGTTTACGGCGGAGACGGCGCCCGCGTATCTCAACGATTCCAAACAGTTTCAAACGGAGCTTCAGCGCCTTCTGAAATCGCGCGAAGCGATCCTTTTATACGTCGGCGAGGCGCAGCAGCGTCTGGTCGATCAGCTCGGCGAGATCGAGGGCAACATCGCGTCCGCCGATACGCTGTCGAGGCTTCCGGTGCGCGGCGAAGCGCTGATCGTGCGCGAATCGCTGCCGGTCGGCTTCGTGTTTCCGGAGATCCATCTGTATGTGCTGACCGCGCAGGAACTGTTCGGCAAAAAGCCCGCGGCGCATACGAAGAAGAAAAACGGCGTTCTGCGCTATACCGACCTTGCGGTCGGCGATTACGTGGTGCACGAAGCGCACGGCATCGGACGGTTCATGGGCGTCGAACAGCTGACGGTGCAGAACGCAACAAAGGATTATCTGCTGTTCGCCTATCGCGGCGACGACAAGCTGTATATTCCGACCGATCAGCTCGACCGCATCCAGAAGTACGTCGGCGCGGACGCGGACGTGCCCCCGCAGCTAAGCAAACTCGGCGGCGCGGAATGGCAGAACCGCGTGCAGAAGGCGCGGGAAGGCGCGAAGAAGCTTGCCGTCGACCTGGCGCGGCTTTATGCGTCGCGCAGTTCAAACGCCGGTTTTGCGTTCTCGAAGGACACGGCGTGGCAGAAACGGCTCGAAGAAGCGTTCCCGTACGAGGAAACGCCGGACCAGGCACAGGCGATCCGCGACGTCAAGGCGGACATGGAATCGCCGCGTCCGATGGACCGGCTGCTGTGCGGCGACGTCGGTTACGGCAAGACGGAGGTCGCGATGCGCGCGGCGTTCAAGGCGGCGCAGGACAGCAAGCAGACCGCGTTTCTGGTTCCGACGACGATCCTTGCGCAGCAGCACTACCACACACTTTTGCAGCGCTTTGCCGATTTTCCGGTGCGCGTGGCGTGCCTTTCGCGGTTCCAGTCGCAAAAGGAATGCGCCGAGATCAAAAAAGGTCTGAAGAGCGGAGAGATCGACGTGGTCGTCGGCACGCATGCGCTGCTGGCGAAGTCCGTGCAGTTCAAGAATCTTGGGCTTCTGATCATCGACGAGGAGCATCGTTTCGGCGTGAACCACAAGGAGCAGATCAAGGCGCTGCGAAACGAGATCGACGTGCTGACGCTGACCGCGACGCCGATCCCGCGGACGCTGAACCTGTCGATGACGGGTATCCGCGACATTTCCACGATCGAAACGCCGCCGGAAAACCGGTTTCCGGTGCAGACGTTCGTGATGGAATACAGCGACGCGTTCATCGCGGCGGCGCTGCAGCGCGAGCTTGCGCGCGGCGGGCAGGCGTTCATCGTCTCGAACCGCGTGATCACGATGGGCTCGACGCTTACACATTTTCAGACGCTGCTGCCCGATGCACGCATCGCAATGGCGCACGGGCAGATGCCGGAGACGCAGCTCGAAGAAACGATGATGGCGTTTCTGAACCGGGAGATCGACATTCTGCTGTGCTCGACGATCGTGGAAAGCGGCGTCGACATTCCGAACGCGAACACGCTCGTCGTGCTCGATGCGGACAAGCTGGGACTTGCACAGCTCTATCAGCTGCGCGGCAGGGTCGGGCGCAGTACGCGCATGGCGTACGCATATCTGACCGTCCCGCAGGCGCGTGAGGTTTCGGAAACGGCGCAGAAACGGCTCCTTGCGATCCGCGAATTCACGCAGTTCGGGGCGGGCTTCCGCCTTGCGATGCGTGATCTGGAGATCCGCGGCGCCGGTTCGCTTCTGGGTGCGGAACAGCACGGGCACATTGCGGACGTCGGCTACGAGTTCTACTGCAAGATGATGCGCAGCGCGGTCGCCGAGGCAAAGGGCGAGACGATCGAACCGGAAATCGAAACGACGGTCGACGCGCCGATCGACGCGTATATTCCGAAGTCGTTCCTGCCGAGCGAACTGCACCGGCTCGCCATGTACAAGCGCATCGCGCAGATCGGGGACTCCGATGCATACACCGACCTGCTGGACGAATTCAACGACCGCTACGGCGACCTGCCGGAGCCGGTGATGACGCTGATGCAGCTTGCGCTGATCCGTGCGTACGCAAAGCGGGCGGGGATCGTTTCGGTGACCGTGCGCGAAGGCAAGGTCACGATGCAGTACGATGCGTCGGCGCATCCGGACGGCATGCGGCTTTTAGCCGTTTTGTCCTCGGAGCCGAACCTGAAACTCCTTGCGACCGAGCCGCCGGCGATCGAATGGAACGAGCGCAAGCGCAGTATCGCCGATTTTGTCAAAAATCTTCCACAATTATTTTACAGGTTGATGCATTGCGATTGACCGGGAAACACGGTATAATAGTACAATCAATTCGGAAAGGAACCTTTTTTACGGATATGAAACAAAAAACAAGGATCTTTGCAATCCTTCTCGCGATCGGTATGACGCTGTCGTTTGCCGGCTGCCTCGTGCCGAAGGAGAATCAGGCGGACGAGACCGCCGCGCCTGCGTCGAGCGCGCAGACGGACGCGGCGCCGGTCAACACCTCGGATTATGATCCGGAAGCCGTTGCGATCGAGCTCGGCGACGTGAAGATCACCGCGGGCGAGATCGAGGAATCGTACTCCTATTATGTCGGCATGCTGCAGAGCTATTACGGCGTGGAGGTTTCGGATGACGCGTCGATCAACGAGTACCGCGAAATGGCGATCGGCGATCTGATCCGCTATTATGTGCCGGAATGGAAAGCGCAGCAGCTGGGCATTTCGCTGACGGCGGAAGAGGAAGCGGCGATCGAAGAGGAAGTCACGAAGCAGATCGAAGATATGCGCACCGGTCTGGTCTGCGAATTCGCGCATGAGTACGGCGGCGCAGAGGAAGTGTATGATGACATCGCAAAGCTGAGCGACGAGGAGCTGGACGGCGCGATGACGGAGATCAACAGCGAGCTGGCAACGTATTACGGAGAGGGCTATACGCTCGAATCGTATCTTGCGGAACAGCAGAAGAGCATGACGACCGACAGCCGCATAACGGCGCTTTCGGAGAAGCTCCGCGAGGCGAGCGAGGGCGATCTTTCGATCGACGACGCGCAGATCGACGAGTGGTATGAAGCGACGCTCGCGTCGCAGAAGAGCGAATATGACGAGGATCACGCAGCGTTCTGCGATGCGGCGGAATCGTTTGACGCCGGCACGTCGACCGTTCCGGTGCTGTATATCCCGGAAGGGATTCTGTCCGTGCAGATGATCCGGGTCACGCCGGAAGCGGAGCGCGATCTGAAGATCGAAACGAACCGCTCGGAAATGACGGAGCTCGAAGCGGAATACGGCAGACTGATGCTGAACAACGAGAACGCCGCGCGTCAGGCGGAGATTGTTACGCGGTACGCAGAGCTGAAGGCGGAAAGCGAAGAGCTGGAGGAGACGTATATCGGCGAGTCCCGCCGGGCGATCAACAAGGCGTATGAAGCGTTGGAAGAGGGGACGCCGTTCGAGGACGTCATGAAGCAGTACAATGCGGACGGCAGCACGGCGATCGTCATGATGAGCGCGAGCGAGGACGAGCGTTACGGCGAGCTGTGCGAGTATGCATCGGAGCTGCCCGTCGGCACGTATTCGGAGCCGATCCTGATCGACGATGTGTATTACATCGTGAAGCTTGTTGAAAAACCGCAGGCCGGCGCGATCGATCGCGCATCGATCGCCGAAGCGGTCGAAACGGCAGCGAAGGACGCTCTGAAGACGGAGGCGTGGGAACAGCTTCTGTCGGAATGGGAAACCGAAGCCGGAACGAGCGCGGTCCGTCACGAAGAGACGTATGCCGCGATCGGCTATCTCAACAACTGACGACAGAGGGAAGACGCGGTCTTCCCTTTTATCAAATCACAAGGAGGAATCAACCATGTATTGCACCAAGTGCGGAAATCAGCTTCCGGACGATGCGCAGGTTTGCGACGTGTGCGGCGAACGCTTTGCACCCGAACCGCAAAAAGGTCCCGAACTGATGTTCGAACAGCCGAAAGCACAGAAGGAAACGAAACAGACCGGCGTGCCGAGCGCATTCAGAAAGTGGGTCAAGGAGCAGGGACTGTTCTGCCTGATCGCAAAGGCAGTGGCCGTTACCGTCATGGCATTCTACATGCTGGTCTCCATCGTGCACATGATCACGCTCGCGGTCGCACGGTATCCGGGCGGCACGATCTTCGCGCAGTTCTTCACCGAGCTGCTCCAGGGCGTCGTTTACGGCGTGATCATCTGGCTGCTTTCCGACGCGGTCCTGTATCTGCAGAATCTCGTCAAGCTGAAAAAGCAGGAACAGAAAAAATAACGCAACGCAAAAAGAGCTGTGCAGACGCACAGCTCTTTTCGTTTTGTTCCTTACGCGAGCTTCTGTTCGAGGCGTTCGCGGATCGCCTTGATGAAGTCGAGCGTGTTGACCGCGGTGGGCGTGATGCCCTCAACGAGATTCACGAGGTCCTTCGTCATGATGCCGTCCTTTAACGTATCGATGCACGCTTCTTCGAGCTTCGTGCCGAACGCGACGAGATCGTCGAGACCGTCGAGTTCGCCGCGCTTTTTCAGAGCGCCGCTCCACGCATAGATCGTCGCCATCGGGTTCGTGGAGGTTTCCTCGCCCTTCAGGTACTTATAATAGTGGCGCGTGACGGTGCCGTGCGCCGCTTCGAACTCGAAGTTGCCGTCCGGGCTGCACAGCACGGAGGTCATCATCGCGAGCGAGCCGAACGCGGTGGAGACCATGTCGCTCATGACGTCGCCGTCGTAGTTCTTGAGTGCCCAGATAAAGCCGCCCTTACTGCGGATCACGCGCGCGACCGCATCGTCGATCAGGGTGTAGAAGTAGGTGAGGCCGAGCTTTTCGAACGTTTCCTTGTAGTCCTTTTCGTAGACCGCCTGGAAGATGTTGCGGAAGTTCATGTCGTACTTCTTGCTGATCGTGTCCTTTGCGGAGAACCACAGATCCTGCTTGGTTTCGATCGCGTACTTGAAACACGAATGCGCAAACGAGGTGATCGAGGTGTCCTTGTTGTAGATTCCCTGCAGAATGCCGGGGCATTCGAAATCATAGACCGTCTCGCGGAATTCCGCACCGTTTTCGCCGGTGAAGACCAGTTCCGCCTTGCCCTTTTCGGGGACGCGGTACTCGGTGCCCTTATAGAGATCGCCGTATGCGTGACGGGCGATCGTGATCGGCTTTTCCCAGTTCTTGACGACCGGCTTGATGTTGTCGATGATGATCGGCGCGCGGAACACGGTGCCGTCGAGGATCGCGCGGATCGTGCCGTTCGGGCTCTTCCACATCTCATGCAGGTTGTACTCGGTCATGCGCTGCGCGTTCGGGGTGATCGTTGCGCACTTAACGCCCACGCCGTACTTTTTGATCGCGTTGCCCGCGTCCTTGGTGATCTGATCCTTCGTTTCGTCGCGCTTCGGGAGTCCGAGGTCATAATACTCGGTCTTGAGATCGACAAACGGCAGAAGCAGCTCGTCCTTGATCATCTTCCAGATGATCCGGGTCATTTCATCACCGTCCATCTCGACGAGCGGCGTGGTCATTCTGATCTTTTCCATAGATTCCTCCTGTTGAATTTTGAAAATGTTCGAACGCCGGCAGGGCGCCCCGCCGGCGGGGCCGTTATTTGTTCTGTGCCGCGTAGTAGTTCATCAGGCAGCCCTCGAGGATGATCGTCTTCTCATCCGCGGTGAGCCCCTTCACATACAGCGTGATATCTTCGACCGTGCCGTCCTTTCTGATCGCCTTTGCGGGGATTTCCTCCCTGCCGGTCGCGATCGCTTCCCGGATGCCGGGCACGAACACGAAGTCGCCTTCCTCATACGGGAACGCCGCGCCTTCCGCAAGCGTGAACGGCACGATGCCCCAGTTGATGCAGTTGGAGCGATAGCGCTTCGTCGCATACTCATAGCAGATGTTCGCAAAGCCGCCGAGCACCTTCTGGCAGGACGCCGCCTGTTCGCGCGCGGAGCCGTCGCCCGGCTTGTTTGCAAACACGCAGGAACCGAACTGGGTGTTCTTCAGAAGTTCGTCTGCATTGCCGACCGCGGACAGCGCCTTGACGATCTTTTCGGGCTTCTCGCCTGCACGGCGCGCCGCCTCATCCTTCGAAACCGCCTTGGAGCGGCCGACGTATTCGGGAACGCGTCTCGAAAGCGCGAACTCCGAGAGACGCAGCGGATTGCTGCGGTAGGACGAGGTTTCGCCGGACGGGATCAGCTCGTCGGTCGTCGTGACCGGATCGCGGATGACCGCGTCGAGCTCGAGCAGCATGTTGTCGGTGAGCGCATACATCTTCGGCCAATCGGTGATGTTAGGTCCGAGGATCAGTTCCTCTTCCGGATGCGCGTGCGCAAAGCCGTAGTAGCAGCGCTTCTCGTAGACGGAGCGGTCGAACTCGTACGGCACGCGCTCAAACTCGTAGTCGACGTCGGTCGCCGCGGTGATGTAGCCGCCGTTGCGCGCGGTCGCGGCGATCGAGCGCGCATCCATCAGCGCGACGGCGCTGATCTGCCCTTCACCGGGCTTCGAGCCTTCACGGTTCGGGAAGTTGCGCGTGGTGTGACGCAGCGAAAGCTCGTTGTTTGCCGGCACGTCGCCTGCGCCGAAGCACGGACCGCAGAACGACGGCTTGATGAGCGCGCCCGCTTCGAGAAGCGTTTCAACCTGACCGTCTCTGGTCAGCGCCAGACTCGTCGGGACGCTCGTCGGATACACGGAAAGGGAGAAGTAGCCGTTGCCGGTGCTGCCGCCCTTCAGGATGGCGGCGGCTTCGGTGATGTTGTCGAACAGACCGCCGGAGCAGCCCGCGATGACGCCCTGATCCGCCAGCACGCCTTCCTTGTGGATCTTCGAACGCAGATCGAGATGCGCCTTCGGGAACTTCTTCTTCGCTTCCTCTTCGACTTTTGCGAGGAGCTCGTCCGCGTGCTCGAGGAACTCGTGGATCGTGTAGGCATTCGACGGATGGAACGGCAGCGCGATCATGGATTCGATCTTATCGAGCTCGATCGTGATCATCGCGTCGTAGTACGCGCCTTCCGCGGGCTCGAGTTTTTCGTATGCGTGCGGACGCTTGTGGATGTTGTAGTAGTTTTCGATCTCCTCATCGGTCGCCCAGATCGAGGAGAGACAGGTGGTTTCGGTCGTCATGACGTCGATGCCGCTGCGGAAGTCGTAGGGCAGATTCTTAAGACCCGGACCCGCAAACTCGAGGATCTTGTTCTTGACAAGCCCTTCGCCGAACGTCGCCTTGACGAGCGCCAGCGCCACGTCGTGCGGACCGATGCCCTTCTTCGGCGCGCCGGTGAGATAGCACAGCACCACTTCGGGCGGCTTGATGTCGTAGGTGTTCTTGAGGAGCTGCTTCACGAGCTCCGGACCGCCTTCGCCGACGCCCATCGTGCCGAGCGCGCCGTAGCGCGTGTGGCTGTCGGAACCGAGGATCATGTTGCCGCAGGTGGCGAGCTCTTCACGCGCATAGGAATGAATGACGCTTTCGTTTGCCGGAACAAAGATGCCGCCGTATTTCTTCGCTGCGGAAAGACCGAATACGTGGTCGTCCTCGTTGATCGTGCCGCCGACCGCGCAGAGTGAGTTGTGGCAGTTTGTCATGGCGTACGGGATCGGGAACTCCTTCAGACCGCTTGCGCGCGCTGTCTGGATGATGCCGACATAGGTGATATCGTGCGAGACGAGCGCGTCGAAATGGATGTGCATGACGCCGTCGTTGCTCGGTTCGCGGTGCGCGTTCATGATGCGATAGCCGATCGTGCCGTTGCGCCATTTCGCCTTGTCGATGTCCGCGGGCGCCGGCTGCGGGGCGCCGTTGATCCACTGCATGCCCTGTGCGAGATACTTGATCATCTTCTTCGTTGTCCTCCGGTTGAAATTTGTAGATCGATGCGGGATCTCCGCTTCTTCTGAATTTATTATAAAATCAGGAGTGTATATTTTCAAATATATTTTTTATAAATTATCATAGAGAATCTCTATGATTCTTTCGTGCAGGGGTTGCAAAGGGACCGGGTCGTCTGCTATACTGAAACCGACGGCAGATTTGCGAATTTTGACGGAATCAGCGATATGATTCCTGCTTTTTGCGTAAAAAGGGAGTTTGCTGCCGCAATCGGTACGACAATAAGGGAGGCGAATATGGATCTTTCTCTGCTCGCGGCGCCGCTGAAAGGGAAGATGGCGGCACGTTATAAAGATTTTCTATCCACATGCGGTCTGCGCGACGAAGGCGATGCAGACGTGATCGCGCTGATGACGGACGAGGACTTCAACATCGTCGCGTGCGGCGCGCGCGCGGGAAATACGCTCAAGCAGTTTGCGGTCTCGCCGGATTATGAGGGCGAGGGCGCGTGTGCAACGGTGCTGACCGCGCTGATGAACGACGCGATGCAGCGCGGCATTCTGCGCCTGTTTCTGTGCACCAAACCGAAAAACCGGGCGATGTTCGCGTCGATGGGGTTTGAACCGATCGCGGCGACGGCAGACGCGGTGCTGATGGAGAACCGCAGAAACGGACTCGAACAGTTTCTCGCATCGATCCCGCGGCACGAGGGCGTGTGCGGCGCGGTCGTCATGAACAG
>ODAJ014742061.1_pt1 | contig 11223 bp, 15 predicted proteins | sample 1539241 | NCBI WGS metagenome assembly ODAJ01 (sample SAMN02144231, study PRJEB22623) | gut metagenome | biome: sheep rumen | host: Ovis aries | place: New Zealand | reverse complement strand
CACGTCTACGGCTTCACCATCGGCGCCGGCCGCGACAACCTCGGCCTCGGCTCCCCCTCCGCCTTCATCGGCACCGGCAATGTGGGGTAAGTGGACAGTGGTCAGTGGTCAGTGGCCAGTGGTCAGTGGCTAGTGGCTAGTGGCTAGTGGCTAGTGGCTAGTGGCCAGTGGTTAGAGGTTAGAGATGTTCGTTTGCCGCCAATTCTCAATTTTCAATTTTCAATTTTCAATTTCTCCCTCACTCCCCTATCACTCCCAGAGGCCGCCCATCCGGCGGCCTCTTCCTTTTTATCCCAATCCCCAAAAAAGCTAAGGTTTTTCGCTAGATTAAACTAAATTTTACAAGGTGCTATTCGCTGATTGTCTTTATTACCAAGGTGCTCATGGGCATACCACAAAGCCTGCAAAGCAGGCAGAACGTTAGCGTTAGTTATATTCTCCACAGCAACTTGAAATATTTGGCTTTGGGCCTCTCCAGGTCATCACCCCACATCAAATCATTGTCGTAAAGATTCTGTTCTTCCTCTTTGGTGACATCTTGCCATGTTATCGCACCATTCTTGATGACGGTTCGCTTCTTTATAATGTAGTTCCCTTCTTCCTCTTGAACGATAAAGCTGTATGGCTTGATCTGCGGAAGCAATCGGCCTATTTCTTCGGTAAGACCGGCAAAGACTCTGTCCTTTTCCGCTCCTGAAATTTGATTGAAAACCAACATTACAATGTGCTCTTTTACTATGAGCCGGACTTCATTGACGAGGTGGCATCTGACACAATCCTTGTTGGCCAACTTGTCGGCGAGAATCCAGAAGTCAGATTCCGTCTCAGCATATACATACATCTTGTACTGATACACTTCTTTCCATTCGCCGTTTTCGCGAATACCTTCATAAACCAATGCACCTTCCTGGGTGATCCACTTCAACAACCCCATCTGGGGAAATCTGTCGGCGACTCGATCCAGGAAGGATTCCACAGGCATATTCCTGTTTCTCGAAAGCGGTCCATCGTACATGTACCATGCCACACCTTCGTCATTAGCCAAGAACCCTGTGTGTTCGTCTCTCTCCTCGTCATGGATGGTGACGTCGTAGCCCCAATTATCCAGGCTCCATTCTTTTGTTATTTCGGTGGCAAATTCCACCAAATCCTTTAAATCTTCGGGCCTTCTCACATCAAGGCCATAATACACACTTGCGCCCATGTTTTTATGTAAAAATAAAGGGATTACACTATTCAAACAAGTCGTAGAGCCAGTTTGGAATCGAATGTACCATGCAGTTTGGCTTGGAGATGTCGGATGTCTTTCAGGAGCATATCCTTATTGATTTTATAACCACCATTTCTGGGGTAGATGTCAACAAAACAGCCCTCGGCAAAGCAGGAAGAAAGTTTCTTCTCGGCTTCTGCCACCGTCATTGTGTCGGATAATACAAGTTCATCTGTTCTGTCGGGATTTAGAATGTCTTTTATCATCACGTTGTCCAACTGTCGGCGGTTACTTCTGAAGATTCGGATCTCAGCCTTACCATCAAAGAGATCGTCAAAAAAGCAACGGAACTCACCGACGGTCATTGTGTCGGTGAAATGCAGAATCTTCTCCCGTTCACTTTCCTCCACATACAGATGAGCGAGTCTCTGCAAGGCTTCTGTCGGTGTCAAGACGTTTTTTGTATCCATATCATTTCTTTTTTCCATATAATATAGTAACGTCTTCTGAAAATTCAAAACGAATGCAATCTTTCTTTTGGAAAAGTTGCATTCGTTTTTCGCAATCCATTCTGTGATACTTATTTATCCGTGTAGTCAACCAATGCGGCGACATTTCCACTTTTCCCGCCATTGGAGAGGTCAACGAGACGGATTCCTCCGACATCAATCTTATCCCGCTCACTATGAAGCCAGCCGTTGAGTTCTGTAAGATTTGTGGTTTCTTTCACATTGATGCCAGTCGTGAAATGTCCGGGTTCGAGAGTGTTCCTTACATAGTCGATAAACACCTTTGTTTTGACGACACCATTCTTGGACGGAAAGCAGACATACGTTATATTGACAATTTTCTCTATGTTGTCCCTTTCTTTGTTTATCCAGGCATTGACTTCGACATCGGTCTTTCCAAGCTCGGATTGAACGACATGAACTTGACGGGCTCTGAAATCCGTATCTGGATTGGGTCTTGTACTTCTGTTTATCAAGTAGTTCTGCATGAGAACGTGGGATTTGTCTAATATTTCTTGCATGGATTCTGAGTATTTGGATTGTTATTTGATTCCGTCCTTTTCAGCAACAACGCATATTTCGGCAAGCCGATAACTCGCGCTTTGCAAATGCAAAAATACGCAAAATAGCCGGTTCAACCAAATATTATTCGTAAATCATTGTGTCATGTGCCCTTATCTCCATTTTGCATTTCTGTATTTTTTTTTATTAATCATCATTACGGGCGGCACATCCCTTTTTTCATGTTCACGAACGTTTCCACTGCATACTTCATACGGTATCGCTGGCTTCGCGCGATGTTTTTTTTTTCAACCGTTTGTAATAATCCTCTCCCAAATCCGTTATTTTGTTGGACAAAACAACAACAAAACAACAACACGGGACATGAAAAAATGGGACAAGATCGTAAGCGTGGAGGATGACCTCCGCGAGAAGAGAAAGGACAGGATAAAGTTCTGGCTGTGGTACGCCGGCATGGGACTGCTCGCCGCCCTGTCTGCCACCTCCTACTGGTGGATATGGATTCTGCTCGGCCTGTTCATCCAGTGCCGCTGACCTGGCAGCATAACTTCACAGACCGTCAAGAGGCTACTCATCCTTTTCTTCCCGTAATTCCACATAGGTAACAGCAACGAACATGACAAACAACCATGAGCAATTATCTTGAATTAAAAGTCCCCATCAGGTGGGATGCCGTGTGGTTCCGACAGCTGCGCAAGGCCGTCGCGGCAGCAGGGATTTCCGAGACGTCGGTGCGTTGGCAGCGCCAACACCACCATATCACGGCGGCATTCATCAACGCCGACGGGCTTGCAGAACCTCTGGCAGCCGCGTTCGACAGGCTACTGTCATCATGCGAGCCTCCCGTGCTGACCTTCGACACGGTGGACGCCTTCATGGCAAAAGACGCTCCCGTGATTATCGTCAACCTCACATCCACGAAGCCCTCACCGGCGCTGATGGCGCTTATACAATCGCTCAGGAAAGCAGCCTCCGATTTGGGCGCCGACCTCGACAACGACTTCCTCCTCCATGTCACACTCGGCAGAATCGACGCGAAGGCAGCCTCCGTGGAGCAGGTGAAGAGGATCGCCGACGCCATACAGGTGACGCCCTTCACGCTGCCGCTGGACGAGGCGGAATACCGATTCTATCGCGGCAGAAGCATCAACAGCTGGACGATGGGGCATCATCATCCAAATCACAACAGAAACCATCAAGACAATCAAACTATGGAAAAGAAAGTAATACAGACATCATGCGGTGAGGTGACAAAAGTGAAAGACAAATGGTTCTTCCGCTTTACAAGCGGCGACGACAAGGACGTTGTCGATATACCGTATACAGATGGACATACGACAGACACCTTCCTGATCAGACACAATGGGAAATACGGCGTCTATTCGCTTCCCAGCGATTACATCTTCGACTCGTATGTCAACCCCAACCTGAAGAGCTATTGTTTCGACGGCCCGACCTACTGGATGGCACTTCACGAGGACCCGTTCCCGTACGACGAAGTGAAGATCGTGGGCATGCATTACGACTATTTCGGTCTGATGGCCTATAGGATAGGCAACAAATGGGGCATCATGTATTTCTTTGCCGCCCCAGCAGACAATTGTGTGGAAATGAGGGAAGCCGTCCCTTGCAAATACCCGACCCTCGAAGCGGCCGGAAGACAGCTGCTGGCATGGGAGAATCCCTTCAACAGAAAACAATGCTCCGAGCAGGGAATACCTGCCGAACTTCCAAAGATAAACGGCGAATGGGATTACCACACCATCAACCGCGAGGTGATGGTCGACACCAAGGAACAGTACGAGACGCTACCGGCTCTGCAGGAGGCCGTACAGCACTCCATAGGGCATCAGTATATGGTGGCGCAGGAAGAGACCCTCGACCAGCCCGCAGCCGAAAAAAGCCACACCCACTACATCACCTCCGCAAGGAGGACCTTCGAGGCCGCCAAAGAGTATATCGGCAAGAAGACCGCCGTGCTGAACTTCGCCAACAACCACCATGTCGGCGGCGCACCCTTCACGGCGGGCGCCCAGGAGGAATCCCTGTGCCGCTGCTCTACACTCTACCCCTGCCTGCAGGCAATGTACCGCCAGTTCTACCAAAAGCATATTGACGAATACGAGAGAAGACAGATTGACGAGACAGGCAGCGACGACCTGATATACACGCCCGACGTGGTGGTCTTCAAGACCGACGAGCGCACCGACCCCGTGTATCCTCGCATGATGAAGTATTCCGACTGGTACAAGGTCGACATCATCACCTGTGCGGCACCCGAGCTGCGCTACCGCGCACGCAAGCCGAGAGACTACGAGGAGATGATCACACGCCGCATCAAGAAGATCCTCGATGTGGCAGCCAAGGAAAAGGTCGAGGTGCTGATACTCGGCGCCTGGGGCTGCGGCGCCTTCGGAAACGACATCGCCGTAGTGTCGAAGGCCTTCTACTCCCTGCTGGAGAACTACGACTTCGAGACGGTGGAGTTCGCCCTTGGCTCCACCAAGTTCTTTGACCATTTCCCGAAGGGTACTATGGTGAGATGAAGAGTGAGGCAAAGGCCTCGCCTTTATCATTTTTGCAGTTATTGTTGCGCGAAGGTCATCCTCAGCGCCGGCAGGAGGGCGTATACAGCGCACCTGCCGGTTAGATTAACCATTGCCAACAGTAGTCGTCTGGATGTGTAGGGCCGTCGCATTCTGTCAGCAGTTGCCGGCAACTATCGATGACAAAGGGTCGGCATCGGGGTCGGGGTCGCCGTTTTGACGGCATTCCCCGACGTAGCGCCGGTAGAGGCGAATCAGAGCCTCCCAGCGGAGCTCCGTTGAGAGGTTATCTTTCTGACGGTTGAATTCTTCTTTGGTCATTGTGTCGCTATGATATTGTCTGTATTAGAGGTATGATTTCAGCCGTTGCGCGCCACTATGGTTTCGCAGGCGCATAATAGCTTTATTGTGTATTTGGCGTACCCGCTCGCGCGACATACCGATGCGCAGGCCTATCTCGTCCATGCTGTAGGCGCGAGGGTGGCCGATGCCGAAGTACATCTTAAGGACCGTGCCCTCGTTCTGCGAGAGGTTGGCGAGGAGGCTCTCAAGATCGTCGTGCAGCGACTCGCGCATGAGGGCGTCGTCCGTCGCCGGTGCGGCGGGGTCGGTGAGGGTGTCGATCAAAGAGGTGTCCTCGTCGTCCGTCACGGGAGCGTTCAGCGACACAGTCTGCTTGGGGGCGTGCATCAGGCGGCCGAGGTGTTTCTCGACATTGCCGACGTTGGAGAGTGTCTCCTGCAGCCGGTCGGCCACTTCGGCTTGCGACGGAGAACGCTGCAGCTCCTGCTCCAGACGGGAGGTCGTCTTGTTCATCTTGGAGAGCAGACCCAGCTGGTTGGCGGGAAGCGACACTGTGCGGCCCTCCTTGGCGAGGGAGTCAAGGATGGAGTGGCGTATCCACCAGACGGCGTAGGTGCAGAACTTGTTGCCGATAGTTTCGTTGTAGCGTTTGGCGGCGATGACTAGGCCGATGTTGCCGGCGCTGATGAGGTCGGCGAGTGGGAGTCCCATGTTCTGGTAGCGCTTGGCCACCGAGACCACGAAGCGGACGTTGCCGAGGACCAGGCGCTCGAGGGCGCGCTCGTCGCCCTGACGGATTTTCTGAGCCAGCTCCACCTCCTCGTTGACGGTGAGGAGAGGCTGCGGGGCGATGTCGTGCAGATAGGAGTCGACGGTGCGGCTGTCGCGCGGAGTAATTCGGGAGGTGATTTGTAAATTTTTCATATTATATAAATTTAATTGTTTACTTATATATATTACCAGATTTTTCATGTTTTTTCCTCAAATTCCCTGAAAAAACGAGAATTGAGAGGGGTTGAATATCCCGAGTGGAGGTCTTGCATCATTGCAACAAGCGAAATATAAGATTTGCAATCGGAATGGCAAAATATTCAACATCTAATTAAGGTTCTTTGAGTGTTATGTCGTTGAACAAGCCTAATAATTGAAATGACCAAATAATTAACATTTCGCCAAGCACTTTTACTTTACCCTCTTTTACTCCTCTCTCCCCTACTCTCCTTTCGGGCACCCAAGGTCCCGGCGTCTTCCCCCTCAGGGCTGGGCGGAATCTTCTCGTGCCAATAGACAGTTATGTGTTCGTGGTATAGGAAATTGATTTTCAGCATCACCCAGATATATGACAACCCGTGGGAGAAAAAGAAACGTCTTCCGGTGACCACGAAGAGGTAGTAATGTATCAGCTCGTGTATCAGGACCCGACGGATCGTCGTCTCGTTCCAGTCGATCCTGGAGTTGAAGTAGACGGTCGCCGTGTTGCCGCCGGTCCACTTCTTATGGTATATTATGGCGGCTGCCGCCGATGGGTTGTCCCCCGGGTTGAGGACGGCCTCGAATTTGCAGTCGCCGAGGAGGTCACCGTAATACTTCCCGTTCAACTCGCGGTAGAGCTTGGTAAGCCTGAAGGTCTTCTTCAATGTTGTCGTGTTCCACATGTCTTGCAATGTTTGTTGCCCTTGTAGCTAAAAGTCACCTATACAACCAAATTAATTGGATTTTTTCCGCAAAAGAGACAAATTAATGTCAAGATTGCGTTATACCGAGAAAAAGAATTTGCGTTAATAAAAAAAAATTCGTAACTTTGCACACCGAAAAAGAATCAAGGTATGTGGCCATTTTCGAGTATCGACGAAGAAAAAAAACAGGCTGTTCTTGGTTATAGTAGAAAGCAATTATCATGACAGAAAAAAATACTCATAATCTGCTGGCGCGTTGCGTTTACGCCAAAGATGATGTGGTCGCCTTCAAGAACAGGGGCAAGAACGCCATCTTCAGTAACTTCTATCCCTTCGACTTTACGGTCGAGGGTGCGACATTCCACAGCGTGGAGCAGTATTACCACTGGCGCAGGCTGGAAGGTGCGCCGAAATACCAGGAGACGATGCTGTCGTTCGACGGCGAGAGGCACGCCTGGAAGTGTTTCAACTACTCGCGCAACCGATGGGTAAAGGAGGTCATAGAGACAGACCTGGAGAAGCGCATAGCCTATATGCGGGAAGGATTGCGATACAAGCTGGAGCATTGCGAAGGCTTCAGGGAGGCGCTGCTGAAGACCGGCGACAAGGTCATCGCGGAACTCAACCAGACCTCGAAGCCGGACGACATCTGGGCGGTGAACAAGACTGCCGAGGGTTATGAGGGGTCGAATACCTTGGGCAAGCTGCTGATGGAACTACGCGAATCTATAATACACCCGAAAGCCGCGAGTTCAACGACTTAGAACCGAGCTATGTTTGACCGTGAAAATTTCTTGTGGAAAAAACGAAGATATTTTGGTTGTATAATCAAAACCAATTAAAACTCATTTTATGGTAACAATTGCAATTATAATAAGTATTGGCATGATAGTTTTAGGCGTCGTCCTGGGACTTTGGGCCAGAAAGAGTGGCGTCGAATTCACTGATGAAGATATACAAAGGTATGTGTTCAACAACGAACTGATGCGCCAGATCCACGATAAATATGACCTTAAGAAATAATAAGAAGGTGAAAGTACACGAGATGATACGGGACCACTATCCCGAATACTACAGCATCGAGCGCTATCCGGCCGACCGTACCGCCTGCATCCGCAAGACTGCCGACGAGTGGGGCGTGCTGGGAAACTTCTACATGGCCAATGTGGTCGTGAACGGCGTCGTCTTCGACTGCACCGAGCGCCTCTTCCACATGATGAAGCTGCGTCCCGACGCAGCGGAGGGCATACGCGATATGATGGAGGTGAAGGCCGGCATGGGGATGAAGATGCACCTCAAGCACATCGCCAAGGAGCATCCGGAGTGGTTCCGCGACGACTGGCCCACGATGATTGTGGACGCGATGAAGTGCTGCCTGCAGCTCAAATACGAGCAATGCGAGCTGTTCCGCAAGGAGCTGGAACGCAGCAAAGGACTCTTCATCGCCGAAGACGAGACCAGCAGGATGCGCGGGCGCGATGCCGACACCTGGGGCGTGGTGCTGCGGGGCGACGAGTATGTGGGGCCCAGCCTCCTCGGACGGCTGCTGATGGAGCTGCGCGAGGACGGCAAGCTGGAGTACACGCTGCCCTCGGACGCCTTGGATTTTGTAAAACAGTTAAACCATTAAACCCTTGAACTCTTAAACAATATGACGGACAGACGCATCCTCGGAACGGGCAACTTCGCCCTCGACATCATCTACCAGCGGGAATACCCCGAAGGGTTCGACACCGCTAGAAAGCGGAACCCCTTCGTCGACAAGCTGGTCAGCTGCGAGGTGGGCAACACCTGTGGCAACGTGATGTGTATGTTGCCTTATCTCGGCGTGGAGACCTATCCCATCGGCCATTTCGACGATACGGAACAGGGGATGAAGATCAAGGCGGACCTTGAGCGCTACGGCGCCAATACGCGATTTGTGAAGAACAGCAAGGAAGGCGGCACGACGCTGATGACCTGCGTGCACAAGCTGGATGCCAACGGGCAGCACGTGATGAGCCACAGAGCCACGTCGCCCAACAGCAGGTTCCCCAAGCGCAAGCAGCTGCGCAAGGACGAGGTGGCGGGATTCGTGGAGCAATTGGACTTCCGTCCCGACGCCTACTTCTTCGATGTGTCGGACGCAGGTCCGAGGGAGCTGGCGGCGGCCCTGAAGGAACGGGGCGTGCTGGTGTACTACGAACCGGAAGGCAACAAGGAGATGGGTAAGTTCCTCAGGTGTGTGGCCGTCAGCGACATCGTCAAGTTCTCCGGCGCCAGGATAGAGGACACCGCTTTCGTGGCCGACTATCGCGACAAGCTCTTCATCCGCACGATGGGCGAAGAGGGTATGGAGTTCAACCTGCGCGGCGGCGGATGGAAGAGGATTGCCCCTGTGCCCAACGACCACGTGGTGGATTGGGAGGGCGCCGGCGACTGGACCACATCGGTCATCCTCGCCGAGCTGTGCAAGCTCGACAAGCTCGCCGTCGGCCGACTCACAGAGCAGGAGGTGGTCGGGGTGCTGGAAACGGCAGCCGCCACCGCCTCGCGCAGCGTGAGCTTCATGGGCAGCAAGGGAATGATTCACGCATGCACACACTAACGCATTAACACATTAACACATTAACACATTAACGCATTAATATTATGAAATTCTATCACGGATCATCGAGATTATTCGACCATTTCGACCTAAGCAAGGCCGGTGAAGGTACCGGCGTGAAGTTCGGTTTCGGCGTTTACCTCTCCGAGTCGGAAGACACCGCTGTGAACTACTCAAAGCCTCGCAAAATTCCCCCTGCGAAGTACCACTACCTCTACACGGTGGAGGTCCCCAACCTGACCGAGGACAACCACCTTGTCTCCGCCAAACCTGTGAATCCCGCCATCGTGAAAAAGACGGAGGAGAAACTGGGCAAGGCTGCCCCGAAGGAAGTGACGGAGAAAGGCAAGGAGTTCCGCAAATGGGTGGGTTGTGCGCTCACGGGAGCCGAGAAAGCAAGTTTTGAAGAAGAGAAGGCGGCGGCCGCTTTTTTTGAAGGAATAGGTGTTTTCTACAATGTATATCCGCAGGCTCAGTCAAAGCCAGACGGGTTAAAGAACTGTGTTGTCTTCAATGCCGAGAGAGTGCACATCGTCAAGGCGGAGCGTATCGAGATTGAGGAGAAGCGCGGGAAGAATGTTTTGGTCAGCAGAGAACAGGTTTGAGGAGGACCCGACACTACGTTTTGAGGACAAGAAGAGGTACTCCGACGTGGAGTGGGAGGAGGCCGTCGAGAAGTTCAACAACGACGGCCTGACGGTGCGCACCTTGAAGCGTTGGAGCGACGCAAACTGAAGCGGCGCCTTTATTGCGGGCAGAGCTCCAGGAGGTCCAACGGCGTCTGAAGTCTGAAGGTGGGGGTAGCTGCGTCGAGCTGTTCCTTCTCCTGGCTGCCCCAGTAGCAGGCACCCGAGAGGAACCCCACCTCGTTGGCTTGCTCGACGTCGCGGGCTTCGTCGCCGAGATATAGTATCTCGTTGGGTTCCAAGCCGTAGAACCCCTCGTGCTGCAACGCCTGCTCGAAGAGGGTCGTCTTAGGCAACGCACGGCGGAACGGACGGCTGCCTTCGCCGTAGCGGCCGATGACGGGGGAGAACTCTTGGACCTTGTAGTAGCGCAACACACGGTCGATGAACTGCTTAGTGTTGTGGGAGACGATGCCGAAAGGCAGACGGTGCAGGGCGGCAAGGGTGTAGCGCCACCCGTCGAACAACGGGCACTCGGGAATTTTCGAGTAGGCGGTCTTCCAGTCGGGCTTGCCGCACTTCCAGTAAGGTTTGGCTTCACGTGTGTCGAACAGCGTCTGGTCGAAGTCGCACAAAACTGCTTTAATCAATACTTTATCCATAATGTTGACGTTTGAATGTGAATATAAACAAAACAAAAACATTTATATAACCAAGATCATGCAGATTTTCCATACGGAAAACATTTTTCCGTCCGACCTTGTTAGCCTGACACCGCGCCGGCAAAGTTTGGTACAAACTTCCCGACATTTCTTCTAGCAACGTCGTTTCTGCAAAAAAATACGTGATACAAGTTTTGTCCCTGTACCACGTAGTTGCTTGGATTTACTAATACTTCGGGAAACTTCAACCAATAAAAAACGGGTGCTGAAATCTATCCAGCACCCGTTTATATTTAGTGTATTTCAGTGAATTACTTCACCTCCTCGTAGTCGTTTTTAACGTTGACTACTCGTCAGTTACTTCACCTCTTCGTAGTCGACGTCGGTGACATTGTCGTTGGGGTTACCACCTTGCTGACCTGCGCCGGGGTTGCCCTGCTGACCGCCCATGTTGTTGGGGTCAAAACCCTGTCCGGGGTTTGCACCGCCGGCCTGCTGCTGGGCTTTGTACATGTCCTCGCTGGCGGCCTGCCAGGCGGCGTTGATCTTGGCCATGGCCTGGTCGATCTGCTGGACGTTGCG
>ODAJ012170763.1_pt1 | contig 11223 bp, 6 predicted proteins | sample 1539241 | NCBI WGS metagenome assembly ODAJ01 (sample SAMN02144231, study PRJEB22623) | gut metagenome | biome: sheep rumen | host: Ovis aries | place: New Zealand | reverse complement strand
TACAGGATGATTCGCCCGTCGTCGATTTTCGTCCGCAAACGTTTCAACGTCGCGAGAGTTGAACCTTTGCTCGTCGTCGTCCCGAAATTTAATTCCGTGCCGAGTTGAGTATTGCACAATCGCTTGAAAGCTTTGACAATTGATTTTGAATCTTTGGCGGAGACATCAACATCCTGCAATTTTTTTTCGACGATTTCGCGGTCAAATCCTTCACCGACGGGCAGATTTTCCACGTACCAGCGCATTTGCGGATTATTGTAAACCAGATTGACGAGAATCAATCCCCACGCCGTCGCCGTATTCCAACCAATTTTTTTGACAAGCTCCGTAAATCTCGTCGGCAGTTTACTTTTCCTGTCAATGAGTTCAGCATTAAACAAAAATCTTTTGAAAAAGTCGAATTGATTTTTGCCAAGTGTATTGTCATTCATGAAAGTATCAGTTTTGGTGAAAAAATTTTTCAACCATTCGGGTTTCGGTGCATGGTCGGCAAAAGTATTTAAGCTCGTTTTCAAATCGGCTCCTCTTTTCTGTGGCAATTCGATTGAATGATACAAAATACACCCTCTGTCAATCTCGTGACATTGCAGACAGTGAGCGCATTTTTCGCCGTCAATGTACAAGCCGTCCGTGAAGGAAATCGCGCCGCGTTGACAATTCGATTCGCAGACGCCGCAGCCAATGCACGTCGCCGCCTTGTGAAAGACCGACTTGAAAATTTTCATTGCGGACGTTTTATTATAGCCGGCACGGACTTTCGCAACGATTTTATCAGCAAGCTCGTCGACCTCGTAGGGAAAGTCAAACTCGCCTACAGTTTTTATCCATTCGCGCCAATCACTTTTCGGAGCTGTGACCGTGATATAAAGGTAGTCGTCGAGAATTTGCTCGCTGTAATTGTTCAGCGGGTTTTGCAAATCGCGACCGTTCCGCCTGTTCAACCAACCGCCGTTCGTGATGTATGATTCGTCGTCATCAGTGACATTCTCGCGTATGTAGTCGGCAAATTTCTCGACCGCGTTCGGGTAGGCGTTGTGGCGAAAAAAATTCGCTCTGCCGCTGCTCATCGGACAAAGTAAACAGCCTGCACGAGAATTCCCCTTCTTGTACGTCTCGTTAATCGGCAAGTCGTTCGCAAAAATGTACAGCCAAATTTCAGCCGAATTCCATTCCAAAATCGAGTTGTGCGAATATTGACCGCGCTGTTTCCTCCCGACATTCTCGACATCATAAGCTGAACGCCTTAAACTTTCTTGAGCACGGACGCCGACAAAATCCGCTCCGACAAAATTCGACTTGCCCAAAATCTCGCGAATCTTCAACGTTTGCGGCGCAGCTTTGTGAACTGAACAACACCATCTCAAAACTTTCGACGGCGGACCAAAAATTTTCCACGTATCTTCGGGCAACAACTCCGACTCCGCGCGATAAAACTCGATTCCTTCCGCGAGACATTGCTTTTCCACCGTGTCGACGATTTTGTAAGTATCGGGAAATTCCATGTGCGTATCACCGAAAACGACTATAAACGCCGACTTCGGCAAGGCGTGCTTGACCAAATCCAACAACACGATTGAATCTTTGCCGCCGCTGAACGCCACGTGAAAACAATCAAAAAATTTTTTCTTGCGCTGCCAATAATTGTAGATGCGCTTGATTGTCGCTTGACGCAAATTTTCCAACAACTCCTGATTTTTTGCGGTCATCGTTTTCAAGTCGATAGGCAGGAGAATTTCAGATTGCGGCAACTCGTCGCTGAATTCAATCTGCGGTTTCTCGTAAAGTAAGCCGCCTTTGAGCACGGCGATTTTTTTCCCGCGATAAAAATAATTTCCCGACTCCGCCCAAAGATACGGCACGTCGTTCTGATTCTCATAACGCCAACGACGGTCGAAGCCCAAAATATTCATTTCCTCGGCGTAAATCGGGCGCGGCTCTTTGGACATTTGCTCTTCCGTGTCCGTCAACAAAATTCCGCCGGTTTCGTCGTCAAATTTGTATTTATACATGATGCAAATTGTTTTCGTTGCGTGCAAAGAAAATCCTGTTTAATTGCGGGCGACAAAATTTTTGACGTAAGTTACGCGAACTTTGATTTTTCTTTCATCGTGGCGTTGATTGCGAGTATAAAAATTAGCGACAAGATGACGAGCAAAATTGCTTGATTGAACGCCAAATCGTAGTCGTTGGCTTGCACCGCCGCATCAATCGCCGTTGATGTCGTTTGAGTTTCGCCGGGTATCGCCGACGTTCACCGTCAGCATTGAACAACTCGTGTCCTTCCGCACGGTCACGGGGCGTCAAAGTTTTTACCTTGACCACGAGATGATGTCGGCGACGGTCGAGCTCGCAAAGTCAAAAAAAATTCTCGACACGTCGCGCCCGAAAATCGAACTCCTGCGCGAACGATTCATCGAGGCGAAACTCCCGCAAGTCTTTCTGCTGGACGTGACGGATAAATGAGCGGATTTCTTTGGGACGCGTGGCCTATATCGCAAAAGTCGCGCCATATCAACACTTTAAGGTTGGTCTCATCGTCATCGGCTCAGAAATTTTTTATAATCGTATTGAATATACGTTTGCACCTGTCATTTAATCGAAACTTAGGTCGTTCGGACTGAAAATTGACGCTCGTAGCGTCTCTGACGACTCAAAGGAAATGACGCGCGAAAAAATTTTAGAGCTGTTGGATTCGGGTTGCGAAATGATTTTGTGCACGGGCGCAATGTTCATGCTTGCGGACGGTCTTTGATTTGATTTTGCCGCGCGTGCTCATCGGCGAAAATCTCACCCGACACGACTTCATCACGTTGAACGTCGGAGGTTTGCTGTGATGGAAGGCATCAATTTTGAGCAGGCGATTTTTTCACGGGTAAAGTCAATCGCGGCGAGGCTCTGAGAATCATGACGGGCGCGGCAATTCCGGAAAGTTGTGATTGCATGATTCGTCAGGAAAGCGTGACGATTGTCGGCGAAAAAATTTTTGTCGCGCAAAAACTTCGTCACCACGAGAATTTTTATTTTGCGGCGAGAACATCAAATTTTATCAGCGTCCGAAAATTGCGATCGCGTCGACGAGTGACGAACTTCTTGAGCTTGGCGAAAAAATTTCTGCCGGAAAGATTTACGACAGCAACTTGTACTTGTTGGCGTCGCGGCGGATTCTCAAAAATCGGCAAACGAATTTTTTTGCGCCTGCTGATGAAACCTGGTGCGCCGGTCATCACGTTGAACGGCAACCCATTTGCGGCTTATGTGACGTTCGAGCTGTTGACGCGACCGATTTTGGCGAAAATGTCACGCCGCAAAGAAATTTTATACAGGCGCGGACGTGGGACGTTGATGAATGATTTTCCTAAAAAAGTTTCGAGCGACGTTTCATCAGAGCGCGCGTCGACGGCGAAAAAATTTTCCTGCCGACACGTCACGAATCGGGCAATTCACGTTGGCGACGAGGTTGAAATAATTCTGATATGACGGACCAATTTGGGCGCGAGATAAATTACGCGCGAATTTCTATTACTGACCGTTGCAACTTGCGTTGTCGCTACTGCATGCCCGAATGCGGCGTCAAAAAAATTTCCTCACACGCAGATTTTGACGTTGGAAGAAATTTTGCGCATCGCCGAAATTTTTGCGCGACTCGGCATAAAAAAATTCGTTTGACTGGCGGCGAACCGTTGTTGAGAAAAAATTTGCCGACGTTGATTCGCGAGCTGAAAAAGATTCGCGGCGGGACTCGACGGCATCAATTTGAGTTTGAACGCGCTCGACGAAAAAATTTTTAATGATTTGACGCGACGGGAAATATTTTTGGATTTACTCGACGGTCTGCGGATTCTGCTCGAAAAGAAATCGCTTGACGTGAAAATAAATCCATGATGCTCGGCGAAATTCGGCTCGTCAAAAAGAGCGGCGGTAAAAGCGGTGAATTTTTCGCGTCAACTCTAAATCAATCGTGAATGTAAGCACCTCGTATAATCCTGAAATTTTTATGATTGCGCGCTTGAATTTGAAAAAAAAATGAGTAAAATATACTGTAGTCAACGCCAACATCATTGGGCAAGAGAATTCAAATCGTGACAAGGACTTCGCGCCTACGTCACCGGCAGTCGACAAACTAAGGAGTTCACATGGTTTTTGCAAGTTTATTCTTCGTATTCGTTTTTCTGACGATAAATCTCTTATCGCAAATAATTCTTCCTACGCCGAAGTTGAAAAATATCGCGATGCTTATCTGCTCGCTCATTTTTTATACTTGGACGGGAATTCGTTGCACGCTCTTGATGTTGCTCATGGTTTATATTTGCAAGGTCGGAGCAATTTATATCGAAGATGCGGGAACTGACGGCAAATCTAAAAAAATTCCGCTCGCCGTCACAATTTTTCTATGTTTGGCAATTTTAGGCGTTTTCAAATACACGGGCTTCGCCATGTCGACTGCGGCTTTCCTCACCGGCGAAAATCTCACCATTCCGGAAATTGTCTTGCCCGTCGGAATTTCTTTCTACACCTTCCAACTCATTTCTTACGTCGTCGACGTTTATCGCGCAGAGATCGCCGCGCAGAGAAGTTATTGGCGACTTTTGCTATATGCATGTCTTTTTCACCAATGTATTGCGGGTCCGATTGTGCGTTATAAAGACGTGCAGCAAGATTTGGATAAACGGGAAATGAACGTTCACGATGCCGGCGAAGGCGTCCGACGCTTTTGCACGGGCCTGATGAAAAAGGCGGTGATAGCAAACAGTTGCTCGCTCATTGCTGACAAATTGCTCGGCGTTGGTGCTGACGCCTTGACAGAAACTTCCGCCGCCGGAATTTTTCTGGGACTGTTCGCGTTATATTTGCGCAATTACTTCGATTTCTCCGGCTATTCCGATATGGCGATTGGTATGGGACTAATCTGCGGACTTCATTACAAAGAAAACTTCAATTATCCGTACATTTCGCAATCTGTCAGCGAACTTTGGCGACGTTGGCACATCTCGTTGTGCACATTTTTTCGCGATTACTTATATTTCCCGTTAGGCGGCAGTCGTTGTTCAGTTTTAATGCAACTTAGAAATTTATTCGTGGTGTGGTTTTTGACGGGACTTTGGCACGGTGCAGGTTGGAATTACGTGCTCTGGGGACTTTACTGGGGATTCATGTTGGTTATTCAAAAATTCATAGTTCGTGACCGTTTATCGTGGTTGCCGGCAATAGTGAAAATTTTTGGCATAACCTTGGTCTCAATCTTCGGGCTGACAATTTTCCAATTCACCGACTTGAGCCTGATGATTATCGCGTTCAAAGGACTTTTCATGATGAACGGCAACGCGCTCACCGACTTAAGTACGGAATTGATGTTCAAAAATAATATCTTCCTGCTGATTTTCGGAATGGTCGCCGCGACGCCATTTTTCAAAATCATGCGCGAACGTCTCAAAGAAAAATCGCAAAGCAATTCAATCGTTTCTGTCGTCTACTCGATTAGCGAAGTCGTGATCCCGCTGATACTCTTCCTGCTCGCCGTCGATGCTCTTGCCGGCGACAGCTACAATCCGTTCATTTACTTCCAATTCTGAAAAATTTTGAAAGGGAATTCTAATGGCAAATAACGAAAAAGACACTGAACAGAAAAAATCTGACGCGGCTCAAAGTGAAAAATCGCCCGACGTGAAAAAGCCGGCTAGATCGAGACGTAAGAAAACCGACGCTCTGCAAGTCAAAGAGTCGTCGGAGGCAAAAAAAACTGTCAAATCGGAGCGCCAAAAAACTGACTCGATTCAAGCTGAAGTGCAAACCGATAATCCGGTTGATTTAAAAAAATTGGCTAAATCAAAAAATACAAAAGCCGCTGCGATTCAAACTGATGACAAGCCTCCCGAAACTAAAAAAATTGTTCCGGAACAAAAAAAATCAGACACTCCTAAAAGTGCCGAAATTTCTTCTGATGTGAAAAAAGTCGTCGAATCGGAGAAAAAAATTTCCGACGCGCCTAAACACGAGGAAACTCCTTCCGACGCGAAAAAAGTCGCTGAATCAGATAATAGGACTAAAACAAATATTACAAAAATATTCATCTTCGCCGTCGTGCTCATGACATTTTGTATGATTGGAATGGCAATGTCGCTGCGTCCGCAAGTCTCCGTTCTCGAAAAACGCAAGCTCGCTGAATTTCCAGAAATTACTTTTGTCGGCGTGTGGAACGGGACTTTTTTCAAAGAATTGGATATTTGGTACTCCGACACATACCCCATGCGCGAAGAGATGATAGCCGCTGATAAAAAAGTCGAGAATGCTTACGGCGTCCGCTCTGAACAGATTATCGAGGGCAAAGGCGATTTGGGAAAGAAAGGCGATCCCGTCAAACCTGCCAATGACGAGCCGGAAGAAAATTTGCCTGACGGCACCGTTCGCACAATCGGCGAAGTCCGCGGACCGATTTACATTGCGAACAATTGCGGCTACGAGCTGTACACCTTCCTTGAAGACACGAATACTGAATTTGCGCAAACGATGAACAATATCTACAGCCGATTCAAAGGCATTGTCGATATTTATGTAATGATGGTGCCGACCGGTGCCGGCGTCATGCTTGATAAAAGCGTTCTCGACTATTTGGGGACGAGCGACGAACTCGCCGCCGTTCAATTCGACTACGCCAAAATGGATCCGGGCATAAAAAAAGTCGAAGTCGTCTCAACTCTCCGTCGACACAATGCCGAGTATCTTTACTTTCACACGGACCATCATTGGACCGCTTTAGGTGCTTACTACGCTTATCGCGAATTCTGCAAGGTCAAAGGTATCGAGCCTCACGACATAAAAGACTACGAGAAACGCGAACTTCACGGTTTCTTAGGCAGTTTCTACACGGAAAGCGATCAGTCGCCGGAAATCGCCGCTAACCCCGACACGGTCATTGCCTACGTCCCGAAGGGCACAAATAAAATGACCATGGTCACTGAAGACAACGAGAAAGTAGAATTCAACGTCATCAACGACATGAGCGAATCCTCGCCGTCGGAATATTATTTGACGTTCGTTATGGGCGACGCCGCTCTTTGCTACACGCACAACGAGACAATCAGCGACGGCAGCGCAGTCCTCGTCATCAAAGATTCTCACGGCAACGCGTTCATTCCTTGGCTCGTCGACCACTACGAGTACGTTTATTGGATTGATCCTCGCTACACGAAGAATACGATTTCGCAAATGATTCGCGATTACGGCATAAAGGACGTTATCTACGAAGTCGGCATTTACGGCGCGTCCAATCCCTACATGTACGGAAAATATGATCAAATCGGTTGGTGATGATTGTCGCGACGAATGAATTTGTCCGGAGCACAGAACTATTTTTTATCTCCGTTTAAGCTGTGTTTATTTTTTTCGTCCCAGACCGGCAAGAATTCGCCAAAAGTTTCGGAGCTGAATTTTCCTTGCCCGTGTTCGAAATGATTAAACGCCTTCCGCACTTTTACAAAACCTACATACAGCAACGGAAGATTCACGCATACCATAACGATATTGGCAAAGTCGCTAAGATTCCACAACGCGCTTAGGTCGAAACCGGCGATACTGGTCGCCATGCCGAAAGCGAGAACGGACAGATTCACAAAACGAATGCCTGTGATGAAACTATTTTTCTCCGAAATTTCTCTTGCGCAAATCTCGGAGAAAGATAGAAAACCTAACAGCGTCGTGAAGGCGAAGACGCCGAAACATACGCTGATTGTCGGGAGTACAATGGATTCGCCTGCGCCGTTGCCTAAAAGTTCGCTGCAAGAGGCGAGAAATTTTTCAAGGCGTCCAAGTTGAAACCAAGTCTCCGCCTCCGACGTCGTCCAAAGTCGTCCCATTATGACCACGAAACCTGTAAGCGTGCAGATGATGATTGTGTCGAGAAAAACGCCGATTGCTTGTATTGTCCCCTGTTCGCAAGGGTGATTCGCGTCGGACACTGCCGCGGGCATGGTCAACGTGCCTTGTCCTGCCTCGTTGCTCATCAAACCGCGTTTGATGCCCTGTGACAATGCGATTCCCAATGCGCCGCCGAATATCGGTTCGGGACGGAATGCCTCCGTCACTACCGCGTAGAAAAACCACGGCAAGCGGTCAAGATTCAGCAAAACCATTGCGAGCACGGCAACAACATAGATGACCGCCATGACAGGCACAAGGACATCCGTGATTCGGGTGATGCGCGCGAGTCCTCCGAATGCGGAGAACGTAGAAATGACCAGTAGCACGGCGAAAAATATCCAAATCAAGATACTGTCCGCTCCCGCCGAAAAATCAAAGACATTTGCTGAAACGCTGACCATGGCGGAAATGGCATTGAAACCTTGCGCGGGAATGCAGAGAATCGCGTATAAGATGTAGAGAAAACTCAAGGCAACGCCAATCCATGATGCGCCGCCGAGAAGTTTTCTTCCGTAGGTTGGCATTCCGCCGACGTATGAATCGCCTTGCTTATTCTTATATATTTGTGACAGCGTCGATTCGACAAAAGCAGTAGCCATGCCGAAGAACGCTGATAGCCACATCCAAAAGAGTGCGCCGGGACCGCCTGTGGACACCGCGCCCGTCACGCCTAAAATATTTCCGGGACCGACGCGCATAGCTGTGGAGAGAAGAAACGATGTCAAGGGTTTGATGCCGTTTTCAGCGTTGCGGCTACGAATTAAAGTTTGAAGTCCGGAGCGAAAATACCGAATTTGAACGAAACGCAGAGAGAATGAAAAATAAACGCCCGTCCCGACGAGCAGGAGAATCACAAGGGGAAGTTTGCCTATGATTGGAATTTCACTGTACCAGACAAAATTCGTGGGGAAGTCCCAAACCAGGTCCGACAATTCTTGGAAAAGTGCGCACACCGTGCCGATAAAATTTTCCATAAAACCTCCTGTTCCGGCGGTAGCCGAGTTTGTGTATCGAATACGTCGTATAAATCTTACGTTCCGCGTTCTAAAAAATCAAGAAAAATTTTCTATGGTAGTCAACGAAAAAGCCCTCCGACCTCGCGCCGAAGGGCTTTTGTTCGCCTATAATTTATTCGTTATCATCTATTCTTTTACGTGGTCTGAAGTGTGGGAAGCGGATGAATGCGCCCCCTACGCCGCCGGCAACTTGTTCAAGTTGCTCGTCCTTCAAGATCTCGTCCTTCAAAATTTCTTTCGTCATGGTGATTACTACCTTTCATTTTGAATTTGTGATTTTGTTTTCTGTCCCTTATACGTCGTGAATCAGAGTTCGTTACAAGCTTAGAAAAAATTTTTCGCCGCCAAACAGGTAAATTCGCGATTAGAGTTTTTCAACAGACCTTAGACCCTGCGAAAATAGAGTCATCACGACCAGGAACATCATCTAAAATTCATAACGGAATTGAATTTCAAACGCGCAGTGTGATAAAATAAAATGCATAAAGGAGGATATGCCATGAAGAGTTTTATTTTTGACTTGCAAAGATTCGCGGATGTCATTTTATCTGCGGACGAATCTACAACGATTAATGGCGTGACTTACACCGCGGTCACTGCCGCGAAACTCAAGCTCGACGACGACGAAAAAGTTTCGGGCATGGAAAGCGGCAAGGTCACGGCAGTCGTGGCGGATGCTGAAACTTCTCCGACAGTCACTTTCGACGCGACGGACGGCGCAATTAATTTCACTGCGACGGGCAACGGCGAAATTATCACGGCGACGACGGTCTTGCCGATTGAATATATCAGCGGCAGTTTTACGTTCAACGGCAGCGAAATTTCCATAAGCAAAGGCTCCGACCTCGCAATCGTCGTTCAGCGCGAAAATTACAGTCTGCGCAACGAGAATCACTTTGAATACGACTCAACTTACAGTTTTACCGGCACTGCCATGACTTCCGACGCCGAACGCGTAATCAGCACGTTCAGCATAAACAATGGTACCGAAGTCCGAACACTTCACCTGGAGCAACTCGGCAAGGTTATCAACAATTTCACTCAACGCGGCGTGACTCTCGTCGAAGGCTCCAGCGAAGTTCTCAAGCTGGGCGACTACACTTTGAAGGCAACCGCTACCAACGGCGACGCGGGCTTAAATTTTGAGCTCGGCGAAAAAGGCATGACTTTTGTCCCGAACAAAGGCGACGGCAAGCTTAACGTTTCTCTCAGTAGCGACGACAAGACAATTTTTGCGGGCGAATTGGAATGCACGAACGGTTCAATCACTTTCGGCTACGATAAAGCCGTCACGTTTGCAAAGGATACGACTTTCAAATTCACGACGCCGAATAAAACTGTTTTGACTGTGACGGCGGACGGCGACGCCACTACCAATATCGCGTTGACGGACAACGGCATCACTTTCACGCCGGGTGCTAATGACGGCGAACTTAAACTCTCGCTCAACAAAAATGGCGCAGAAGTTTTTAAAGGCTCGTTGAACATCAGCGACGGCACGATAACTTTCGACCCCAACAATAAACAATTTTCCTTCACCGACGGCACGAAGATTTCGTTGGGAATTTGGAATTTGAAATTGGATATCAAAGTTATCGGCGACACGACCATTGGCGAAGGTCTCGGCTCAAAGTTTAAAATTGCGGTGGACGATAAGGGCAACTTTATCTTTACGCCCGATGAAAATGGCGGCTCCATTAATATCGGTCTTAGTCGGGAAAGCAAAGCAAGTTTGCTAGGCAATGCCGACGAGTCGGACCTTGAGTACTTCTTTGAAAACAATGTCACTGTCAAAGGTCCGGTTATGTTCAATCCTTTAACGCGCGTCCTTACTTTGAAGGACAGTACGGAAGTTTTGTTCGAGTTTAACAATTACACGCTCACTGCCACTGCTCAAGGTGACGCCGCAAGCACGATTGACTTTACGGAGGACGGAATTTCATTCACGCCCGACACCGAAGACAAAGGCAATTTGAAACTCACATTGAGCGACACAACCGGTTCCCGTTCCTTGTCCGCTGATATTGAAGTTTTAAGCGGCTCGTTCATTTTGGGCGAAGACGGCGCGCTCACCGTTACCAAAGATACCGAACTGCAAGTTAAATTCTCCGACGACTACATCATCAATTTCAAGGCGACGGACGACGCGGGCGGCTCGTTAAGGCTCGGCGAGGACGGAATTACTTTCAAGCCCGGTTCCAATGACGGCAAACTTGAACTCACCGTAACTCGTGACAGCGAATCTCGTACTGCTTCGCTCGACGTGACAGGCTCTCTGACTTACAAGCTTGAC
>ODAJ011954506.1_pt1 | contig 11238 bp, 10 predicted proteins | sample 1539241 | NCBI WGS metagenome assembly ODAJ01 (sample SAMN02144231, study PRJEB22623) | gut metagenome | biome: sheep rumen | host: Ovis aries | place: New Zealand | reverse complement strand
GTGGGCATGATGGGCGTTGGCGAACCTCTGATTTACGGCGTGACGTTCCCACTATTCAAACCGTTTATCGGGGCTTGCATAGGCGGCGCGTTCGGCGGAGCAGTTGTGGCGTCGTTCACAGTCGGTGCCGCGACGTTGGGGATTTCGGGACTGCCCTTAGCGGCAACGACTAATAACATTCCCGTTTATTTCCTCGGATTAATCGTGGCTTACGTCGTCGGCTTTATCGCCACGTGGATTATTGGCTTCGACGACCCACCCGCAATCTGATAAGAAAATTCCAAAGTGCAGTTTACATTCCGCGCCGCGTTTGATAAACTGCCCTAAGAACATAAACAGGAGGTGGCATAAGATGAAAATCGGCGACAAAGTTGTTTACCCGATGCACGGTGCCGGAGAGATTATGGGCATGGAGGAGGATGAAGTCGGCGGCGTCATCAGTTCATATTATGTCTTTCGACTTCCGGTGGGCAATATGAAACTTATGCTGCCTGTCGACAAATTGAATGAACTGGGCTTGCGAGACCTAATCAAGCCCGCGCAACTCGATGAGGTTATCGAAGTCTTGAAGGCGGAGACGGAACCATTTCAAGGCAGTTGGAACAAAAGATTTCAAATGAACCTTGAACGACTGAAAACAGGGAATATTTTGGACGCGGCGGTAGTGGCTCGAAATTTATCCCGGCAAGACAACAAGAAGAAAATCTCCAGCGGCGAACGAAGACTGCTTGACCTGTCCCGACAAATCTTAATAACCGAATTAGTCTATGTGTGCAACAAGACGCCAGAAGAGATTACGACTTGGGTCGACAAGCTAATTGAACTGCCAGCGGTAGACGAAAACTGAACTTTATCCGAGGTCTTATGGGCTTCGGGTTTTTTCTTCTTGTAAAAATTTTTAAGGCGTGATAGAATTCCGCCGAAAATTTAAAAGCGTGGTGAGCAAATGCTGAAAGAGGTAGCGCGGGCAAAGATAAATCTGACGCTAGACATCAAAGGCTTGAGGACGGACGGTTATCACGAGGTATCAATGATAATGCAGACGATTGAACTAGCTGACGAGCTATGGCTAGAAAAAATTTCGGACGGCGTGTCGTTGTCAATGGACGCAACACAGATTATCGGCGGCGAACTCATTCCGACGGACGAAAAGAATCTGGCTTGGCGAGCGGCTCTTGAGGTTCAAAAGTTCTGCGGAAAAAGTTTGGGCGTGTCGATGAGCTTGACGAAGAGAATTCCAGCGGCGGCAGGTTTGGCAGGCGGCTCTGCTGACGCGGCGGCTGTGATTCGCGGCATGAATCGACTTTACGAACTGAACTTGACCGAAGGCGAGCTTTGCAGAATCGGAGAAGGCGTCGGCTCGGACGTTCCCTTTTGCATAATCGGCGGCACGTGTCTTGCAGAAGGTCGCGGCGAACGTCTGAGACGCCTTAGCCCGATGAAAAAGTTCAGCGTCGTTTTGGCTAAGCCTCGCGGCGAAATCGCAACGGCATGGGCTTACAAGACTTACGACGAAAGCCCCGCGAAAACTCACCCGCCGAACGAAAGAATTATTGAGCAGTTGGCAAGCGGAGAATACGACACGGCATTTAAAAATTTCTCTAACGTCCTAGAAGGCGTCGCACTCAAGAAAATTCCCGCCGTAGCTGATTGCAAAAGACAAATGCTCGCCGCTGGTGCCGAGGTCGCATTGATGAGCGGCTCTGGTCCGACGATATTTGCACTAACGGACGCTGAACACGTCAAACAGATTGCCGAGAGCGTAAAGGACGCTCAAATTTTTATCACGAAGATTTTTTAAGTAAGGATGAATGACGATGGGCAACAGACTGGAACCGATAACGATAGACAACTATCAGCCACTGCGCGAGACAGTTTGCGAGGCATTGCGCGACGCGATAAAGCGTGGGATATTGGAGCCGGGCGAACGTCTTATGGAAGTTCAGCTGGCGGAAGAATTAGGAATCAGTCGTACGCCCGTCCGCGAGGCAATCCGCAAGCTTGAACAGGAAGGCTACGTTATCATGATGCCGCGCAGAGGAACGTACGTATCAAGCCTTTCCGTTCACGACGTTAAAGAAATCTTCGAGATACGCACGGCACTGGAATCCTTATCGACGACGTTGGCGACTATGCGCATTGAGCCAGAGGAGTTAGAAAAGCTCCGCGCCTTGCTCGTTGAAATCGAAGGGCACATCGAACGCAAGGACATGGACAAAATCGTTGCGACGGATATTGAGTTCCATGGGCTACTTTATCAAGTCAGCCGCAATGAACGGCTCGTAACGATAATCAGCAACCTAAAAGAACAACTCGCCCGCTTCCGCACCTTGTCAATGTCATATCCCGGACGACTTCAGAAGACATTGGAAGAGCATCGGGCAATGGTCGAGGCGATAGCAGCTGGCGACGTGGACGCCGCCCGCGACGCCGCCGAACACCACATGGAGCAAGCGGAAGAAACTTTATTGAAGGCAATGAGAAAACATACGGAATGAAGATTGGAGGCAAGCTTATGACCTTGGAAACGATAATTTTAGCAGCAGGCAAAGGTACGCGCATGAAAAGCGATATGCCTAAAGTCTTGCATAAAGTCGGCGGCAAACCCATGCTTCAACACGTCATCGACGCGGCAAAAGAAGCTGGCTCGTCGCGTGAAGTCGTAGTGATAGGTTCGGGAGCCGAACTGGTTATGCAGACGATTTCGGGCGTTGAATTTGTCATGCAAGAGGAGCAATTAGGAACAGGACACGCGGTTCTTTCGGCGGAGAAAAACTTTGAACAGTCGGAAGGAACCGTTTTGATTCTGTGCGGCGATACACCGCTTTTGACGGGCGAGCTTTTGCAGAAGTTCACAGCCGCCCATGAAAGCTCTAAATGCGCGGCGACTGTCCTAACTGCCGAAATGCCTGACGCTACAGGTTATGGGCGCATGATTCGCGAGACGGACGGCACGTTTAAAAAAATTGTCGAAGAGAAGGACGCTACCGAATTCGAGAAGAAAATCCGCGAGGTCAATGCGGGCGTCTATTGCTTCGATGTTAAAAAACTCTTCGGCGCATTGGCTAAGGTCAGGAACGATAACGCGCAAGGCGAATACTACTTGCCCGACACGCTGACGATTCTTAAGGAGGCGGGTGAGACGGTTGGGGTATTCTCTGCTGACTATGCTGACGAGACATTAGGGATAAATTCGCGTGTTCAGCTTGCCGCCGCCGATAGAGTCTTCCGCATGAAAAAGAATCACGAGCTTATGGACGCGGGAGTAACGATTATAGACCCGAACACAACTTTTATTGATTGCGACGTTGAGATTGGGCAGGATACGATAATTCACCCCAACACGTACATTGAAGGCAAGACGACGATTGGCAGGGAGTGCGATATTGGTCCAGATATTCGATTCACTGATATGAAGGTCGGCAACAAAGTCAAAGCGCAGTTCAGCTATTGCCACGAGGCTGAGATTTGCGACGGCGTCACGCTAGGTCCTTACGTCCACATTCGCCCAGGCACGACAATCGGCACGGACGTTAAGATTGGAAATTTCGTTGAGGTCAAAAACTCCAATATCGGCAAAGGCTCCAAACTTCCGCACCTGCAATACATTGGCGATACGGATATGGGCGCGAACGTCAATATCGGTTGCGGGACGGTCACTTGCAACTACGACGGCAAGAACAAATTCCGCACGAAGATTGGCGACAATGCCTTCATAGGTTGCAATACAAATCTAGTCGCGCCGGTAAGTGTTGGGGACGGAGCGTATATCGGGGCAGGCTCGACGATAACTAAGGACGTTCCGAAGAATAATCTAGCAATCGCCCGCGCCCGCCAAACCAATATCGAAGTCTGGAAGGATAAGCGCAAGTAGCCTTTGGAAGTGTGATTACTCGTCGGCGTCTTGTCGATTAGGTAAAATTTTTTTAGGGGAGCTGTTCAACGTGAGCATTAACGGCAATACGATTAGTAACCTCTGTTTGATGACGGGGAATGCCAATCCCGAACTGGCACAGAAAATCGCTGACCATATCGGCGTAAAAATCTTTGATACGTTCGTCGGACGCTTCAATAACGGCGAGTCGCAAGTCATGATTAGCGATAGCATTCGCGGCAAAGATATTTTTATCGTTCAGCCGACAAGCCAACCCGTCAACGATAACTTGATGGATTTGCTGATTATGACGGACGCTTGCAAGAGGGCTTCGGCGCATTCAATCACGGCGGTTGTTCCTTATTATGCTTATGCCCGTCAAGACCGCAAGACACGCGGACGGGAACCTATCTCCGCCAAACTCGTCGCCAATCTCATGGTCGCGGCTGGTATGTCTAGGGTTTTGACCGTCGACTTGCACGCGGGACAAATTCAAGGGTTCTTCGATATTCCCGTTGACCACCTAAAGGCGGCTCCTGTGCTTGCCGACTACTTCCGCGAACGCAATTTTGGCGATGATTTGGTTGTCGTCTCTCCTGACTTAGGCGGCGTCACTCGTGCTAGGGAATTGGCGGATTATCTCAAGGCTCCGATTGCCATTATCGAGAAACGTCGCCCGCGCCCTGGCGAGGCAGAAGTCATGAGCATTATCGGCGAGGTTGAAGGAAAAGTTGCGCTTATGGTTGATGACATCGTAGACACGGCGGGCAGTCTGTGCGAAGGCGCGAAGGCTCTTAAGAAACTCGGCGCAAAGCAAGTTATCGCCGCGTGTACTCATGCAGTCCTAAGCAACAACGCCGTCGGGAAAATTAACAACTCCGATATTGAACAGCTCGTCATAACCGACACGATAGCTTTGCCGCCCGAAAAGAAATCGCCAAAAATTACAGTGCTTAGCATGGCTCCGGCTATCGGCGACGTTATCTTGAACATTCAGGCGCATCGCTCAGTTAGTCTCTTGTTTAAATGATTCATAGAAGTTTATCGGCGGTGAGCAATCGCCGCTGATTTTTTTTGCAGGAGGGATTTTTATGCCAGCACCGCAAATTAAGGATAAAATCAAAACTCGTGAGCGTCCGACTTACACCGATATGATTTGGGAACAACTGCAGGATACAAAAACTGAAGTCAGGGAAACACGTAAAGAACTCAATCAACGCATGGACAGAATTGAAGAAGAACTGAAAGCCACGCGGCAAGAGTTGAATGCGCGTATCGACAAGCAGGAAGAGAAAATTGAAAGGCTTGCCGACAAAATCGATGACTTGCACAAGGAAATAAAATCTTCGACGGGAGACATTTCCATTGCCAATATTTCGACGGTTGGCATTGCGCTTGCCGTCATTTATTCCATAATCAAATAAACGACAGGAGGAAAAGTTTTTATGTCTATTGAAAAGCTGGAATTCCAAGCCGAAACCAAACGTCTGCTCGACTTGGTTGTTAATTCGATTTACACGAACAAGGAAATCTTTCTGCGCGAACTCATCAGCAATGCCAGCGACGCCCTCGACAAGCTCCGTATCGAATCACTGACGAACTCTGAGCTTGCTGGCGACGAAGAACCGGAAATCTTTGTTGTGCCCGACGCCGCCACGAAGACTATTACAATCAGCGACAACGGCATTGGCATGACCCGCGAGGAAGTCATCTCGAACATCGGGACGATTGCCAAGAGCGGCACGAAAGATTTCCTCGACAAGCTCCGCGAGGCGAGCGGCTCGGCGGCTCAAGAACTCATCGGGCAATTCGGCGTCGGCTTTTACTCGGCGTTCATTGTCGCGGAGGAGGTCGAAATTCTAACACGCAAGGCGGGCACGGATTCGGCTGTTAAGTGGACGAGCGACGGCGCGGGCGAATACTCGATTGAAGACTTTGACAAAGAAACGCACGGCACGATAATTGTTCTGCACCTTAAAAAAGATTTCTGCGGCGACGAAGGCGAATACAACTTCACTGACGCTCATGAGCTTGAACGGCTTATCAAAAAGTACTCCGACTTCGTGCGCTATCCAATTAAGATGAATTTCGAGACTAAGGGCAAGGACGAAGACAAGCCAGAGATTGAAATTCGCACAGTCAATTCAATGAAGCCGCTTTGGACGCGCAACAAATCTGAGATAACCCGCGAGGAGTACGACGAGTTCTTCAAGCAACAACTGCACGAGTGGGAAGCTCCGCTTGAAGTCTTCCACGTCAAGGCGGAAGGCACCGTCGAATATACCGCGCTCCTTTGCATACCCAAGCGGGCGGCGAACAATCTTTACTACTCCGATTACGAGGCGGGGCTTCAGCTGTATTCGCGGCACGTCTTCATAATGGACAAGTGCAAAGACTTTTTGCCGGATTACCTGCGGTTCGTCAAAGGTTTGGTTGATTCGCCCGATTTGCCGCTGAACATTTCCCGCGAGATACTTCAGCAGAGCGTTGAGGTTAAAGTTATCGGCAAGGCGTTGGAAAAGAACATTCAAAAGCAACTCGGCAAAATGCTTAAGGACAACCGCGACAAGTACGAGGAGTTCTGGCGCGAGTTCGGCAAGTCGCTAAAAATTGGCGTCTATAATTCCATGTTCGACACGAAGCTTAAGGACGCGCTGAAGGATTTGCTCCTGTTCCCGACTTCCAATGACGGCGGCAAGCTCTCAACGCTAGCAGAATATGTTGGGCGTATGCCTGACTTCCAGAAAAATATTTACGTGGCGGCGGGCAAGGACGCGGCGGCGATTGAACAGCTCCCGCAAATGGAACTGCTCCGCGAACGTGGACTTGAGGTGATTTACTTAACTGACCCCGTAGACGAATTCGCGATTCAAGTCCTGCACGAGTACGCCGATAAACATTTCCAATCGATAACTCAGGAGAATTTCGAGCTTGACGACGCCGAGTCGCAGAAAGTCAAAGCCGAGGTCGAAGAGATTGCCAAGACGCATGAAGATTTACTCAAGGACGTTAAGGAAGCAATCGGCGGCGACGTTAAGGAAGTGCGGCTGACTTCGCGGCTCAAATCGGGCGCAGTCTGTTTGGTCACGGGCGAGGGCGGACCATCGCTGACAATGGAGAAAACTTTCGCGGCGACGAATAATCCGCTGTTCAAGGCGACGCAAATCCTTGAGCTTAACCCGAATCACGCCGTATTCAAGAAGTTGGAAAGCCTCCACGAGGGCGGCAAAGACTCTCAAGCCTTCAAAGACCTGTGCACGACGCTTTACGCGCTGGCGTTGCTTATGGAAGGCGTCATGCCCAACAACCCCGCCGATTTAGCCAATAAAGTCACGGAACTATTAACAAAATGACGTTTGCAATTCGTAAGCAAATAATTTAAAATCCCCCTGTGAAGTGCAAGGGGATTTTTTTCTAGGAATGCTCGGAGGTAAGATGATAAAACTCATAAACGTCACGAAAATCTTTGGCAAGAAAGTTGCGCTGAACAATATCAACCTTGAAATTGCTGACGGCGAGACGCTTGCGATAATCGGTGGGTCTGGTTCCGGCAAGTCGACGCTCCTTAGGTTGATGATTGGCTTGATTCAACCGACGAATGGCGAGATATGGATAGGCGACGACGAGATTTCACACATGACCGAACGAGAGATTATGAGAGTTCGACTGCGGATGGGAATGGTCTTCCAATATTCCGCGCTGTTCGATTCGATGACGGTCGGCGATAACGTTGCCTTCGGGCTGGTCGAGCACACGGACTACAGCAAGGAAAAGATTCAAGCAATCGTTCGGGAGAAACTTCATCAAGTCGGCTTGGAGGGCGTGGAAGATAGAATGCCTAATGAACTGTCCGGCGGCATGAAGAAGAGAGTTTCCTTGGCGCGGGCGATTGCCTTTGAACCGGAAATTATTTTTTATGACGAGCCTAGCTCCGGACTCGACCCGATTACGACGAACAGGATTGACGAGTTGATTATAGAGACGCAACGAGCTTTGAAGGTAACGAGCATTGTCGTTACGCATGACATGGTGAGCGCGTGCCGCATTGCCAATCGAATCGCAATGGTTTATAACGGCGAATTGATTGCAGTCGACACGCCCGATAAATTTAAGAAGATTCAAGACCAACGCGTTAAAGAGTTCTTCCGATTAATAGATTAAACCTCAAGGAGGCGAGAGAATGTCAGTTGAAGCAAAAGTTGGAGCGTTTACAGTCGGGGGATTGATGTTACTGGGCGGCGCGGCGGCTGGGCTGGGTGATTTCAGTTTCGGCGGCAATGACAATTATATTTTGTACGCGGGCTTTAAACAGGTCGTAGGACTTCAGCAGCAGTCAGACGTTCGCTTGAGCGGCGTCTTGGTCGGCAAGGTCACTCAAATTACGCCCGAAGGCACAGGAGCTACCGTTACAATGTCAATCAACGAAGACGCGAAGATTCCTAAGCAGTCTAAGGTAACGATAACTTCAAGCGGCGTCATGGGCGAGAAGTTCATAAACTTTCAACCCAAAGTCGATAACGGCGAATACCTTCAGAACGGCGACTATCTTTACGGCATAGACGAAGCGGGAATGGATGCTATGTTCGACGGCTTAACAAAGGTAATGGATAAAGTAGAAGTTCTCTTGCAGGACGTGCACGCAATCTTAGGCGACGATATATTTAAAACGTCCGTCGTGGATATGAGCAAGAACATGAGCGAAGCCTCCGAACACGTGAACAACATGACAGGCACCTTTGAAAAGATTGTAAAGGACAACGAAGATCTCTTCAATTACATGATTCAGCAGATGAACGGGGCGGTTGCCAACATGAATCAGACGATGGCGAACGTCGAGCACATGACAGCTAATATCGATAAGTTCGCGGGCGACCCGCAGACTGTCGAGGAGTTGAAGACGACGCTTAATAACATTTCTAAAACCTCAAGCTCGGTGGCAAGCATGGCGGACAACATGAATAAGTTCGCGGGCGACCCACAAGTTGCCGAAGACTTGAAAGCGACTGTTCACAACGCCCGAAGCATAAGCGAGCGAGCCGATAAGATGTTGGGCAAGGTGGAAGGCACCGCCGATAAGATTTCAAAGATTGACGTTGCGCCGTCTGTTGATATACTATACAGCGGTAAGAAGCACGATTGGAATACGAATTTCAACTTAGACGTGAGGAGCGACGATACAACCTTCTTGCTCGGCGCGGAGGACATTGGCGACCATACGAAATTGAACTTGCAGGGCGGAAAAAATTTTGGGACGGACTTTGGAGCACGCGGAGGAATAATCGCGGGCAAGCCGGGCATAGGATTGGACGCCTACGCCGGGAGCCGATGGAAGTTCTCCGCTGAGGCTTACGACCTAAATCATGGCAAAGTTCGTTTGAAGTCGCAATTCAAAGTCGCCGACTCAACTTATCTTCTAGGCGAGTGGCACGCCGTCAACAAGAAAGAAGACCGCGCCTTTTATTTTGGGCTAAAGCAGGAGTTCTGATATGAGAAATCTTTTGGCAATGTTCTTTGTAATGATGATACTGCTTGCGGGTTGCAGTAACGAACCGCCCGTTGAAGTCAAGACGGCAAAAGTTGCGGCGGCGGACGGGTCATTGACTTTAACACGCGACGGAAAAATTTCCCTTAGCAACGAACAAGAGGTTCTGTCGGGCGTGTCAGGCAACGTGATAGAAAAATCCTTCCAGGACGGCGACGAGGTGACGGAAGGTCAGCTACTGTTTAAGATAGGCAGTAAGGAAGCTGAGACCGAACTCCTGCAAGCTAAGCAGGAACTCGCAGAGGCAATGACGACCTTGGCAAAGGAAGCCGCGCAGAAAAAGCCCGTCGAGGAATTGCAAGCCGAGATAGTCGAACGTCAAGCACTCATAAAAAAATTGGAGGACGAGTCGGCGGGGGGAATTGTCTCTTCGCCGACGGCAGGTCAAGTTAATATCGGGAGCGTTCGGCTCGGCGCAGAGGTTAAAGCTAATGAAACTATCCTAGCGACGGTTGGCAAGGATAATCCGGTTATCGTTCGCTTTGAAGTTTCGGAAGCGGAAAAAAATGTTTTGTTGACGGGCAAGCCTAAAGTTACGCTGAAGTTTATCGACGGCATGACTTATCCTCGCGAAGGCAAGCTAAGCTTTAGCGGCATGACGGCGGAGGCGACCTTTGATAATCCAATTGGGCTGTTGCTCTTGGGTAATAATGTTCGGCTTGAGATTAGTGGCTTGAATGTTCCAAATGCTCTGCTTGTTCCCGAAGAGGCCGTTCATCAACGCGAGGGCGGAGATTATGTCTTCGCTGTCGATTCAAATAAAGCCGCTTTGAAGAAAGTTTCGTTAGGCGGCAAGATAGGTAATAAATTCATTGTGGACGACGGCTTGAAGGCGGGCGAAGAGGTTGTCATTGAGGGCTTGAGCAATCTACACGAAGGCACGCCGCTTTCCGTGAAGAATGATAAATAAGTTTGGAGGAGATTGAGATGAGGATTTCCAACCGTATCAAAAAGAATATTCGCAGGAAGTTGGCGGCAATGTGTGCGGGCATTATGGCTTTGATAAACGTCGGCTCGGTCGACGCGGCGGAGATTGTCAACATTACGTTGGACGAGACTATTCAACGCGCCTTTGAAAACAACCGCACGATTAAAGAATCAGTTGCTGACCGCGAAAGTGCTTTCTGGAGCTTGAGCGAGGCACGCCGCCAAGGCAATCCGCAAGTGACGTGGAGTTGGAGCGGCGCACGCGTCGGCGGCATGGCTTACGATGCATCGAATACTCGCCACGCCTTTTCAAACACTGGCTCTGTTAGTATGCCAATTTATCAGGGCGGGCGGCTTAAGGAAGGTCGTCGCTCGGCTCGTTATGCGTTAAGCTCGGCGGATTTGTCATTGGAAAACACAATGCAGGCAGTCCGTTTGCAGTCGACGATTTATTACTTTGATGTCCTGCAGTACAAAAACTTAATCGAGGTTCACGAAGAAGAAGTTTTAACTTTGCAGGAGCATTTAAGAAACGTCATGGCTCAATTCCGCGTGGGCACCGTGGCTAAAGTCGACGTTTTGGAGTCGCAGGTCGAACTTGCCAACGCTATGCAAACCTTAGTAAACGTCCAGAACAATTACGACGTTGCGGTTGCCAATCTGAACAACTACATTGGCTTGCCCGCTGATACAGTTATTCGTCCTCAAGAACAACTAACCTATAGAAAGTACGATTTGAAATTGAGCGATTGCACTGCCTATGCTTTGGAGAATCGCGCCGATGCCGCAATGGCTGATTATGCCGTTAAGCGAGCTGAGTCCGCGAAGAAGTCGGCTAAGTCGGGCTGGCGTCCAAGTGTAAATGCGGGTGTTTCCAAAGAACTTGATACAGAAA
>ODAJ012182647.1_pt1 | contig 11239 bp, 13 predicted proteins | sample 1539241 | NCBI WGS metagenome assembly ODAJ01 (sample SAMN02144231, study PRJEB22623) | gut metagenome | biome: sheep rumen | host: Ovis aries | place: New Zealand | reverse complement strand
ACACTGATATGAAATGTAATTTAGCATTTTTTTGAGTGGTTGCAAGCAATCCAAATCTCTCCACTTCTGTTTTTGGGACGGCAAAGGTACGACTATTTTTTGAATCCGCAAGAAAAAATTTGATTTTTTTCAGATTCCTTCGCTTCGCTCGGAATGACAGGGACTAGTAGTCCCCCCGGTCCATCTCGCGACGGACGTCGCGCTCCTTGATGGTGTTGCGCTTGTCGTACTCCTTCTTACCCTTGGCAAGGGCGATGAGGAGCTTCGCGTAGCCGTTGTCGGCGATGAAGAGCTTGACGGCGACGATGGTGAGGCCGGTCTTCTTGTCCTCCATCAGCAGGTGGTTCAACTCCTTGCGGGTGAGGAGAAGCCGGCGGTCGCGGACAGGCTCGTGCTGGCCCCAGGAACCCCAGTGGTACTGGGCGATGTTCATCCCGCGGACGAAGAGTTGGTTGCCCACGAAGAAGCAGTAGGCATCCTGGAGGGAAGCCTTGCCCGCCCGGATGGACTTGATCTCCGTACCCACCAGCTGGATGCCGGCGGTATAGGTCTCCAGGAACTCGTAATCGAACGAGGCCCGGCGGTTCTTGATCTGGATGGTGCTCTTCGCTTTCGGCATAGGGTTGCAAAGGTACGGCTTTTTCTCTAATTTTGCATCATGTCCCTGCCCAACAAGACCAATCTCCTTCCCGACCGGCCCGGCATTCCGCCGATGGCGGCAATGCCCGAGCCCGAAACCCTCGACATTCCCGCCCTGGCGAAGGCCTATGCTGACGGAGACATCGACCTCATCTGCGTCCTCGGTCCCACCGCCTCCGGCAAAACTAGGTATGCGGTGCAGCTCGCGCGGGCAATCGGCCATGCAGAGATCCTCTCGGCCGATTCAAGGCAGGTGTACTGCGGGATGGACATCGGGACGGGGAAGGACCTCGGCGAATACGGCGAGGTGCCGTACCACCTGATCGACATCGTCCCGGCGGGCAGCAAATACAACATCTACGAGTATCAGGCGGCTTTTGCCGATGCCTGGGCCGATGTCCGCGCCCGCGACTGCGTCCCCATCTTGTGCGGCGGCTCCGGCCTGTACATCGAGTCCGCCACCCGGGCCTACAAGTTCGACCGCGAGAACGGCATCCCGGCGGAGCGCCTGCCGCAAAAGACCTTCTACATCGGAACCCTCGTTTCCCGCGAGGAACGCGTCGAGCGTATCGACCGCCGGCTGGACGAACGCCTGGAAGACGGCCTCATCGAAGAGATCCGGGGCCTGCTGGACAACGGCGTCCCGGCCGACGACCTGATCTGGTACGGCCTTGAATATAAGTTCGTTACGCAGTATGTACTGGGAAAACTCTCCTACGACGAGATGCACATCCTCCTCGCCAACGCCATCCACCAGTTCGCCAAGCGGCAGATGACCTGGTTCCGCGGCATGGAACGCGACGGCGTCCGCATCCACTGGGTGGTGCCGTCCTAGGAGCCGGCACCCGGCCCCCTCATCATTTCTTGGGCGCGAGCCGGATGATCAGGTGTGCGGGAAACTCGTCGACCGTCGTGTCGGCCGTAATGAAGCACTTGTCGTCCTTGAACTGGACGGTTGCCGTACCATCCAGCCCCTTGGTGAACTCGGAGAATTTGAACTCGTTCCCCTGACGGAGGGTATGCTTGGCCGCATAGGACTGGCCGTTCTTGAACTCCGCTCCCACCAGGGCGTCGGTGACGATGATCTTGGTGACGACCATGTCAGGATCCAGATGGGTCGTGAACTCATAACCCGCTTCCCGGGCCTTGGCCTCCACTTCATTGAGGTCCAGGCCGGCGAACGTATAATTCGCGCCCCGATAATCGAGAATCGTCTCCTCGACGACCCAGCTTCCGTTCAGGCGGTTGGCGGCGGCGTTCTCGTCCGAAACGATTTCCGTTTCTTCGGCCTTGTATTCGGTACGCGTACCACCGACCGGAGTAAATGCGATATTCTTGTCTTCCAGCATCTCGATCTTGCCGACCTTCGTGTACGAGAAAGCCTTCGTCGTCTTGTCGAAGGAGAATGAGCCGGCGAAGATGTCGCGGCTGCCGCCTGCCCTGGTGACGACACCTTTCTTGAGCACTGCCACGAAATCGCCGCTACCACTGGTGGAAATGATATTGTCGCCGAAGGTGAACGTCCGGCGGGTCTCAATTTCCGGCTCGGGAGGAGTCGGAGGCGTATCGGGATTCGACGGCTTGTCGGGATTGACAGGGGTGACCGGCTTCACAGGCTCCTCTTTCCCGCCACAGGAGGAGAAAACGGGCAGCACAAGCAGCGCCGCCATCAGGAGATGAGCAATTTTCATAGACCGATTCATTAAAACAATTTCACAAAAACACTGAGTCTCGCAACCGGAAGGACCGGGAGGGAGCGAAGCTTGTCGACGTAGTCGGCATAGCGGTCATAGGATTTCCCGGAAGTGCTGCCGGCCATGTCCTGGATCGTCTGCTTGACGCCGGCGGTCGACAGCGGAATGCTCTCGACGTCACCCATCACGTTGCGGGCGTCGGTCCGGACTTCGATTCCTCCGATATACTCCGCGCCGAGGTCGAAGGTCACGCCAACCCGCTTGCGGGGGATGGCGGAGCCGAAACCGATCCCCACGAAAGGACGGACGGCACCCGTGCGGAGAAGGCCGGACACGAATCCCTTCTCATCGGGCTGGATCCGATAGAAATTGGAGATGTCGCTCTTGTCTCCATCCAGATAATAGCTGATGCCGGCACTGCGGTACGCTTCTGGCAAGGCCTTGGTATTGAACAGGTTGACAAGGTTCTTAGAACCGAAGAACAGGCCTGCGGTCACCCGGAAGGCCTTGCCTCCGGGATGATAATCGACAAGGAGGCTGCCACTGGAACGGACTTTGCCGCTGACCGCCGTGTTGACGGCGGGATAGCTGCCCAACTGGGGAACAGAGACCCCGTATTCGGGAATCAGGAACGACGGGATCAAACCGTACCCGACCCGTACGTTCAGATTGTCGATGACTCGGACGGAAAGCCCAACGCCCACACCGTCCATGAGCCCGAGCGAGAGACCGGCTCCCATGCTGAAAGAGGAAGCATGGACTTCGGCGGAATCGGCCGGGGCCTGCGCACGGGCAGGGACCAGGATCGCCACGAAGGCTATCAGGAACAGAAATCTCTTCATAATCTGACGGATGACGCGTGAACAACTAAACCCTCTTGGGGAATTGCAAAGTAAACTATTTTCTTCGTAATATCCAAAAACAAGGGATCCGGAGGGCGAATCTATCCCTTCGTCGGCTGATGGCTGAACGTCCGGCGGGGGCCTTCGGCCTCGCGCCAGAAAGCGGCATCGAAATCCTCCGGATACGCGAAGGGTGTGCCCTCCAGGAGGTCGGGCCGGCGCAGCCGGAACGCCAGGTAGGTGATGGGCAGGCCCATCTTCAGGAACATCGTCTCATAGAACGTCTTCACTTCGAACACGTCCAACAAGTCCCATTCCAGCTCATCCCCGGCCTGGATGCCCTGGTGGTAGATGTCCGTCCCGAAAGCGAGGACGGTCAGGAAATTGGCCCGGATGACCGACCGGGTATACTCGTAGAGGAAGCGGGAATCGGTCTTGAGGTGGACGATGCCGTCGGGAACCAGGAAATGGCTGTAACGCCCGAGGAACAGCGGCGATGTCAGGCGCGCGTTTTCGCTGCCGCGAAGCTGCGGGTCGGAGAAAGTGAGCCAGATCTGGGAGACCTCGCCGGGGCCGAAGAAGGCGTCGATGAACTCGATGCGTGTGCGGAGGAAGGCGACATTGCCCATCTTTTCCTCCGTGGCCTCCTTGGCGCCCTTCCACAAGCGCGCCCCTTTGATGTCCACACCGATGAGATTCATTTCGGGGTGCCTACGCGCCAGGGCGATCGTATAGTCTCCCTTGCCGCAACCCAGTTCCAGCACGATCGGCTGGGGTTTCTCGAACATATCCCGGTTCCAGTTCCCCTTGATCGGATGGTCCCGCAGGACCAGTTCCCGGGAACCTTCCGGTTTGGCCAATACCAACAAAGCGTCCGGCTGCAGCAGGCAGCGGAACGTCTCGTTCTCGGCAAATTTCTTCAGTTTTCCGTGTCCCATCCTTCTCGTTTTCTTACGACCACAAGGCCCATGCCGCACAGGCCCTCCGGCGGGTCCTGCACCCGCACGACCACCTGCCACGGGCCCCATTCCTCCGGCCGGACCCCGGCCCGGTACGGCGCCCGCACCTGCTTGGAAAAGAGCGACATCTTCCCTTCCATGGGCAGATACACCTCTTCCCGGAACACATGGAACGTCGGCGACGTCCACGTCACCTGCAGCGGCAATGCCGCCAGCTTCCGCAGCGAATCCGCCGGCGCATCGACCCTGGTGTACAGATCGAAATCATACGACGCGGTCGAATCTGACAGGTCCACGAAGAACGTATACGGCCCCTCCCCCTTCACGAATTTCTCCACCGACATGGGTTCGCGGCAGCTTGTGAAGAGGAGCAGGAAAGGGAGGATATGAAGGAGTTTATGCATCCTTCTTCGGCTTATTGCCGGCTCCGCCCTTGTTGCCCTTGTTCTTGTTGTTCCGATTCTTGTTGCGGCGCTTCTTCTTGCGGGCCTCGTCGAAGCGGGAGATGCTGTCGTCGCCGACGGCGGTGACGAATTCCGGAGCGACAGGTTCGGCGTCCGGGAGGAGCGTCTCGGGCTTCTGGCCGTTGCGGTTCATCATGATAATCTCACGGACCTCCGAGGCCGCGAGCGGATACATCTTGGCGAGGGAGCCCTTCTCGTAGGAGAAATACATCGTTTCCGCCAGGATGTCCGTCTTCACCAAGTAGGCCAGGCCGTCCTCGAACTCCAGCGGTTCGGAGACCTTCGGGATGCGCGAATGCGCGTCCATGTAGTTCGAGACCTCGTAGTTCAGGCAGCACTTGAGCTTGCCGCACTGGCCCGCGAGCTTCTGCGGATTCAGGGACAGGTCCTGGACCCGCGCCGCGGAGGTGGTGATGGACTTGAACTCCGTGATGTAGTTCGCGCAGCACAGTTCGCGGCCGCAGATGCCCAGGCCGCCGATCAGGCCGGCTTCCTGGCGGGCGCCGATCTGCTTCATCTCCACCCGGATATGGAACTCCTCGGCGAAATCCTTGATCAGCTGGCGGAAGTCCACCCGGCCGTCGGCGATGTAGTAGAAGATGGCCTTCGTGCCGTCGCCCTGGAACTCCACGTCCCCGATCTTCATCTCCAGGCCCAGGTTCGCCGCCAGCACGCGGGAGCGGATCATCGTCTCCTGCTCGCGGGCGATGGCATCCTGCCAGCGCTCGATGTCGTAGGTCTTGGCCTTGCGGTAGATCTTCCGGAAAACCGTCTTCTCGGGGTCCACCCCCCGGCATTTCATCTGCCGGGCCACGATCGGCCCCTCCAGCGTGACGATGCCGAGGTCATGGCCCGTCTGGGCCTCCACGACCACGAGGTCGCCGGTCTTGATGGTCTGGCCGGAAGCATTGACATAAAAGCCCTTGCGGGTATTCTTGAAACGGACTTCGAAATAGTTGTTGTACTGTTCCTGGCCGATGCCCTTCAGGTAGTCGTATACCTCCAGCTTGCAGCAGCCCTGGCGGTAGCGGATCTCCTCCACCCCCGCCTCCTCGTTGCCGCTGATCACGCAGCCGCGGAAACAGTCATAGCGTACATTCTCGTTCGTGTCGATCATAATACAGTCATATAGAGCCGGTTCACCAGGTCGGTGAACAGGATTTTCTGGTTTACGTTCCGCTCCAGCAGCAGGAGCGCCCGGTCCAGGGCGGCGAGCGCCTGGCGGGAGAAATTCTTGCGCAGTTTCGCGGCCATCTCCTCATAGAACGGCTTTTCGTCCCCGAGGAGGTCCGCCAGGTCCGGCAGGCCCTGTTGCAGGAGGAAAATGTTTCTCAGGCCCTCCGAGGCCACCCGGCAGAAGCGCTTCTGCTTCTCGCGGGAGCCGAGGTCCGCGACCGCGTCCGCCGCCTCCAGCGCGCTCAGGAGGTCCTTCCGGACCAGGGCGTCCAGGAGGTCGTGGAACAGGTCGGCCATCTCCGTCGTTTCCGCCCCTTCCTTCGCATGGATGACCCGGTCTTCCTCCCGGGAAAACGGCCGTACCCGCAGGAACAGACAGCGGGAGAAGATGGTTGTCAGGACCTTTTCCGGCTGGAGCGTAACCAGCAGGAACAAGGTCTTCTCCGGCGGTTCTTCGACCATTTTCAGGAGGGCGTTCGCTGCCTGCTGGTTCATCTTCTCGGGCAGGTACACCACCACCGTCCGATACCCGCCTTCTACGGCGGACAGGGACAGCTTCTCCAGGATGGAGCGCGCTTCGAAGACCGAGATGTTGCTCTGCTTGCTCTCGATGCCGATGGCCGCATAGAGTTCGTTCTCATAGAAGCACGGGTTCTCCAGCAGCAGCTCGCGCCAGGGGCCGATGAACCGGTCGGACACCGGCTTGTCCTGCCCCGCGACGGGGAAGATGAAATGGATGTCCGGGTGGATGAGTTTCTTCACCCGGGGGTTGTGCCCATAGACTTCGTCCAGGAAATCGAGGATGAGCGGGAAGGCGCCCCCGCCGTCATTCTGGTGGAACAGCATCGCATGCGGAATCCGGCCGCTCTCCGCCATCTGCCGGAGGGCCGCCGCGAGGGGCGCGTTGCTGCTCATCGTTTCCATCGGTCAAAAAGTTCTTTCGCCCACATAGCGGGCCAGTTCCACGAGATACGGTTTTTCCGCGGACGGCGGAAGCTCGTCCAGGCATGAAACCGCCTCGTCGATGTATTTTTCCATATCCGCGGCGGCCCGTTCCACGCCTTTCCGCTCCAGGACAAACGCCCGGACCCGGTCCGCCAGGGCGGGCTCGTCGGAAATCCTTCCGACCAGCGCCCGGACCGCGGCAGCCTCCTCCGCCGGTGCCGATTCCAACGCACAGAGCAGGGGAAGCGTGATTTTCTGCTCCTTCAGGTCGATGCCTACCGGCTTCCCGAGCGCCTCGTCCCCTGCATAATCGAGGATGTCATCCTTGATCTGGAACGCGAGGCCCAGGTTCCGGGCGTACCCGGCCAGGGCGGCGGTCCATTCCTCCGGCGCGTCGGCGGAGACGGCGCCGGCCAGGACGGACGCCTCGAAGAGGGAGGCCGTCTTGGAATAGATGATCCGGAGGTAATCTTCGCGGGTCGTGTCGCCGCTGGAAGCCTTCTCGAGCTGCAGCATCTCCCCTTCCGCCAGGTCGGAGAGCGTCTTCGCGAACAGGCGGATCACCCGCTCGCTGTAACGGTCAGCGTCCAGGATGCAGCGGATGGCCTTCACCAGCCAGTAATCGCCGATCAGCACCGAGGCCGGGCTCGAGAGGATGGACATCACCGTGGGCTTCCCGCGCCGGGTGGTCGCGCCGTCCACGACATCGTCGTGCAACAGCGTCGCGTTGTGGATCATCTCGGCGGCGGCCGCGAAACGGACCGTATCGTCATTGACACCGCCGCAGGCGCCGGCGGCGAGCAGCGTCAGGCCCGGCCGGATCCGCTTCCCGCCCTGCGCCAGCAGGGACCGGTTCGTCGCATCCAGCAGCGCGACATCGCTTCCGAGGGAAGTCTCCAGCAAGGCGAAGACTTTCTCCAGCGGCCCGGCCAGGAAGGCCTTGAATCTACATGGATACGCGCTCATTTCAGGTGTTCAGCCAATTCGGGGACCGTATCGGCGAAGACGATGAGGGCCCGGTCGGCGGGCGTCAGCATGCCGGTCGCCTCATAGTGGTCCAGCAGGGCCTTGAAAGGGTCGAAGAAGCCGTCCACGTTCAGGACGAGCAGCTTCCCGTCATACCGTCCCAACTTCACCAGGACGTGCGATTCGATCAGTTCGTCCAGGGTGCCGATGCCGCCGGGAAGGGCGATGACCGCCGAAGTCCCTTCGCGCATCCGCTCCTTCCGCTCCGCCATCGTGTCGGTCCAGACGAGCTCGGTCAGATTCGGGTACTCGAGCCCCTTCATGAACCGCGGCAGGACGCCGATGTGGACGCCTCCGAGACGTTCCATCTCGTCGGCGATCACCCCCATCGTCCCGCGGAAACTGCCGCCGGAGACAAGGGCCCAACCATACGCGTGCAGCGCGCGAACGACTTCACGCGCTGCCTCGTTGTACTTGGGGTCGATGTCGTAACTGGCCGAGCAGAAGACGACCGCCTTGCGTTGGGGCATCTTCTAGAACAGGATGGCGAGGGAGAACTTGATTCCCTGGTAGTTCTTGCCCTTGACGTGGCTCCACCACTCTGCGCCGGTCTTGCCCTTGTCGTCGTTGATCATCGTGCCCAGGTTCTTGAACCACTGGACGGACAGCTGGACATGGCTGGCGATCTCCAGACCGCCGCCCAGGCCGAAGCCGTATTCCAGCTTGTTCATGATATCACTGCTGACATCGGAGAAAGTGGCGCCCTTGTTGAAGGTGGCAATCTGATAGCCGATGAACGGCTCGGCGAACGCGTAGGGACGGAACGCCATCAGGTCCGGACCCCACTGGATGCTCAGGGGAATCTCGACATAACCGGTCTTCAGCTGGTCACCGGTCGTCTCGCCGATGCTGGAGATTTTCGCGCCCTTCACCTGATAGATGGCGGAAGGCTGGATGGCGAAGCCGGCGCCCAGGTCGAACTTGTAGGTGAGACCGGCATGGTACAGGACGATATTCTTCGCGTCCTTGACAGCCTCGGTAGCATTGACCTTGGAAGAGGTCAGACCGGCGATGACGCCGAACTGGGCATGGGCCTTGGAGGCCATGACGAGGGAAGCGGCCGCAACGGCGACCAGGGTAAGGATCTTCTTCATAAGACTATCGGGTTTATAAATTTGCGTTGATCTTGTCCACAAGGGCGCTCTTGGGCATGGCGCCCACGGAGCGGTCCACCATCTGGCCGTTCTTGAAGAACAGCAGCGTGGGGATGCTCATGATGCGGTAGCGCATCGCGATTTCGTCGGCGTCGTCCACGTTCACCTTGACGACCTCGACCTGGTCCTCCATCTCCGCCTCGACCTCGTCGAGCAGCGGGGACAGCATGCGGCACGGGCCGCACCAGGTGGCCCAGAAATCCACGATGACGAGCTTCTCGCTCTGGAGGAGCTCATCGAAACTGGTATTTGTTGCAATCTTTGCCATATCAGATAGAGTTTTAGCGTTTCGCAAATATAATGAAAAAAATTATAACGCGTCCTCCACGGGCAACACGTACGCGCGAAGTCCCAGTTTGGGGTTGTCGCGGTCGGTCGCACGGAGACGGTCCATGATGTCCGCCACCAGCGCGTCGTCCACGGCCGTGAGGACCGCATGGTTCTGCGTAGGCCAGGCGTGGTTGCCGAGATGGGGTTCCCCGGTCTCGGAACCGCGGCCGCCGATTTCCTCCCAGACGGTGTAGCCCCGCTGGCCGCAGTCCTCCAGCAGTTCCACGATCTCCTGGTTGTAGGCCTGGTTGTAAACAATGAATATCGCTTTCATAAGACTAGATTTCTCGACAAGCTCGAAATGACTGTTAACCCCGTTGCGCTTTCCGGGCCTTGCGGCGCTCGCGGTGCTCGGTGATGCCGCAGTACAGGACCGGAATGATGACGAGGGTGATGAGGGTGGAGATGGAAAGGCCCCAGGCCACGGTGACGCCGAGTCCGTTCCACATTTCGGAGCCTTCGCCCCGGCCCCAGGCCATCGGCAGCATGCCGCAGACGGTCGTGAGGGTGGTCATCAGGATCGGGCGGAGACGGCTCCGGGCCGCGGTGACGGAGGAATCGCGGACGCTCATCCCGCGCTCCTGGCACAGGATGGTGTAGTCGATCAGCACGATACCGTTCTTCACCACGATACCCAGCAGGATGATGATGCCGATGAGGCTCATCACGCCGACGGCCATGTTGTGGAGCATGTTTCCGAGGGCCACGCCCGTGAAGGCGAAGGGGATGGAGAACATGATCACCAGCGGGCCCAGGAAGGATTCGAACTGGGAAGCCATCACCATGTACACGAGGATGACGATGAGGAGCATCAGCAGGATCATGTCGGAGAACATGGACTGCTGCTCTTCATAGTCGCCGCCGATGTCCCAGGACAGTTCGGCCGGGAGCGGCTCGGACTCCATCAGGGCGGTGACGAAGTCGACGCCCTCGCTGAGGGCGTGGCCGCGGGCCATCATGCCGGAGACGGTGATGTAGCGGTCGCGGTTCTTGCGCGTGATGGTGGGCGGGACCTTGGATTCGACGACCTCGCCCAGGTCGCGCACCTTGATGCCGCGGCCCATGGCGTTGTGGACCACGATGTTCTCGATGTCCTCCACGCTCTCACGGAATTCCGGCGCGAAGCGGACGCGGATGTTGTACTCCTCGCCGTCCTCGCGATAGTAGGAAGCCACGGTGCCGCTCATCGCCGCGCTCACGGCGGCGGCCGCGGTGGTGGAGGTCAATCCGTTGAGCGCCAGCTTCTCGCGGTCGAAATCGACCTCGTATTCCGGCGTGTACTGGTCGCGGCTCAGGACCACCTGGACGAAGATCGGATTCTCCAGCATCTTCGCGCGGAGGCGCCGCGCCTCATTCTCGGTGGTCTCGAAGTCATAGCCGTAGATCTCCAGCTGGACGGCGCTGCGGCCGCCCATGCCCATGCCGCCTTCCGTGACGGTAGACTTGTTGATCTCCGGGAAGAGCTTGAGGTCCTCGCGGATGAGGTCGGCAATCTCGGAGGTGGAGCGCTTGCGGTCCTCCATCGAGCCGATGTTGATGTTCATCGAGATCAGGTAGGTGCCGTTGTTGCGCATGGACGCGAAGGCGTTCTGGGAATCAGCCTGGCCGAAGTTGTAGCTCAGGACCTTGATCTCGGGCACATCGGCGACGATCTTCTCGTAGAGGCGCGCGGCGAGGTCACGGGTCACGTCCTGCGCCGTGCCGATGGGCAGTTCCACGGACACCTGGATCCGGCCCTGGTCCGCCGTCGGGAAGTACTCGGTCTTCATCCGCGGGACGTAGACGGCGAGAACGACGGCGAAGATGACGGCCGCCGCCAGCATCACGAGCTTCTTGTGGTTCATGCACCAGGCGATCATCCTGGAGTATCCGCGGGAGATGGCATCGAGGAAGCGGTTCACCGGGTCGAAGATGAAGTGGTACAGCTTGCCGCTCTTGTTCTCGATGGTGAGGAGCTGCGAGCACAGCATCGGGACGAGGGTGAGGGCGGCGGTCGTGGACACGATCATG
>ODAJ012193242.1_pt1 | contig 11258 bp, 6 predicted proteins | sample 1539241 | NCBI WGS metagenome assembly ODAJ01 (sample SAMN02144231, study PRJEB22623) | gut metagenome | biome: sheep rumen | host: Ovis aries | place: New Zealand | reverse complement strand
CATCGCCATCGCGGACGCCATGATGGGCGAAATTTCTCCGGCCATGGCCAATGCCGTGGCGTCCAGTGCCGCTTATCGGGTACTGATCCCCATGAACCTGTGCAATACCTATGTGGCGGGTATTATGAAGGGGTCCGCGGCTATAATGGAGGACGCCATGAATCACATCCGGGAGCTGATGGAAAAGCATGCGTAAAGCCGTAATGGTCTCAGCCAGCATGCTTTGTTGCCTCCAGAAGACGGGACAGAAATGTGCTGCTGACATTGATATCTTTGGGTAATGTGACATAATGGAATAAGCCTTGAGGTTACATCTGTCTTGTATTATAATAGTATAATAAAACCATGGACCTGGAGATTATGTATTTGATTATTTGACTCCGGGGTGTTGAATATGAAGAAGATCCAGATTTCCGATCATTTCAAAATTTCCACGATGCTGTTGTTTTCGCTGCCGAGCATCGGGATGCAGATCGTTGACAATACCTACCAGATCGCGGACGGATACTTTATATCCAACTTTATCAGTGAAGAAGCCTTCGAGGCGGAAAACCTTATTTTTCCGGTATTGCTGATCGTGATGTACGTCGGGCTGATGTTCGGAACCGGCGCCAGCGCCCTGATCTCCAAGGAACTGGGCGAAGGGAAAAAGGAACGGGCTAACCAGCTGCTGAGCATGTCGATCGCGGTGCTGACTGCAGTCGGCCTGATCCTGTCCGCCGCGCTGTTCATCCTGATGCCGACGATCTGCCGCTGGGTCGGGGCGACGGAAGAGATGATGAACCATATCGTCGTATACGGACGGGTGTTAGCGTGCTTTATGCCGTTCCAGATGCTTTCGATGGCATTCCACCCGCTGCTGATCACCGCCAACCGGCCAGGGCTCGGCCTGGTGACCACGATCTCGAATGCCGCGGTAAACATCCTGCTGGACTACCTGTTTGTAGCTGTGTTCGGTTGGGAAATGCGGGGCGCCGCAATCGCAACAGGTATCGCGTGGCTGGTGAGCGCGATTGTCCCGCTGGTGTTCTTTATCAATAAGAAACACCCGCTGCACTTTGTGCGGCCGTGCCGGGATCTCGGCGCACTGGGCAGGACGCTGTACAACGGCGCATCCGAGATGGTGGACGGGGTTTCCTACGCCATCGTCGCGATGATCTTCAACCTGCAGCTGCTCCGCTGGATGGGGAACGCCGGCGTCGGCGCATACGCGGTCAGCGAATACGTGAGCGGGCTGTTCATGGCGATCTTCTACGGGATCAGCATGAGCATCGTGCCGGTAGTCGGCTACCAGCTGGGGAGGAAGGATGTGAGCGAACTGCGGAGCCTGCGACGTAACGGGTTTGTGCTGATGAGCGGTCTCGGGATTATCATGACCGGGCTCGGAATCGGCCTGGCCGATCCGGTTTCCCGGCTGTTTGTGGGATATAACGAGCAACTGACTGCGTTGAGCGTCGAAGCGCTGCGGATCATCTCCTTTTCCTATCTTCTGAACGGCATTACTACTTTCAGTTCCTCCTACTTTACGGGGCTTAACCAGGGATCCGCTTCGCTGGCAATCGCAGCAGTCAAGGGATTCATCGGTCCGCTGGCGGCTGTGTTTACACTGCCGATGATCATCGGACCGAAGGGAATGTGGTTCTCCACGCCGGCGGCGGAGATCCTGGCGATGATTACCGTAGCGGCGCTCTTACTCTGGTGGAAAAAACGGGAAGCGAGCGGGGACCTGCCGGAACCGGACGAGGAGTATCAGGAATAAGAAGGATCGAAAAAAGGAGACGAAGCATGAGGACCGTTATCGATGAATTCCTGAAGCGGGCGGAAAAGCATCCGGACGCGATCGCTGTGATGGACATCCAGGGAGCGATCACCTACGGACGAATGAACAACCTTTCTTCATACCTGGCGGAACAGATTCTGGAGCGGATCGGCATGGAAAATCACGGGCGGATCGCCCTGCTGCTGCCGCGGACGAAGACTTTCATCATCGCCCAGTTCGCTGTACTCCGCGCGGGCTGTGCCGTAGTACCCATCGATTCGGAATACCCGGAGGAACGGGTGCAGAGTATCCTGCAGGACGTGGGCTGCGCAGCCTGCATCACAACCGGAGAAACGGCGGAAAAGGCCAAAGGATTCCCGACGCTCCGGATTGAGGAAATCATGCCCTCGGACGGGAATGATCCGGAAGGCGACCTGACCCTGAACCGGAGCGATCCAGATGCGGAAGGATACATCCTCTACACTTCCGGATCCACCGGAAAACCGAAGGGTGTGGTTCACAGGCAGGAGATGCTGAACTGTGCGGTGGAAACGCTTTGCGACGTGATCAAGGCACCGGAACGGTCACGCGCCCTGAACATTGCCGGGTTCAGCTTTATCGCCGGACTGACGGATATTATGCCGATGCTGACAAAGGGCGGCAGCGTCTATATCGCCAGCGAAACCGAACGGAAGAACATGGACATGATCCACAATCTGTTTTCAAAACGGCAGATAACCGGCATGTTCTGCCCACCGCAGATGTATACCGTGCTGAGAAAGCTTTATGGTCCGCTGCCTCTGGAATATGTGCTGCTGATGGGCGAAAAATACACAGCAGAAGGAGAAGGGGATCCGGGCGTCTGGGAAGGCTACGGCGCCAGCGAGGCATGCCCGCCCGTGCTGCTGCATCCGGCCGGAAGTGGCGGACCGCTGAGCCTGGGGAAACCATGCAGGGGGACGGAAGTCTGCCTGATCGATGAAAACGGGAAAAGAATCGAACAGCCCGGCTTGATCGGCGAACTTTGCATCACCAGTCCCTGGCTGGCGACCGGATATAACAACATGCCGGAGGAAACCGCGGAACGTTTCACGGAAAACCCCTTCGAGCCAGGCAAACGCATGTACCACAGCGGCGATCAGATGGCCTGGGACGAGGAAGGAAACCTGATTTTCCATGGACGAAAAGACCGGATGGTCAAGATCCGCGGATACCGGGTGGAACTGGGCGAAATCGACCAGGTCATGGATAAAAGGGAAGGAATCGAAGAAACGGCGTGCGTGAACGTCCGCGTTCACGGAGGCGACCTGATCTGCTGCTATTACACAGGAAAAGAACAGTCGCCCGAGGATCTGAAGCATTATGCCGGCGGGTTCCTACCGGAGTATATGGTGCCGGAGTATTTTGTCCACCTGGACGATATGCCCCGGAACGACCGGGGCAAGTTCGACTATCCCCGGCTGAAAGCGATGGAAATCCGGACGGACGAGGCGGAATACGAACCGCCGAAGACCAAACTGGAAGAGAAGATCTGTAAAGCGTTCGGCATAACTCTTGAGATGGAGCGCGTGAGCGCGACAGCGGACTTCTTCGACTGCGGCGGAACCTCCCTGAGCGCGGCAGTACTAATCAGCACCCTGAGCGGAGAGGAGTTCACCCTGTCCTTCCAGGATATCTCCACGCATCCGACGCCTCGAGAGCTGGCGGAATTCCTGGAATCCCGCAGGGGAACGACAAAGCCGGCGATGGACCGGGACGCCTACCCACTGACCAAAACCCAGATGGGAATTTACCTGGAAAGTCAGACCGGCGGGAGTAAGGAGACCTATACGCTGCCATACCTGACGCGGGCGGCAAAGGGCGTGACCGCGGAGCAGTTGACCGACGCGGTGAAAAAGGTGCTGGATGCCCATCCCGGAATGAAGTATGTGATCCACGCGGACAGCACGGGGATCCCAAGCATGGTGATGGTGCCCGACGCCGAACCGGAAGTTCCGGTATTCGAGGGCACGGAGGAAGGCCGGCTGGAGTTTATGAAGACCTTTATGCCGGTGGTGCCGATGATGGACGGACTGCTGATCCGGCCCGCGGTCTATCGAACTCCGGAACGGTGCTACCTGGCCATCAAAACTCACCTGATCTATTTTGACGGGACCGCGATCAGCCTGTTTATATCCGAGATGAACCGTGCGTTAACCGGCAAGCAGCTGATCGGAGAGGATTACACGATCCAGCAGGCGGCGATGTACGAGGAGCGCCTGCTCAGTGACGGCAGCCACGAAAAAGCAGAAGAATACTATAAAAACCTTTTCCGGGACGCAGAGGACGTGCCGGCCCTGAACGGAGACCTGAACGGGCCGCTGACGCCGGGCGTAAGCCGGAATATCCGCTATGAGCCCGGAACTCTGTCGACAGAGCGCGTTAAAGCCTTCTGCGACAAAATGCACATCTCCGAAAGCAGCTTCTTCATGGGAGCCATGGCGCTGATGCTCGGGAAATACCTGAACAGCAAACACGTCTCTTTCTCCACGGTGTACAACGGCCGTCCACTGGGAGAGATGAGCCACACCATCGGCACGCTGATCAAACGCATCCCGGTTTATGGCGATCTGAGCAAGGACCAGCCGGTGGGAGACTACCTGCGGGGCATCAGCCGACAGATCTTCAACACCATGGCAAACGATATCTACTCCTTTGACGAGGTGCTGAAGACCTGCCCGGTGAACGAGGACGTGGAATTCATTTACCAGGGTGATCTGTTTACCGACAAGATGGGAGCCGAAGCAGGCGAAAACCTGCTGGAAGGCGATAAGTGGTTCATGGAGCACTACCACACAGGCATGGTGACCGGGTGCATGAGCATCCAGTTCTTTGCAACCAACGGCCTGTACAACATGACGCTGGAATACCGGAATGAGAAGTTCACCGAAGGCTGGGTGCGCCGGTTCGCACAGGATCTGTTCACGACGGCGGAAGGACTCCTCCGGGCCGAGCGGATCGGACAGGTTAGTTTGCTGACTGACGACGACCGGAAGCAACTGACACAGTTCAACGACACCCGGGTAAAGATGGACTTCATCCCGGTTCACGAGCAGATTCACCGGCATGCCCTGGAACAGGGAGACAAGACCGCGGTCATCGCGGCCGGTAAACGGCTGACTTTCCGGGAACTGGACCGGCTGAGCAACCGGCTGGCGCAGGTGATGACGGGCATGGGAATCGGAAAGGAACAGATGATCGGCATGCTGTTTGACCGGGAAGTCTGGGCCTATGTAGCGGAAAACGCGGTACTGAAAGCCGGAGCGGCCTTCCTGCCGTTCATCCCGGAATACCCGGACGATCGTATCGACTTCTGCATGGAAGACGGGGAATGCCCGCTGCTGCTGACTACCCGAAAGCAGACGGAGGGACGATCCCTGGACGGAAAGGGATACCGGATCCTGACGCTGGAAGAAGCCTTCGGCGTAGCGGAAATGGATGAAGTGCGCGCAGATGGGCCAGATTTCGAAATGCCCACGGTTGACGTGACCGAGCAAAACCTGGCCTACTGCATTTACACCTCCGGATCGACCGGACGGCCGAAAGGCGTGATGATCGAACACGGGAACATCGCTAACTATGTGCACCGGAACGAAAAATCCATAGAAATCATGAATTACGCGGTGCCGGGACGGATCAACCTAGCCCTGGCCAGCTTCTCTTTCGACGTATCGGTGGTGGAGGAGTTTGTTCCGCTGTGCAACGGGAACACGGTCGTCATCGCAACAGAGGACGAGATCCACGACCCGGCGGCATTTGCCAGGCTGGTGACGGAGAACGGCGTGAACGGGATCACATGCACGCCGACCTACCTGCTGAGCCTGCTGGAGATCCAGGTAAGCCGGGAGGCGATCCGGCAGATAACCTTCTTCGACATCGGTGCGGAAGCTTTCCCGCGGCAGCTGTATGACCGGCTGCGGGAACTGCGGGAAGACAGCGTGATTCTGAACGTATACGGGCCCACGGAAGCGACCATGGGCTGCGCGGCCGCGATGATGACCGGTGCGGAACACGTAACGGTCGGCCCGCCAATCGCCAACACGGTGTTCTACGTGGCAGATCTGTTCGGTAACGAACTGCCTGCCGGCATGCGGGGTGAACTGATCATCTGCGGAGACCAGGTCGGACGTGGATATGTGAACCTGCCGGAAAAGAGCGCAGCGGCCTTCTTTACTCACGACGGCATGCGCGCGTACCACAGCGGCGACCTGGCCGCCTGGACGGAAGAAGGGGAAATCCGCATCTTCGGCCGGCTGGACAACCAGATCAAACTGCGAGGCTTCCGGATCGAACTTGACGAGATCGAAAAGGTGATCACAGAATATCCGGATGTCTCCAGCAGCGCCGCGAAGGTACTGAAGACCGGGGGAGCGGAATACCTGGCCGGTTATTTTACGGCAAAGACGGAAATCGATAAGGACGAACTGAAGGCCTTCCTGCAGGAGAAACTGCCGGAATACATGGTGCCGAACGTCCTGATGAAGCTGGACGAGATGCCGATGACCAGCAACGGGAAGGTCGACCGGAAGGCCCTGCCGGAGCCGGAACTGAGCGAACTGAAAGCCGAATACATCCCGCCGGAGACAGGAACGGAGAAGATCCTCTGCGCAGCCTTTGCAAGGACGCTGAAGCTGGACGAGAAACAGGTCGGCCTGATGGACGACTTCTTTGACCTGGGCGGCGATTCGCTGAAGGCTATGGTGGCCATGAACGAAGCAAAACTGGAAGGACTGACCGCGGCGGATATCTTCCAGCTTCGTACTCCCGGCGCGATCGCAAAAGAAATGGAAAAACGAGCCGGGGAGGTAAGCCTGGATGAACGGGATGAACGGGCGCGTCATAAATCGCACAACCTGAGCCCGCTGCAGCTGCAGATGATCGACAACCAGCTGTTCCGGCCGGGATCCACGATGTGGAGCAATATGCATTTCCTGGCCCTGTTCCCGGACGCGGACGCGGAGCGGCTCGCTGACGCGGTGAACCAGGCATTGAAAAATCATCCAGGCCTGAGCGTGGCCTTCTTCTTCGATGAGAACAGCGAGCTGAAACAGGCATACCGCCCCGGCCTGCTGCCGGAGATCAAGGTGAAGGACATCCGCCCGGAGACCGAGGACGTGCTGGCGGATATTCTGGTGCTGCCGTTCCAGCGGATCCTGAACGCCTGCCTGTGCAAGGTAAACGTTTTCCGAGGACGGAAGGGATGCTATCTCTTCATGGACGTGCACCACATACTGATGGATGGCGGAAGCCTTGGCGTGGTACTGGGAGATATCATGAACGCTTACTTTGGCCGGGAAATGAAGAAGGATTATTACTTTGCCATGCTGGATCGGGCTGAAGAAGAGGCGGCAAAGGGAAAGACGGAGAAAGACAGGAAGTATTTCAGGGAAACCTACTCTGAAGACGACTGGTGCTACATTCCCGAACCGGATCGGGAAAGCTCGAGCATGAATATCAACCAGGCCGGAAGAATCCACAGGCTTGGCTTCAATCAGCAGCAGGTACGGGAAGCGGAGGAATACTGGGGTGTATCACACTCGGTGATGGCAATCAGCGCCGGGCTGATGGCCTTGTCCCGGTTCACAAGCAAAAAACACGTGATGATCAACTGGATCTACAACAACCGGCTCTCCCCGCAAACGGACAACGTCGTCGGCATGCTGATCCGCAATCTGCCTGCGGCCGCCCGGATGGAGAACATCTCCTCCACGAGAGAACTGCTGAATTCCGTGAAGGAACAGGTAGCGGAAGGCATTGCCCACAGCGGGTACGACTTTATGACGGAAACACGGCAGGCGTATGTGAACGATTGCATGGAGGTCAACCTGCAGCTGGGGATCAACGCGGACGAGCTGGACGAACTTCCGCATGAAATGATCGAACTGAATGACGAGTTCTCCGCGGCCGGCGCGCGGCTGGAGCTGGAACTGCTGGAAAACGAATACGGCGACGGCATGTTTGACTCCGAAATGGAATACGCCGAAGGACTGTTCGATGCGAAACGGATGGAGGCATTCCACGACCTGTATATCAGAACCCTAGAAGGAATGGTATTGGGATTCAGGGATCAGGAACTGTGAAAACCCTCGAAAATGTCAATGTCATTAACTTAAGGCTCATTTGATGTAGTGAGAAAAATGTATTGAATATGCTTGTATTTTATATGATATTATGCTAAACACTGTAGTGAGAAAAGAGGCTGGCATAAGACATGTTTATCAAGATATTGACAAAGACATATAAAGGTGAGAAACGGTATTATGCCAGTCTTGTTGAAAACAAACGGATTGATGGCAAGGTTGTGCAAATAGTAAAAGCGAATCTCGGCCCTGTTACAGAGGAACAGATACCTTATCTTAAGGCCGCCTATGCCATCAAAAAGCCCCGACTTGTTTATGACGATGATTGATGCGGAGGTACTGTAGTGAGAAAATCCGGCTCACGCATCTTTTCTGACATGGACAGAATCCGCTCTGATCGATTTGCGGCGATCTGTAGAAATGGAAAACCAAATGTTTTTGTCCGCAATCGAAAGATGCCACTGGACGATCTCACCTTCTCCATGATCAACAGAAAAGGAATTTCCTTAAAACTGGAGCTTCGTGGATATATGAATATTTCTCATCCTGGAACCCAAATATCCAATCCGCATAAATGAAGATGACCAGTCCTTCAACGATAATCAGAATTACCATACGCTGTCCTCCTTTAAAAATGGCATAGAAAAAGCACCGATGCTTTTGCACCGATGCTCTCTGTCTATTTCGACAGCATAACATTATCAGACTTTCAACCTTTAAGCAATAGCGCATCGTTTAGCATTTTGTCTCATCGTTTAGCGTTCAGTCTCAAAATTTCAAAAAATATTACGATTGCCATTATTCGGCCTTCGGGAAGGAGAAGATGGCTTTAGATTTGATGGATTCCGTGGTATACTCTGCTTGCCTTTGAAAATGGTTCAAAGGCTTATTTCAAAAGGATTGCAGGTTGGAGGAACCATGAAGATTATTTGTCTGTTTCCCGGAATCGGCTATACATGCGATAAGCCCCTTCTGTACTATAGCAGTAAGATGTTTTCTGCGGCTGGCTGGCAAACAGTCCGGATCGCCTACGGCGGTTTTCCGTCCGGCGTAAAAGGCAATGCGGAAAAGATGAAGCAATGCGCGGAAATGGCTTTGGATCAGGCGGAAACGCTGCTGAAAGACATTGAATGGAGCCAGTATGATGAAATCCTGTTCGTTTCCAAGAGTGTAGGAACCGTTGTGGCCGGCGCTTATGCGCAAAAGCATCATGTGCCTTGCCGCCATGTGCTTTTTACCCCGGTGGAAGCTTCGTTCTCTTTCGGGATAAAAGATGCAATTGCTTTCCATGGTACATCCGATCCTTGGGCAAACAGCGAAGCCATCCGGAAGGCTTGCTCAGCTTCGGGAATACAGCTGTACATCACAGAAAAGGCAAACCATTCTCTGGAAACCGGAGACGTAGATGCTGATATTGAGACGCTGAAATCCACATTGCAGATAGTGAGGGAATATGCTGCGAAATGAAATCATTACCTTCCGTATATCGGGAACCGGTGTATGGGGGTATGAATTCTATGACCAGGACCGGCAGAAAATCGGTTTTGTCAGTTCTGTCGTAGTACCATCCGCTCCTGTTCGGATCGAAAGTCATAGTCTTCATTGGTACAGCAGGTTCGATATGGACACAACGATCATTCCCGGGATAGGCAGACGGGTAAAAGATAACGAAACCGGGAATGAGGTCTATCGATTGATTTATTGGAGGCCTGGCTTTTATCAGGTTCGTACTCAGACAGAATCTGTACAGGTAGAAATCAAGGATGGGCAATACCTGTTCGGTCAACAAGGAATGCCTGTCACAGCACTTACAGAACGTATTACGGCTGTTTGCTGGTCCCCGGTATCATCCTTGGATTGTGAAGCCTATTTCAAAACGACTTTTTTTGAGAACGTCAATGAGGCATATGCTTTGATGGCTCTTTCTTTTCCAGCTTTACGCTTTTATTGAGAGAGATGTGCATTTTGAGTCAGACCGATGGCGAACCTGTAGAAAAGAGGTGAAACGAATGCCAACCGAAGAAGAAAAGCGTCTCCATCGCTGCTGCTTTTCCGGCCATCGCCCTGAGAAACTGAGCGAACCCGAATCTGAAGTTAAACTTTGGCTTGAACAGCAGATTGATCAGGCAATTGCCGACGGGTATATGACGTTTATCAGCGGATGCGCCATGGGTGTGGATATCTGGGCGGCTCAGATTGTTCTGAAAAAGAAAGAAGGCAATCCTGATATTCACCTGATCGCAGCAACACCCTGGCCTGGGTTTTCAAACAAATGGCATATAGACTGGCAGCAGCAATACAGCGATTTGCTCCAGCATGCTGATTTGATTGTCCCTGTCAGCAACCGATACTTTGGTGCGGTTTTTCAAAAGAGAAACGAATGGATGATAGATCACAGCAATCGGCTGATTGCCTATTATAACGGAGACCCGGGCGGCACCAAAGATACGATTGAATACGCCCATCAAAAGCAGATTGAAGTCGTTTCCAATAATCCTCAATATGTTGAGGCTCTGAAGAAAAAGAAGGAAAAGCGTTCATCTTCAAAAGCGGAAAAGCTTTCATATCCGGAAAACCTGATCACGGATATAGGGTTGGAAGCAGTCTGTGGATCTGATAAATACGTGCCGCTTAATGATGATCAGCTGAAAGGCCTTGAGTATGCGTTACAGCAGCTCCGTCCGAGAGAACAGGGAGTTCTGAAGGCCAGATATGAAAACCAGGGAACACTTCAGGTTGTTGGCGAACAGTTTGGCTTCTCCAGAGAGCGTGCCCGGCAGATCGTTGTGAAAGGGCTTCGCAAGCTTCGAAATCCCTTGAGACTGGACTTTATCAGAGACGGTTATGAAGCCGGTCAGCTGAAGAAAAAGCTGAAATGCGCAGAAGACATCAAGCGCTGTTTGGCACTGCACCTGAAGAAACATCCGCTTGCAACGGAAGAAGATGTTGTAAAGTTCGTATTTCAGGGAATGCTTGGCGTTGGACATTTGATCACCTCGCATCAGAAAACACTGGGGTATATTATCAGCGAGATGAACAGCATTGAAGCAGACGAGAGTGAGCCGCTGACGGAAAAGCTCAGTACCTTCTGGCTTCGCCTGAACCTTCGTGTAGCGAAAGCACAGGAAATGAACCCTACTGCTATTGATATGATGGTTTACGGTTCAGCAAAGTATAAGCCCGTAGACTTTACCCGTCAGAACGTTTACAACTTCTGCATGAAGCTTGAAGGCTTTGATCAGGAGAAAATGCGTTCAGCAGCAGAAAAGATTCTGGACGAAAACTGGCTTCCCAGCCACTCTGAATCCTATCGGAATGCTTATCATCCGGCGTACAGAGTGGTTTATAAGGATTTCAGAAAAATGATTGAGGACGAAGAG
>ODAJ014742620.1_pt1 | contig 11261 bp, 10 predicted proteins | sample 1539241 | NCBI WGS metagenome assembly ODAJ01 (sample SAMN02144231, study PRJEB22623) | gut metagenome | biome: sheep rumen | host: Ovis aries | place: New Zealand | reverse complement strand
GGTGCTGGCGCGCTATGAGGCAACCCTGCCACTGGCGGGTGTGCAGTTCTCGCCCAACTATGGACAGTCGTACTACGAGATTTTCTCACGTGGAAACTACGACCATAATATCGTGCCTACCACGTTTGTATGTGCCCCCGAGTGGCGACACCTGTTCACCCTCGACACTCCCATCAACCGTAAGTATTCCATCCGAATAGGCTATCTGGGTAACATGCAGCAGTCAAAAGTCAACGGACTACGCCAGCATATCTATACCCACCGCTTCATCATCGGCTTTACCAAACGTTTTTCTCTCATTTCTCACGCCTTATGAAAAAGTATCTAGTCTATCTGGTTTCATTTGTCCTTCTAACATCCTGCGTAGATGCCGAAGAACGTCAGAACAGTCCAACGGGAAATTTCGAGGCGCTATGGCAGATCTTGGACGAGCACTATTGCTTCTTTGACTATAAGCAACACGAATACGGACTCGACTGGAACGAGGTATATCATAAATATAAGGTACGCGTGGATGACAACATGAACGAAGATCAGTTGTTCGAAGTATTGTGCAACATGCTAAGCGAGTTGCGCGATGGACACGTGAACCTCACCTACTCGATGGACTACGGACGCTATTGGGCGTGGCAAGAGGCTTACCCAAAGAATTTCAACGACTCGCTGGAGCGACGCTATCTGGGTACAGACTACAAGATAGCCAGCGGACTTCGTTACCGCATACTCGACGACAACATCGGATATATTCGCTATGAATCCTTCCAACAGCCTATTGGCGAAGGTAATCTGGACGACGTCTTAGCATATCTGGCTCTCTGCAGAGGCCTCATCATCGACATCCGAAACAATGGTGGCGGAGACCTGACCACTGCAGAGCTCTTGGCAGCACGCTTTGTACATGAGAAAACACTCGTAGGCTATATGCAGCATAAAACGGGAACAGGGCATAGCGACTTCTCGGATATGGAACCGCAATACCTTGAACCTTCACGGAATATTCGGTGGCACAAGGGCGTCTGCGTGCTGACCAACCGTAGTGTTTTTAGCGCTGCCAATACATTTGCCGTCATGATGCGCGCCCTTCCTAATGTCAAAATAGTTGGCGACCACACGGGAGGAGGTAGCGGAATGCCTATGAGCAACTCGCTGCCCAACGGATGGAGCGTACGCTATTCTGCCTGTCCGATGTACGACCGAGACCGCCAACAGACGGAGTTCGGCATAGTCCCCGACATCCAGGTATCCATAGGCACATCCGAAGATGATGAAATCATAGAAACGGCAAGAAAACTACTCGTGAAGTAAATTTTTTCACTATTCACTTTTCATTATTCACTTTTTTTTCGTAACTTTGCACCCACTTTAGCGCCTGTGGCGGAATTGGTAGACGCGCTAGACTTAGGATCTAGTGTCTCGCGACGTGCAGGTTCGAGTCCTGTCAGGCGCACAAAGGTCGGCATAGCTCAGCTGGTTAGAGTATCACCTTGACATGGTGGGGGTCCTTGGTTCGAGTCCAAGTGTCGACACACGAAAAAAGAGAGCTTGCAGGCTCTCTTTTTGGTTATCAATGTGTGCACGCTCTTACTTCTCTTCCTTCTTGGGCTCGTAACGTACTGTTAGCGTTGGGGTATAAGTATTCTCCAAGATAACGGAGATGAAGCCATCGGAAGTATCAAAGTTAGCCACCTTGTGGTCGTCCTTCAATATAGGACAGTCGGGCCATGCCTCCAAGTCTTTCTCCAGTCCGTCACGAATCTGCTGCCACAACATGCGAGTACTGTCATTGCTGCTGGCCAGGTAACTCTCCTGGATAACCTGCAGCTTGTCACCCGAAAAGGCAGCAAGCACACGGATGGGTTCCTGCGGATTGGCGAAGACTACCGTACGACCACTGTCGGAAGCGGCACTGTCAACGGCATATCCACGAGCATTCATCGAGTCAACAAACTCGGCGACAGGCATTGTGAAAGCCAAACCACGATAGTTAAAAGGAGCCTTCGGTTGCTTTGAGCAAGCCACGAAAGCCATCATAACCACCAGGACAAAAACCAATTTCTTCATATCGTACACTGTTTAAAAACGATTATTTCACATTACCTACCTTAATCAGGTACTCACCAATCTGAACAGCATTGAGGGCAGCACCCTTGCGAATCTGGTCGCCTGAGAGCCAAAAGGTCAGTCCGTTCTCGTCGCTAAGATCCTTACGGACACGACCTACGAAGACGTCATCTTTGCCAGCAGTCTCCAGCGGCATAGGATAGACGAGGTTGGCAGGGTCATCGACCAACGTACATCCGGGAGCAGCGGCAATCGCCTTCTGGGCTTCTTCCACGCTGATGGGGCGCTCTGTCTCAATCCAAACGGACTCTGAATGAGAACGCAGGGAAGACACACGGACACACATAGCCGAGCACTTGGCGTCGGTATGCATAATCTTACGCGTCTCATTGTACATCTTCATCTCCTCCTTGGTATAGCCATTGGGCTGGAAGACATCAATCTGAGGAATGACGTTATAGGCCAGCTGATGAGGGAACTTCTTGATGGTCTTCACCTCGCCGTCTTCTACCATCTCCTTATACTGCTGTTGCAATTCTGCCATAGCAGCGGCACCGGCGCCGGAGGCACTTTGATAAGAGCTGACGTGGATGCGCTTGATGTGGCTGATATTCTCCAAAGGCTGAAGCACGACAACCATCATGATAGTGGTGCAGTTGGGGTTGGCAATGATGCCACGGGGGCGCTTCAGAGCATCCTCTGCATTACACTCTGGAACGACCAAGGGTACATCGTCGTCCATACGGAAGGCTGATGAGTTGTCTATCATCACAGTACCATACTTGGTGATGGTCTCGGCAAACTCCTTAGAAGTGCCGGCACCAGCAGAAGTAAAGGCAATATCAATGTCCTTGAAATCATCGTTATGCTGGAGCAGTTTTACTGTCAACTCCTTACCACGGAAGGTATATTTGGTGCCGGCACTACGCTCAGAGCCAAACAACACCAGTTCGTCCATGGGGAAATTTCTCTCGTCGAGGAGTCTCAGGAACTCCTGACCTACGGCACCAGAGGCACCCACAATAGCTACTTTCATAAGTCTAATTTTTCTTGATCAATTAATTTCCGGCTGCAAAGGTACTAAATAATTCATAATTAATAATTCATAATTCATAATTATTTTCGTACCTTTGCACCAGAAATGCAGATTTTAAGTACATATTTCCCCATTGAAAGTCCCACGCTGATATTCTTTGTGGTGCTGCTCATCATCCTACTGGCCCCTATCATCATGGGTAAGCTGCGCATCCCGCACATCATCGGCATGGTGTTGGCAGGTGTGCTGATTGGCGAACATGGACTGAACATTCTGTCGCGCGACTCTTCGTTTGAACTGTTTGGAAAGGTAGGACTGCTTTACATCATGTTCCTGGCAGGACTGGAGATGGACATGGAGAGTGTGAAGAAGAATTCGCAGCGCTTTCTCTATTTCGGAATCATGACATGCATGATACCGTTGATACTGACTTACGTGATGGCTAGCTGGCTATTGGACTATTCGACCACAGCTTCGTTCTTGCTGGGATGTATCATGGCATCAAACACGCTGATAGCCTACCCTATCATCAGTCGCTACGGACTGCAACGCGACTCCAGCGTTATGCTCAGCGTTGGATCGTCAATGCTGTCGCTTTTTATGGCTCTACTGATGCTGGCCGCCCTTGCCGCCTCCTATGGTGAGGATGTAGGCTTCGGGTTCTGGGTTGGGTTTCTGTTGAAGTTCCTCTTGTTTTGCGGAGGAAGCGTATGGCTGATACCCAAGATAACACGTTACTTCCTACGCCGATATAGTGACGCTGTGATGCAGTATATCTTTGTACTCTCGGTGATGTTCCTGTCTGCAGCATGCTCAGAAGCCATTGGTGTGGAGGGCATTGTCGGTGCCTTCATCTCGGGACTTATTTTAAATAGGTATATTCCACATGTGTCACCCCTGATGAATCGCATCGAGTTTATCGGCAATGCTCTGTTCATACCCTACTTCCTGATTGGTGTGGGCATGCTGATCAACATAAGAACCTTGTTTGAGGGCACTCACATGCTGTGGGTTGTGGCTTTAATAGCCTTCTTCGGAACCTTCGGCAAAGCTGTGGCTGCCTACCTGTCAAGTTTGTTGTTCCGACTGCCGAAGTCTTCTGGCCACATGATGTTCGGACTGACCTGCGCCCATGCAGCGGGAGCCATTGCTATGGTGATGGTAGGCATGCGACTGGAAATAAGTCCTGGAGTATATCTGGTGAATAATGAGATGCTGAACGGCGTCATCATCATGATTCTCATCACCTGCATCATCAGCACGATGATGACGGAACATGCGGCCAAGCAAATCATATTGCAAGAGAGTGCACAATTACAGTCAAACAAGAAAAGGGACGATGATGAAAAGATACTGCTTTGCGTGAAATATCCTGATATAGCGCCGCAACTGCTGGAATTAGCCATCATGATGCGAAATCAGAAACAGGATAGGGAAATAGTAGCACTGAACGTGGTTTATGACGACCATGCTGCCAGCCAGCACCGCATGCAGGGGTTAAGGCTGCTGGAAATGCTTCAACAGCGTGCAAGTTCTATAGATGTAAGAATGCAGACACAGGTGAGACTGGCTACCAACATTGCCAACGGCATCAAGCACGCATTCCGTGAGTTTGGTGCTTCGGAAATCATCATGGGTATGCATGTCCATACAGAGGTGAATCCCAAATTCTGGGGTGACTTCATCCAAAGTCTTTACAACGGACTAAACCGGCAGATAGTGCTGACCCGCTTCGTGCAACCTCTGAATACGCTACGTCGCATACAAGTCGTTGTGCCAAGTAGAGCAGAGTTTGAGCCAGGCTTCCGCCGTTGGCTAGAGCGATTGGCAAGGATGGCCAGCAACCTGGATTGCAGGATACAATTTCATGGACGGGAGGAGTCATTGGTACTGATTAAAGAATATATCAACAACCACCATAGCAGCGTAAGAGCAGAATACACGTTTATGGCTCACTGGAACGAATTGCCCAAACTAGCCGAACAGGTCAGTGAAGACCACATGTTCGTAGTGATTACAGCCCGTAAAGGAACTATCTCGTACAAAACGGCCCTGGAAAGGCTACCTAACGAGCTGATGAAACACTTTTCCGGTAAGAATCTCATGATAATCTTCCCTGACCAATATGGTACACAGAAGGAAGAAAGCATGACCTTCACGGCTGCTCAGCACCAGGAAGAGAATAGTATCTATACGATGATAGCGCGTTGGATTCATTCTAAAAAGGCCCAGCAAAACTGAAAGCATAACAAAAAGGAGGTAAGAAATGTAAAAGTTGGAAAAAGGAAGAAATATGATAGAAATAAAGAATATACGCAAGAGCTTTGGAGAATTGGAGGTGCTGAAAGGCATCGACCTCACTATTGACAAGGGCGAGGTGGTTAGCATTGTCGGACCAAGCGGTGCAGGAAAGACCACCCTACTCCAGATTATCGGCACCTTGGATTATCCTGACAGCGGCTCGGTTTGCTTCGACAATATCGATGTCACTAAACTATCGCAGAAGAAACTGGCGGATTTCCGCAATCGCCACATCGGATTTGTATTCCAATTTCACCAGCTGTTGCCCGAATTTACAGCACTAGAAAACATTATGATACCTGCCTATATTGCAGGCACCTCAACGAAAGAGGCACGACAGCGTGCAGAAGAGTTGCTGCAATTCATGGGACTTAACAATCGCGGGCATCATAAACCCAACGAACTGAGTGGTGGCGAGAAACAGCGTGTGGCAGTGGCACGTGCTCTGATGAACAATCCTTCTGTGATATTAGCCGACGAGCCCAGTGGTTCGCTGGATTCAAAGAATAAAGAAGAACTCCACCAGTTGTTCTTCGAACTCCGTGACAAATATGGACAGACTTTCATCATCGTGACACACGATGAACAATTAGCAGCCATCACAGACCGAACCATCCACATGCGTGACGGTCTGTTGGAACTCCCATCTGCCCTATCAGACCCATCTGCCCCATCAGACTCATTAGCCCCATCAGCCCTATGATTACCCTCGGCGATTACAATACCCTCAGAATAGTAAAGAGCGTTGACTTCGGAATGTATTTAGACGGAGGCGACGACGGTGAGATACTGCTCCCTTCCCGCTATGTACCGGAAGGTGCTAAAGTGGGACAAGAGATAGAGGTGTTCATCTACTTGGATCAAGACGAGAAATTGATTGCCACCACCCTACATCCTTTTGTCAAAGTGGGAGAGTTTGCATGGTTAGAGTGCGCCTGGACTAACGAGTATGGCGCCTTTCTGAACTGGGGACTGATGAAGGACCTGTTCTGTCCTTTCCGCGAACAAAAGCAGCGCATGAAGAAAGGCGAAAGGTATTATGTCTATGTACTGGAGGATGAAAAGACCCACCGCTTGATGGCTACCGCCAAGGTGGAACGTTACCAGAAGCATACCGGCTATGAGAGGGCTCTGGATTTCTCTGACGAACTGCTGCGATATCTGCAAGAAAATGGTGGACACTGTGACCTAGGCGACAAGAGCGATGCAGACCTAATAGCAGAGCGTTTCAAAGTATCGAAGAAAGTCTATAAAAAAGCAGTCGGCGACTTATACCGCCGCCGACTGATAACTATTTCTGATGAGGGTATCACCCTCGTTTAAAACTCAGCACTCTTTGGAGTACGTGGGAACGGAATCACATCACGGATGTTCTGCATTCCCGTCACGAATAGGATGAGACGCTCGAAGCCAAGACCGAAACCTGCGTGTGGACATGAGCCCCAACGACGAGTGTCGATATACCACCACAAGTGGGTCTTATCCATCTCGCGGCGATTAATCTCGCCCATAAGCTTGTCGTAGCTCTCCTCACGAACAGAACCACCGATAATCTCACCAATCTGTGGGAAGAGCACATCGGTGCCCTGCATCGTAGGACCAGGAGCCACAGCACCCTTATAACCTACACTACCCTCGCCCTGTGCTTCATTCTGCTTCATGTAGAACGACTTGAAGGCACGTGGATAGTCGGTCATGATGACTGGCTTTTTGAAATGCTCTTCAACGAGGTAGCGTTCGTGCTCACTGGCAAGATCGTCGCCCCAGTTGCAGGGGAACTCAAACTTCTTACCATTCTTGATAGCCTCCTGAAGGATATTAATACCCTCAGTATAGGGAAGACGCACGAAGGTGTCCTTCAACACGCCCTCCAGACGTTCTATCAGCGTCTTGTCTATCATCTGATTCAAGAACTGCAGGTCGTCCTTACAATTGTCAAGTGCCCAACGTACGCAGTACTTGATGAAGTCTTCCTCAAGGTCCATCAGCTCTTCCTGGTCGAGGAAGGCAACCTCAGGCTCTACCATCCAGAACTCAGCCAAGTGGCGTGGCGTGTTACTATTTTCTGCACGGAACGTAGGTCCGAAGGTATAGATGGCACCAAGCGCAGTAGCACCCAACTCACCCTCCAGTTGACCAGAGACGGTCAGCGAGGTCTGCTCGCCGAAGAAGTCGTCGTCGTAGATAATCTTACCGTTCTCGTCCTTCTTCAGGTCATAGAGATTCTTGGTAGTTACCTGGAACATGTTTCCTGCTCCCTCACAGTCGCTGGCGGTAATCAGCGGGGTGTGGAAATAGAAGAAGCCGTGCTCATGGAAGTAGGTGTGGATAGCCATCGCCATGTTGTGACGGATGCGCATCACAGCACCAAAGGTATTGGTACGCAGACGCATGTGGGCGTTCTTACGCATCACCTCAAAACTTTGACCCTTCTTCTGCATGGGGTAGTCGTTGCCGCAAAGACCATAAACCTCCAACTGGGTGGCCTGGATCTCTGATGACTGACCAGCGCCCTGACTCTCCACCAAGATACCCTCGGCACAGATGCAGGCACCCGTGGTGATATCCTTCAGCACCTGCTCGTCAAACTTAGCAGGGTCAACGACAATCTGCACATTCTTGATGGTAGAACCGTCGTTGAGGGCAATGAAATCAACAGCCTTTGAACTGCGATGCGTGCGCACCCAGCCTTTTACGCAGACCTCTTTTCCATATTCTGTGCTTTTCAGCACATCAATTATCTTTGTTCTTTTCATATTATTAATTAATCATTATTCGTAAGCTCCCATACGCAGGCGGTCAACTTCCTCCTCGGTGAGATAGCGCCAGTCACCACGACGCACATTCTTCTTGGTCAGACCAGCAAACTGTACACGGTCGAGTTTTACGACCTTATAGCCCAGACTTTCGAAGATACGGCGTACGATACGATTCTTACCAGAGTGAATCTCAATGCCTACCTGTTTCTTATCAGTATCACTTGCATACTCAATAGCATCAGCCTTGATATCGCCATCATCCAGCGTGATACCCTCTGCAATCTGCTGCATATCATGAGCCGTAACAGCCTTGTCGAGATATACGTGATATATCTTCTTCTTCAGGAACTTCGGGTGTGTCAGCTTAGAAGCCAGGTCACCATCGTTGGTTAGCAACAGAACACCTGTCGTGTTGCGGTCCAGACGACCTACGGGATAGATACGCTCAGAACAAGCATTCTTCACAAGGTCCATCACGGTCTTACGCTGCTGAGGATCATCACTTGTCGTTACATAATCCTTGGGCTTGTTCAGCAATACATAAACCTTCTTCTCCATAACCACAGGCTGATCGTGGAACTTCACCTCGTCAGTGCGAAGCACCTTTGTGCCCAACTCCGTTACTATCTCACCATTGACGGTGACAACACCTGCCTGGATAAACTCATCAGCCTCACGACGGCTGCAGACACCGGCATTAGCCAAAAACTTGTTCAGGCGAATGGGCTCATTGGGATCGAAGTTCTCCTCCTTGTATTCAATACGCTTCTTCATGCTATATTTAGCATTGGGATCGTAGCCAGGAGTATGCTGACGATAATTGTTGGGACGTTGCTGATAGCCACCGCGCTGCTGGTAACCACCGCGCTGAGGACCATAACCGCCCTGCTGACGGGGCTGATAGCCACCACGTTGTTGGTAGCCACCGCGCTGGGGAGCATAACCGCCCTGCTGACGGGGCTGATAGCCACCACGAGGCTGTCCGTATTCGCCCTGCTGACCATACTGAGGACGGGGCTGATAGCCACCTTCACCCTCCTGCTGATTATAGCGAGGACGATAGCCTTGCTGCTGACCATACTGTGGACGGGGACGGTAGCCTTGCTGCTGACCATACTGCTGACGAGGACGAGGCTGATATCCACCCTCGTTATTATAATTATTACGAGGACGATAGCCACCATGCTGAGGAGCTGCACTCTGCAAGCCTGCGCCAAAGCCCTCTGGACGGAAACCTCCCTCGTCTTGATTCTGATTACGATTATACCCGCCCTGTGTTGTGTAAGGACGTGGCTGATGAATACGTGGACGTGGTGAGCGTCCCGGACGATAACCTTGATAGCCACTCTCGTGACCTGCTGTGTTTTGCTGCTCATTAGTCAGCTCTTCATTCTTCTTTTCTTCCAATTCCATAATCTTGTACGTTTTAAGGAGCGCCTCACGGCTCTCTGTTTGTGTTGTTGATAATGTAAAAATATTAAATTCCTGTATAATTCATTGGCGTGATAGCCATTAACTCTTCTTTCACCTCACTGCTGACCTCCAAGCCCTGAATAAACTCATGGATGGTCTGCTCGGTCATTTTCTGATTAGTACGTGTCAAAGCCTTCAATGCCTCATAGGGGTTGGGATAAGCCTCACGGCGCAGAATGGTTTGGATGGCCTCGGCAACCACAGCCCACGTATTGTCCAAGTCTTCCTGCAGTTTCGCTTCGTTAAGTATCAACTTGCGAAGTCCTTTCAGGGTACTTTGGATGGCGATAATGGAATGTCCCATAGGAACGCCCACATTACGCAATACCGTTGAGTCGGTCAAGTCACGCTGCAATCGGCTAACAGGCAATTTCTGTGCCAGGAATCCAAGCACGGCATTGGCCATGCCCATGTTTCCCTCTGAATTCTCGAAGTCAATAGGATTCACCTTATGAGGCATAGCACTAGAACCCACCTCGCCAGCCTTGATCTTCTGTTTGAAATATTCCATAGAAATATACATCCAGAAGTCGCGGTCTAAATCAATAATAATCGTATTAATGCGGCGCAGGGCATCAAAGATAGCTCCCAGCCAATCGTAGTTCGAGATCTGGGTAGTCCACTGTTCACGCTCCAGTCCCAGTTTCTCGGTGACGAACTGATTGCCGAACTCGCGCCAGTCATACTGAGGATATGCCACATGGTGTGCATTGTAATTTCCCGTAGCGCCACCGAACTTAGCGGTAATGGGCGTATCCTTCAGACCACGCAGTTGCTCCTCCAGGCGATAGACATATACCATAATCTCCTTACCCAATCTTGTGGGAGAGGCGGGTTGTCCGTGGGTCTTGGCCAGCATGGGCACGTTTTTCCACTGTTCTGCATAGTCGTTCAACTGTTCTATCAGTTCCTCCACCATCGGATAGTACACCTGCTCCAATGCTTCCTTAATGCTCAAAGGCACACTAGTATTATTAATATCCTGAGAGGTCAAGCCGAAATGGATAAACTCCTTGAATTTTTCACTATTCTCCTTTAGTTTTTCACTTCCATCAATTTTCTCCTTGATGAAATACTCAACCGCTTTCACATCGTGATTGGTAGTCTTCTCTATTTCCTTTACGCGGGCAGCATCCTGCTCTGTAAAGTTACGATAGATATCACGAAGGGTCTCAAACAGGCTATGGTCAAAATCCTCCAATTGGGGTAAGGGCAATTCGCAGAGGGTGATAAAATATTCTATCTCCACACGTACACGATAGCGAATCAAAGCATACTCTGAAAAAAATCCTGCCAGTTGTTCTGTCTTGTTTCTATAACGACCATCAATAGGCGAAATGGCGGTCAGTGCATCCAATTCCATTGTTTCTCTTATACCTTATTAATACTATATACGTAAGCATTCTCTCAAATGTGCTGCAAAGGTACGAATAAGTGAGCAAAATACAAAATAAATATAGATTTATTTTCATTTACTGCCGGCAATACTATTCTTTGATAGTAAACAAAAAAAGAGTACCGATTGATACCGGAACTCTCTTGTGGGCGTTGACGGATTCGAACCGCCGACCCTCTGCTTGTAAGGCAGATGCTCTAAACCAGCTGAGCTAAACGCCCCTTTTTCTCAAAAG
>ODAJ014787528.1_pt1 | contig 11265 bp, 12 predicted proteins | sample 1539241 | NCBI WGS metagenome assembly ODAJ01 (sample SAMN02144231, study PRJEB22623) | gut metagenome | biome: sheep rumen | host: Ovis aries | place: New Zealand | reverse complement strand
ATATATGTCCATGATGCTCTGCGGAAGGCGCCTCGCCTGGCGCAAATTCTGCTCGAAAATCACTGAAAGCGTTTTATCGGCGCTTAGTATGAGCCGGGCCGAACCGGCACTTGCGCGCCGCCCAAGGGCATGGTACAATGGGAAAAAACAGGCAGAAGGAGCAAATCATATGGACGAGCAGCGCGGAAAACTCTATATCGTCGCCACCCCGATCGGCAATTCCCGGGACATGTCGCCCCGCGGCATTCAGATCCTCACCGATGTGGACATCATCGCCGCGGAGGACACCCGCCGCTCGATGGTGCTGCTGAACCTGCTGGGCATCCGCAACAAGCTGGTTTCCAACCACAAGTTCAATGAGTACGGCAAGGCCAAATACTTTGTCGGCGAGATGCTCGCAGGCAAAAGCGTCGCCGTCATCACCGACGCGGGCACACCCTGCATCTCCGACCCGGGCAACGAGCTGATCCGCGCCGCCGTGGAGGCTGACATCCCGGTGATCGGCGTGCCCGGCTGCTGCGCGGCGGTCACGGCGCTGTCCGTCTCGGGCTTTGACCTGTCGAGCTTCCTGTTTTACGGCTTCTTCCCCCGCGAAAACGCCGACCGCCGCCGTCTGCTCGAGCAGCTCCGGCGCGCCGACACGCGCACCTTCGCCTTCTATGAAAGCCCCAAGCGCATCATGGACCTGCTGGACTTTTTGATTGAGGCCGGGGCGGGCTGCCGGCTCTGTCTCTGCAACGATCTGAGCAAGCTGCACGAGCGCAGCTACCGCGGCACGCCCGCGGAGGTGAAGCAGCAGCTGCTGGACAAAGGCAGCTGGGACAAGGGCGAATACGCGCTGGTGCTGGAAGTAAACGAGGACTATCGCTTCACAAAGGCCGAGCACACCGTCACCGCCGAGGCGATGTTGGTGGACGCGATGCTGCAGCGCTCCCTGACGCTCAAGGACGCGGTGAGCGCCGTGCTGGCGGACGAGAACAACTCCTACAGCAAAAACGAGCTCAAGGCCGCCTCCCTGCGGCTGAAAAAGCTGTTTGAGTAAACACCGCAGAATCAATGACGCAGGGGCCGTTTGTTAACGGCCCCTGCGTTTTCATTCCGAATTCCGAACTCCGAATTCCTATTTGTTCTTCGCCGCTTCGGCGATGGCGGCGCGCTCGGCACAGATCTCCTCCCAGGTCTTCTGCCCGGCCATCAGCTCCGCAAGGCGTCGCATCTCCTCCGGCACCGCGATCTTCTGCGGGCATACCGTCTCGCACTGGCCGCAGCCGATGCAGGCCGAGGCCTGCTTTTCCTCGCCGAGGATCGTGTAGCGCGCGACGACGTTGAAGCTGCGGGCAAGGGCCATGTCGTTCGAGATCGCGAGCAGGCCGGGGATATCCAGCTCCATCGGGCAGCCCGCGCAGCAGTAGCGGCAGGCGGTGCAGGGGATCATGCGCGCAAGGCTCGCAGCGGCCTCATCCAGCAATGCGAGTTCCTCATCGTTCAGCGGCTTTTCCTCCGAGAAGGTCCTGAGATTGTCCTCCATCTGCTCCAGATTTGACATGCCGCTGAGGATCATCGTCGGCCGCGGCACGGTCTGCAGCCAGCGGAAGGCCCAGGCGGGCGTGGACTCCGCCGGGCGCAGGGCGCGCATCCGCTCCTCGATCTCCGGCGCAAAGCGCGCGAGCTTTCCGCCGCGCACCGGCTCCATCACCCACACGGGGATGCCATGGGCGCGCAGCAGCTCCACCTTTTTCTTCGCGTCCTGCAGCTTCCAGTCGACGAAATTGAGCTGGATCTGGCAGAACTCGAAGTGCTCGCCGTGCTCGTCGAGAAAGCGCGCGAGCGTGTCCGCCGTGGCGTGGCTCGAAAAGCCGAGGTGCCGGATGCGTCCCTTCGCCTTCTGCTCGAGGAAATAGGCGAGGCACTCGTCGAGCTTGTCGCCGTAGTAGTAGCTCAGCGAGTTTTCGCAGACATTGTGCAGCAGATAGAAGTCAAAATAGTCCACGCCGCATTTTTTGAGCTGCTCTTCAAAGACCTCCTCCGGCAGCAGGGGCTTGACGCCCGCGACGTTCTGGTGCCCCGGGAATTTGTCGGCCAGGTTCCACTTCTCGCGCGGATACCGCCGCAGCGACGCGCCGAGCGCGATTTCGGATTGGCCGCCGTGGTAGGCGTAGGCCGTGTCGAAGTAATTGACGCCCGCCTCGATCGCGGCGTCCACCATACGGTCGAGCTCCTTCCGGTCGATCTCGCCCTCCGGCGTGAGCGGCAGGCGCATCGCGCCGAAGCCCAGCGCCGAGAGCTGTTCATTTTGGAAAGTATGGTACAGCATCGAATCCCCCCTGATTCTTGTTGTCTTCATTGTACACGATAAGCCGCAGTGAAGCAAGCAGCTTATTGACTTATCGGCGAATCTGTGTTATATAATTGTAGAATAACCGATGGGAGGATCAACTCATGAAACATATCGTCACTCTGAACACCCGCAATCTCTGCGAGAGCGCTGCCAAGGGCGGCTGCGGCGAGTGCCAGACCTCTTGCCAGTCCGCCTGCAAGACCAGCTGCGGCATTGCCAATCAGCGCTGCGAGAACAGCAACACCGCGAAGGAAAACAAGTAATCGCCGCCACAACACATGCCGCCTGTCTTGGCGGCATTTTTTATTTCGACCATAAAGCTCCGCAGTGAGTCAAAGCCTTCCCCTCGAGGGGAAGCCAACGCGGGCGCCAGATTGCCGCCCTTAAGCACATAGAAGGAGAAATCCCATGATCCATCAATATCAACTCGGCGGGTACAACATCGTGCTCGACGTTTGCTCCGGGGCGGTACACGCCGTCGACGGGCTGGCCTACGACATGATCGGTCTCTTTGAATCGCTGCCGCGCGAGGACGTGCTCGCCGCAACGGCCGCCAAATACCCCGACGTCCCGCTCTCCGAGCTTGAGGACTGCTATGCGCAGATCGGCGAGCTCAAGGCCGCCGGTCAGCTCTTCACGCCCGACACCTTTGAGCCGCTCGCCGGGAAATTCAAGGAAAAAAGCAGCGGCGTCATCAAGGCGCTCTGCCTGCACGTGGCCCACACCTGCAATCTCAACTGCTCCTATTGCTTTGCCAGCCAGGGCAAGTATAACGGCGAGCGCGCCGTGATGAGCTTCGAAGTCGGCAAGCAGGCGCTCGACTTCCTTGTGGCTCACTCCGGTACGCGCCGCAACCTCGAGGTGGATTTCTTCGGCGGTGAGCCACTGATGAATTTCGACGTGGTCAAGCAGCTTGTGGCCTATGCCCGCTCCATCGAGCAGGCCGCGCACAAGAATTTCCGCTTCACCCTCACCACCAACGGCATGCTGATCGACGACGAGGTGATCGACTTCTGCAACCGCGAGATGAGCAACGTCGTGCTCAGCCTCGACGGGCGCAGGGAGGTGCACGACCGCTTTCGCGTGGACTACGCCGGAAACGGCAGCTGGGAGCGCATCGTGCCGAAATTCCAGAAGCTCGTGGCGGCGCGCGGCGGAAAAAACTATTACATGCGCGGCACCTTCACGCACCAGAACCCCGATTTCCTCAACGACATCCGCCAGATGCTCGATCTCGGCTTTACCGAGCTGAGCATGGAGCCCGTGGTCTGCGCGCCGGATGATCCCTCCGCGCTGACGGAGGCCGACCGCGCCATCGTGCTGCGGCAGTATGAGGAGCTGGCGGAGCTGATGCTGCAGCGTCGGCGCGAGGGGCGTCCCTTCACCTTCTACCACTATATGCTCGACCTTTCCGGCGGCCCCTGCATCTATAAGCGCATCTCCGGCTGCGGCTCCGGCACCGAGTATATGGCCGTGACTCCCTGGGGCGACCTCTACCCCTGCCACCAGTTTGTCGGCGACGAGCATTTCAAGCTCGGCGACATCTGGAACGGGCTCGACAATCCCGCCGTGCAGGGCGAATTTGCCGCCTGCAACGTCTATGCCAAGCCCGAGTGCCGCGACTGCTGGGCGCGGCTCTACTGCTCGGGCGGCTGCGCCGCCAACGCCTTCCATGCCACCGGCTCCATCACCGGAATCTACGAGGCCGGCTGCGAGCTGTTCCGCAAGCGCATGGAGTGCGCGATCATGCTGCAGGTGGCTCTTGCCGCGGAGAGCGCCGGAGACGAGGCATGACTACCCCGATCTTTGATTTCGTGCAGGGCTGCGCCGCAGGCGGAGCCCTGCGCCTGCATATGCCGGGCCACAAGGGCCGTCCCCTGCTCGGACCGGAGGCGCTGGACATCACCGAGATCCCCGGCGCGGACGTGCTGTATGAGGCGCGGGGCGTGATCGCCGAGAGTGAGGAAAACGCCGCGGCCCTCTTCGGCAGCGCGAAAACGCTCTACTCGACGGAGGGCTCCTCGCTCTGCATCCGCGCCATGCTGTATCTCGCGCTGCAATATGCCTTCCTCACGGGGAAAAGGCCGCTCATCGCCGTCGGGCGCAACGCCCACCGGGTCTTCCTCAGCGGCTGCGCGCTGCTGGGGCTGGACGTCGCCTGGCTCTACGGCGAGGGAGAGACGCCGCTGTCCTGCACGGTGAAGCCGGAGGAGCTGGAGGCGCTGCTGGTTGCAGAGCGCCCCGCCGCCGTGTATCTGACCAGCCCCGACTATCTCGGTCACTGCGCCGCGCTGCCCGCGCTTGCCGCCGTCTGCCGCCGGCACGGCGCGCTGCTGCTGGTCGACAACGCCCACGGTGCTTATCTGAAATTTCTCCGTCCTTCGCGCCACCCGCTCGATCTCGGCGCCGATCTCTGCTGCGACTCGGCGCACAAGACCCTGCCCGCGCTGACGGGCGCGGCGTACCTGCACCTGTCGCGCTCCTGTCCGGCGGCGCTGCTGCCGATGGCGGAGGCCGCGCTGCGCCTCTTTGCCAGCACCAGCCCCTCCTATCTGATCCTGCAGTCGCTCGACCTGTGCAACCGGGAGCTCGCCGGAGATTTCCCCGCGCGGCTCACCGGGAGCGCGGCGCGGCTGGACGCACTGAAAACGGCGCTGACCGCCGCGGGCTGGGTGATCACAGGCGATGAGCCGATGAAGCTCACGCTCTGCCCCAAGAACTGGGGCTATACCGGCGTCTCGCTTGCCGAGGCTCTGGCGGCGCGCGGCATCGTCTGCGAGTTTGCCGACCCGGATTACTGCGTGTGCATGTTCTCGCCCTCCAATCCCGCCTCGGACGCGGAGGCTCTGCGCCGTGCGCTCCTCTCTCTGCCCGTGCGCGAAGCGATCCCGGACGCGCCGCCCCCGCTCTCGCGGCCCGAGCGCGTGCTGCCGCCGCGGGAGGCCATGCTCGCACCCTATGAGACGCTGCCGACGGAAGCCTGCCTCGGACGCGTGCTGGCCGCGCCGAATGTGAGCTGCCCGCCCGCCGTGCCGATCCTCGTCTGCGGCGAGCGCATCGGCGCCGATGCGCTGGCGCTCTTTCAATACTACGGCCTGCGGGAGCTGGACGTGGTGCAAACAAACTGTTCAGAAAAACGGGAGGATTGATGATGTCGGACTATATCATGGAGCTGCGCAAAATCGTCGGTCACCGGCCGCTGCTGAGCCCCGGGGCGGGCGTGATCGTGGAGGACGCGCAGGGCCGCGTGCTGCTCGAGCTGCGGCACGACAACCGCTGCTGGGGCTACGCCGGCGGCGCCGTGGAGATGGACGAGGTCGTGGAGGACGCGGCGCGGCGGGAGCTTTTTGAGGAAACCGGGCTCGTCGCCGGGGCGCTGACGCTCTTCGGCGTCTATTCCGGGCCGGAAAGCCATTTTTACTACCCCAACGGGGACGAGGTGTCCTACGTGGAGATCGTTTATACCTGCCGGGACTACAGCGGCGACCTTTGCCCGCAGCCGGGCGAGGTGGACGAGCTGCGCTGGTTTGCCGCCGACGCGCTGCCGGACAACATATCGCCCACCATTCGCCGGCCCCTGCTCCAATGGGCGGAAAAGAAGCTAACTTCTAACTCCTAACTTTTACTAACAGGAGGCTGAAAGGCATGGCCAAAAACACCGATCCTTCCCTGCAGCAGCAGGTCATTTACTCGATTTATGTCCGCAGTCACACCGAGGAGGGGACCTTCCTCTCCGTCATCCCGGATCTCGACCGCATCCGCGCCCTCGGCACGGACATGATCTGGTTCCTGCCGATCCACCCGATCGGCGTCAAGGGCAAAAAGGGCAGCCTCGGCTGTCCCTACGCCAACCGCGACTACCGCGCCGTCAATCCCGCTTACGGGACCATGGAGGATTTCCGCCTTCTCGTCGATGAGATCCACGCGCGCGGCATGAAGGTCATGATCGACGTGGTGTATAACCACACCTCGCCGGACTCGGTGCTCTTCGAGCAGCACCCGGATTTTTTCTACCGCGGTGCGGACGGGAAGCCCGGCAACAAGATCGGCGACTGGAGCGACGTCATCGACCTCGACTACTCCAGCCGCGCCCTCTGGGACTACCAGATCGAATCCCTCTGCTTCTGGGCCGGGATCGTGGACGGCTTTCGCTGCGACGTGGCCTCCTTTGTGCCGCTGGACTTCTGGAAGGCGGCGCGCGAGGCGGTGGAGCGCGTGCACCCGGGCTTTGTGTGGCTGGCCGAGACCGTACACCGCACCTTCGGCCTCCAGTGCCGCCGTCTGGGCGTGTATTCGATGCGCGACAGCGAGGCCTTCGAGGCCTTCGACATAGAGTACGAGTACGACATCCGCGAGATCTTCGACGCCTGGCTGCAGGGCCGCGCGCCGCTGAGCCACTATCTTGACCTGATGAACTACCAGGAGGCCGTCTACCCCGCCAATTACAACAAGCTCCGCTTCCTGGAAAACCACGACCAGCCGCGCATCGCCTCCTTCATTTCCAAAGAGCGCGATCTCATCAACTACACCGCCATGCTCTATTTCTTCAAGGGCACGACGCTCATCTACGCCGGGCAGGAGTTTGAAAACGATCATCTGCCGAGTCTTTTTGAGCGCGAGCCCATCGACCGGGAAACCGGCCGGGATCTGAGCGCGCTGATGCGCCGCATGGCCGAGCTCAAGCGCACTTGCCTCAACGCGGAGGACGATTTTCTCGCCCGCGCCGACGACGAGCACGCGATTGCGGTGCTTGAGCGCGTCGGAAAGGGCGTGCGCAAGCTGGGCGTGTTCTCCCTTCGCTCCGAGAGCGCGGCGGTCGAAGTGCCCGCGCCGGACGGGAGCTATGTGAACCTCATCGACGGCGAGACGGTTTCTGTGAAAAATCACAAAATTTTCTGCGCCGGGCGCCCGATATTTTTCACTCTCCCCGCGTAATTGACGATTGCACCGCGCTTTTTCGCGGATTATAATATTTCCTGTAATTTCAAAATGGAGGTGCAATTATGGCAGACAACAAACGTCCCGAAAGCATGGAGCGCATCACGACCCCCGCTCTGGCCCAGGCCTTTATCGACGAGCAGATCGCCGCCCTGCGCGCGCAGATCGGCGATAAAAAGGTGCTGCTGGCGCTGTCCGGCGGTGTGGATTCCTCCGTCGTCGCCGCGCTGCTGATCAAGGCGGTCGGCAAGCAGCTCACCTGCGTGCACGTCAACCACGGCCTTCTCCGCAAGGGTGAGCCCGAGCAGGTCATCGAGGTGTTCCGCAACCAGATGAACGCCAACCTCATCTATGTTGACGCGGTGGATCGCTTCCTGGACAAGCTCGCCGGTGTTTCCGACCCGGAGACCAAGCGCAAGATCATCGGCGCGGAGTTCATCCGCGTGTTCGAGGAAGAGGCCCGCAAGCTGGAGGGCATCGAGTTTCTGGCCCAGGGCACCATTTATCCCGATATTCTCGAAAGTGGCCCGGTCAAGGCGCACCACAACGTGGGCGGCCTGCCGGAGGACCTCAAGTTTGAGCTGGTCGAGCCGGTGAAGTTCCTGTTCAAGGACGAGGTTCGCGTGGTCGGCAAGCAGCTCGGTCTGCCCGACGGCATGGTGTTCCGTCAGCCCTTCCCCGGCCCCGGTCTGGGCGTGCGCTGCGTCGGCGCCATCACCCGCGACCGTCTGGAGGCCGTGCGCGAGTCCGACGCCATTGTGCGCGAGGAGTTTGCCAAAAACGGTCTGGCCGGCAAGGTCTGGCAGTACTTCACCATCGTTCCGGACTTCAAGTCCACCGGCATCACCGACGGCAAGCGCACCTATGAGTGGCCGGTCGTCATCCGTGCCGTCAACACCGTGGACGCCGTCACCGCCGAGGTCGCCGAGCTTCCCTTCCCGCTGCTGCAGCACATCACCGCGCGCATCACGAGCGAGGTCAAGGGTGTCAACCGCGTCCTCTGGGACGTCACCCCGAAGCCCAGCGCCACCATCGAGTGGGAATAAGGAAAAAGTGATTCTTCGAGGCCGGAAAGCCTTGAAAACACTGGACTTTTGAGTTCCCGCTACTCCGAGTGATAGCAAATTGATAGCACGAGAATCCGAGATTTGTTGAGTGCAAATCCAAGGGTTTGCGAGTGTGCTGTCACCCAACATCCATAAACCAAAGAGGTCAACCTGACTTTTGCAAGCCGGGTTGACCTCTTTCTTTTTTGCCTTTGAATGTCCTTATCCTTTTTTCAATTCTTCGATCAGCGCATCGGACAGAGCTTGCGAGGGCACTTTGGCCCACCGCCCGGTTTTATCCAGCTCCGGGTACTTGTAGCGCCAGCGGTCATATTCCTCTTTGCTGATCTCCCCGCGCTCCAGCTTGGCGGCTTGCTCTCGCCAGGAACGAAACATATCAAAGAGCTGAAGATAGGTCGAGCCCTTTGCCTTATCCAGCCGCAGGCAAACTTCACCGTTGATCTCTCCGATCTTGAGTCCGTAGATATCCTCCAGCGCAAAAAGCGTGTGCATCAGCCCAACATAGCTGTCGATCTCCGGCACATCCAGCGCTTTCGGAGATACATCCAGTACTCTGGCCAGCTCTGCGGTCAAATCAGCCTTGGGGGTTCGCGCACCGGTTTCATACTGTGCCATGCGAACATCGGCCGTCTTTTCCGAAAAGCCGACCATCATACCCAAATACTTCTGCGTCATGCCCCGCAGGGAGCGGATGAAATGGATTCTTTCACCGATCGCCATATCAGACAACTCCTATCTACTCGTAGTTTCGAGAATATATTAGCAAATATGTTTAGTGTTGTCAAGGAATAATTAAATAAATTTGTTTAGTTTTCCTCCTTGACTTAACTGTATTTGTTTAGTATAATTACCATGAGCTAAACTAATATGTTTAGTTAACTGAATGACCGTCCGACCAGAGATACACCGCCATGATCTTCTAACTGGAAGGGAGCGCGCGTTTATTCCCAATCACACGAAATACGAGATTTCGTGTGAGAAGGAAGATCAGCGGAGTGAATGAGCTTTCGCGTTCACGCGGAAGCGAACGATACGAAGCTTGATCTGACGCGACGACACAGCGCCGCGCAGGGTTGCCTGTCTGGAAACTGGAATCGGGTAAAACGGCAAGCCATTTTCGTTCTTAAATAACTGCTCTCACTTTTGAGGGTGGGGAAGGGAGGTGATTCCTATAGCAGAGCAGGTTTTTATGAAGGTGGACGAGGTCGCAGCTGAGCTCGGAGTTTCAAACTCCTATGCCTATAAGCTGATCCGGGAGTTGAACAAGGAACTCAAGGCAGCCGGCTGCATCGTCATCAATGGTCGTATTGACCGAAAGTTTTTCCACGAGCACTTGTATGCTACTCAGAAAAAGAAGGAGGATTGATCATGGCAGCATTCAAAGACAAGAAAAACGGCACATGGTATGTGCAATTCCGCTACACCGACTGGACCGGTGAGCGGCAGCAAAAACTTAAGCGAGGATTCACAACAAAACGTGAAGCCCAGGAATGGGAGCGCGAGTTTTTGCGGACAAAGCGGGCGGATCCGGACATGAGTTTCGAGAGCTTTGTAAAGCTCTATGAGCAGGATATCAAGCCAAAGATACGGCTGAACACCTGGCTTACCAAAGAATCCGTGATCGAAAGCAAGATCCTGCCCTATTTCAAGAAGCGTAAATTATCGGAGATCACGCCGCGAGATGTGCTGACCTGGCAGAATCAAATGTTGAAGCAGAAGGACAAAGCAGGGCAGCCTTATTCCCCCACCTATCTGAAGAACATCAACAACCAGCTCAGCGCTATCTTTAATCATGCGGTTCGCTTCTACGGACTTCATGAAAACCCGGTACGGCGAGCCGGTGCCATAGGCGAAAAGGAAAGTGAAGAGATGCTGTTCTGGACGAAAGAAGAATTCCTGCAATTCATCGATGCCATGATGGACAAACCCATGCTGTATTACGCCTTTGAGATTTTGTACTGGTGTGGTATCCGCGAGGGCGAACTGCTGGCATTGACACCTGCGGATTTCAATTTCAAGGAAAAGACGCTGCGGATCAACAAATCGTATCAGCGCATCAAGGGCGAGGATGTGATTACACCGCCAAAAACGAAGAAAAGCATCCGCACAATTACGATCCCTGATTTTCTGTGCGATGAGATCCAGGACTATTTCAAGCAGTTTTACAGCCTGCCGGAGGACGCGAGGGTCTTTCCCTTGTCAAAGCATCAGTTGACAAGAGGCATGGAATATGGCTGCAAGCAAAGCGGCGTGAAGAAGATCCGAATCCACGATCTACGCCACAGTCATGTTTCCCTGCTGATCAATATGGGATACTCGGCGGTCGCAATCGGGAATCGGGTCGGGCATGAGAGCGTCGATATTACGTTCCGATATGCCCATATGTTTCCTACCGTGCAGAAAGAGATGGCAACCAAGCTGAATGAAGAAAGGAGTGCATGAAAATGTCAGCCAAAAACAGAGATGAACACAACCGTTTCAGAAATATCACCGTAGGGTTCCGGGTATCACCCGAGGAAAACGAGCAGATCAACATCGCCGTGGCGCTCTCCGGCTTACCGAAGCAGGAATACTGCTATCGTCGGTGTCTCAACCGGGAAATCGTGGTACAGGGCAATCCCCGCGTGTACAAGGCGCTGCGAACTCAGCTTGCCGCCGTTCTCGATGAGCTGAAACGCATTGCGTCTGCCGGAGAGATCCGGGATGAACTGCTGGACAACATCGAACTGATTACCCGGACTCTGGACGGCATGAAGGAGGAGCGACGATGACAGAAGAAAAAGAAACGACTGTCCTCAACACATCTGTTGGCGCAGATGCAGGACAGCCGAATCAAAACCTTTGTGATGACAGTTTAGCAGATTCTCTCGAAGAATACAATAGATATTTTCGCCAGCTGAACGATCCCTCATACTTGCCGAC
>ODAJ012169671.1_pt1 | contig 11269 bp, 4 predicted proteins | sample 1539241 | NCBI WGS metagenome assembly ODAJ01 (sample SAMN02144231, study PRJEB22623) | gut metagenome | biome: sheep rumen | host: Ovis aries | place: New Zealand | reverse complement strand
ACCTCACGCTCAACGACAAGGGCCAGTTCGGACACATCAGAATCACGAAGCAGGGCTCGATGGACATCTGCGACAACAACTACAACCACAACAAATGGGCCATGTTCGTAAGACTCGCTCAGGACTTGAAATGAAAGCCGACATTGAAATTAGAGCAATGAATTGAAACAGTGGGGGTTACCCACGCATGAAACAGGAGGTGCGCCGCGGCGCACCTCCTGTTCGTTTTGGGAAGGAACATGATGAAGGGGATATTATAAAGTTACAGACCCCACCCCCATCCCCTCCCCTTGAGGGGCGGGGAGATTCCGAACAGCCTAGCAATGAAAGTCAGCACGATAGGCGGGGAGATTCCGCACAGTCTGGCAATGAGAGTCAGCACGATGGGCGGGGAGATTCCGAACAGCCTAGCAATGAAACTCAGCGCGAGGCCTCCCCTCCCTTCAAGGGGAGGGGATGGGGGTGGGGTCTGTAACTTTATAAAATGTGGTAATTATCAAACAATCCCATTCACAAATGCCAAATGGCCGTTTTCAAAGCCTTGAGAAGCCGCTTTCGGACACATTCTGAAGGCATTTTTCTTGTTTGTCCGAAAAAAGGGATTCTGTCCGAACCTTTCTGAGAGTTTGCTGTGCCATTACTTGCCAAGTGCTGAAAAACGCCTTACCTTTGCGCTATAAAAACAAATTAATAGCAATAAAAACAAAAAAACAATATAATATGAAATCTATCAGCACCATAAGAAACTTTGCAATGGGCATGCTCTACGCAGCAGTAGCAGCATCTGCATTGACTTCATGTTCGGACGAAGTGATCGAAGAGAATGCTTCCCAACAGTTAACAAGGATGGAGCAAGGCGAAAGCACCGACCTTGCCAATATGGAGCAGTATGGATACGCCATTCCTTTCGAAGTGAAGGCAGAGGGCGAATGGAAAATCTCGTTCAGCTTCAACGAGGGACACCAGATTTGCTACGCACTGCCCGACCACGGAAAGGGTCCCACGAAGATCAAGGTGTGCGTACTCGACAACTGGACTGACGAACGCCGCACGGGCGAGATGACAGTCACTGACCTGACCAACGGTACAAAGACCAGCTATCCGCTGAGCCAGAAGTGCAATCTGGACAACGGTACCCGCGCAGGCAACCTGGTGGCTCCCAGCAAGGGCAACATCATCTACGGAGTGGGTTACGGATACAACATCTACAAACCCCTCTCTGAAGGCATCGCATTGTGCCCCATCGTAAGGGTCGAGGAGTTCATCGCAAACAACATCATCGAGACAGAGGGTGTTGACGAAAACTTCAAGTACTCGCAATACACAGGCAGCACACTGAGCGAACTGACCCGCGATTACAAAAAGCAAAACAACATCGCAGGCAATGCCTACGGATTTGAGGCTGAAATCAGCAATGCTTTCGGTACGAATGACTTCTCGTCGAACGAGTGCGAGTATATGCTGAGCGAAATGAGCGCAGTGAAGAACAAGGTCTTGATTGCCAACATGAACGCAGGAACCCTGATGCAATACTACATGTGCGACGAAGCATACGCCAACATCAACGGCTCGCCCTACGTTGCACCGGGCTCCGACCGCAAGCGCGGATCGGTGGTGGCCTACCCCAGCAACGACGAAGGTTTCTACAATCTGGTGAAGCAATACGGCACACACCTCATTCGCCGCGCACATCTCGGCGGACGCATCCGCTACGCCACCACCATGAACATCAGCAAGGTGGAAGGCAGCTACGACCTGAATGCTTTCGCAAAATGCAACTACGATTGCCCCTGGGCAAAGGCCGACGCCGACATCTCTGAGGAACTCAAGAATTCATACAATAGCAACAACGTGGCGCGGAGCACCAAAGTCACCGTCTATGGAGGTGAACAGAACGCTGCCAATGTCATCTCGCAGATCAGATTCAACAGCTGCTACTATGGGTGGCTCGAGTCGCTCGACGACATCAAGAACCAGAGAATCATCAGCATCGACAACGACGAACTGCTTCCCCTGTGGGAGCTCGTCAACGAGGCAGAAGCCGGCGGACGCGCCCGCAAGGCCAAGATGAAGGACTACATCCTGAACCGGCTGCCACTCGACATGGCCCGCGAAGAAGCAAAGCAAACCTATCTGGAGGGAACCATCTACCGCATCAACAACATCCCCGACTTCAGCAAGGAGGCTACCGACGGAACACTCATCAAGGATGTGTATGCAGAAGGAAGACACGTGGCCCGCATCTGCAACGAGTATATCCCGCAAATCAACAAACTGCAACGCGTCAACATCATCTATCCCGTAGCTGCCAACAAGGTGAAGTACAACATGGGATACTACACCGGCGACAAGGAGCACGACCCCTGCTTGGTTTGCTTCACCAAGACAGAAACCAAGATAAAGAGCGTAGGCGACAGCCAGACTGGAAACAAAAGCGAGGTGTATCTGTACGGTTCACGCTTCACTTCGGACGCAGAGCAGTTTGAAGGCGAGAAAATAGCCAATACAAACATCGAAAACGCCTATATGGAGGCTCCTTACTCAGAATCGGGGACGACAGTCACGGGCAACTATCCGATAGTGAAGATATTCAACCGCATCTGGCAGCGGAGCGAGTACAGCGAAGAGGTGAGCTCGAGCTTCTATGGAGGCTACAACACCATGTACTACTATCCCGAAGACCGCACAAAATTCCACAACGAGACCTGGCACATATCGTCGGTCGATGACTGGAAGAACCTGACGAGTTGTCTGATCGACCAAGCCGGCTCCAACCTGCCTGCCACAAAGATCTTCGACGACAGCAAATACAAAGCCCAAGACATTACCGGATTCCACTTGAGATGGCTGGGATGGAAAGACTGCAACAGGGACTGCAATGGCATCAACAACGACCAAATGGAGTTCATGACGCACAAAGACTTCAAGCAGTTCGCCCACGTGCGCATCCTCAAGACGGGCAGCATAGAAATCTGCGAGAACGAATACGCCCTCAACTGCTGGCGCATGTGCATCCGCATGGTGCAGGACTTGTAACAAAACAAGAACCCACCCCCAACCCCTCTACACGATGAGAGGGATTGGGGGTGGGTTCTTGTTTTGTTTTTCCTACAAATGCTGCATCAGCACATCCCACACGGCGACGATGTGGCACACGCTGCCAGCCAAGACGAAGAAGTGGAACACCGTGTGCATGAAGCGCCGCCGCTTGAGACTGTAGAACACGGCTCCCGTGATGTAGCACACTCCTTCGGCCACAATCCAAGCCACCGCGGCCGCACTCACATTGTCCATCAGCGGCTTGAAAGCCACCAGCACCGACAGTCCCATCAAGCAGAAGCAGAGGGTCTCGAGGTTGCTGTGGTCCTTGAGATGGCGGAAACTCATCACCGTTCCCACAATGGCGCACACCCACTGGAAACAGAACAGCGTCCATCCCCAGTAGCCCGCCTCGCGCAGGGCAATGAGCGTAATGGGCGAGTAGCTGCCCGCTATGTGCCAGTAGATGGCGGCATGGTCCCACTTGCGCAGCCGCTCTTTCCACACGCTGCGCGCACTGACGGCATGATAGACGGTCGAGGCGATGTAGGACATGAGCATGCCGAACAGATAGAGAATGACTCCCGCCGTGGCCCATCCGTTGCCCGAACGGAAACACCACACCAGGAATATCACGCCGATGACCACGCCCAGCAAAATGCCGCCGCCGTGGCTCGAGGAGTTCCAAATCTCCTCCTTGTGGTTGAAATGTATGCGTCGCATCAGCTTCTTCCAATTTACTCTGCCAAGGCGAAGTCGAGCTGCCGCTTCTCCATGTTGGCACGGGCCACACGGATGCGGATGGGGTCGCCCAGCTGGTATTTGTGATGGTGCCGACGGCCCACCAGACAGTAGTTCTTCTCGTCGAACTCGTAGTAGTCGTCGTCCAGGTCGCGCATGGGGACCAGTCCCTCGCAGTGGTTCTCGTCAATCTCGCAGTAGATGCCAAACGACTGTATGCCACTGATGTGGGCGTCGAACTCCTCGCCGATGTGTTCGCCCATGAACTCCACCATCTTGTACTTGATGGAGTCGCGCTCGGCGTTCTGTGCCGTCTGCTCCATGTCGCTGGAGTGTTTGCACTGGTCCTCGTAGTAGTTTCGGTTGGCCGACCGCTCGCCGTTCTGGTAGCGGGTGAGCAGACGGTGAACCATGAGGTCGGGATAGCGGCGTATGGGGCTCGTGAAGTGGGTGTAGTAGTCGAAGGCCAGTCCGTAGTGCCCAATGTTGTGGGTGGTGTATTTGGCCTTCATCATGGAGCGCAGGGCGATGCTCTGTATGAGTTTCTGCTCACTGCGCCCCTCGACGTTGGTCATGAGCGCATTGAGGCTCTTGGCAATGGCCGAGCGTGTGCCGGCGGTCTTGAGTTTGTAGCCGAATCTAACGATGAACTCGCGCAGGTTCTCCAGCTTGGTGGGGTCGGGCTGGTCGTGAACGCGGTATGGCAGCGTCTTGGCTTTCTTGTTGTTGCCCTTTATCTTGTGCGGGGCGGCTCCGCTGAACCCGCTGCCCATGCCCACGGCCTCAGCCACGGTGCGATTGGCCAGCAGCATAAATTCCTCGATGAGCTGGTTGGCTTCCAACGACCGCTTGAAGTAACAGCGCGTGGGCTTGCCCTGCTCGTCGATGTCGAAGTGCAGCTCCTCGCTCTCAAACTTCACGGCTCCGCTCTTGAAGCGTCGCTCGCGCAGCTTCTGCGCCAGCTCGTGCAGTTTCAGGTTGGCCTCTACGAGGCGGCGGTCCAGTTCTGGGTCGGGCGTATTGGTGGTCAGTTTGCTGACGGGCACACCGCGTTTCATGTCGTCGATGACGGTCTGCACTTCTTCGTAGGCAAATCGGCGGTCGCTGCGGATGATGGTGTGGGCCAGGTGCCAACTGACGATGTTGGCCTCGGCGTCGAGCACGAAGACGACGCTGTAGCAGAGTTTGTCCTCGTCGGGGCGCAGCGAGCAGATGAAGTTGCAGAGCCGCTCGGGCAGCATGGGGATGGTTCGATCGACGAGATAGACGCTGGTGGCGCGCTTCTGCGCCTCCTTGTCGATGATGGAGCCTTCGGTGACGTAGTGCGACACGTCGGCAATGTGTACGCCCACCTCGTAGAGGACAGCCCCCCTCTTATCCCCCCTGGGGGGGATGTCCCGCGCAGCCTGTCCCTCCCCCCAGGGGGAGTCGGAGGGGGCTTCGGGGGCAACCCTTATGGACAGGGCGTCGTCGAAGTCCTTGGCGTCGCGGGGGTCGATGGTGAAGGTGAGCACGTCGCGGAAGTCCTCGCGCTCGGCGATGTCCTGCGGGGTGATGTCGGCCTTGATGTGGTTGGCTGCCTCCTCCACCTGCTTGGGATATTTGTAGGGCAGCCCGTACTGTGCCAGAATGGCGTGCATCTCGACGGTGTTGTCGCCCGATCGTCCCAGCACGTCGATGACCTCGCCCACAATGTTCTTGCTGTCGCGCGAGGGCCACTGGGTGATGCGCACCACCACCTTGTCGCCCGTCGTTCCGCCCTTGAGTTTGCGTTTGGGGATGAAGATGTCGTGAACGAAGATGTTGCTCTCGGTGATGAGGAAGGCAAAGTCGTCCTCCACCTTCAGCTTGCCCACCACGGTGTCGCGGGCATGGCTCAGTATTTCGGTCACCATGGCCTCTTTGATGTGCTTTTCGCGCCGTGCCATCATCGACACGCGCACACGGTCGCCGTCGAGGGCGAACATCGAGTTTCGCTCGCTCACGAAGATGGGCTTGCCGCCATCGTCGGGAATGAACGAGTTCTTGCCGTTGGCCTTGCGGCGGAAGGTGCCTTCCTGCACCTGCCCCTTGGTGTTCAGCCGGTAGGTGTTGTCGGCCACCTTGCTCAGCAGGTCGTCCCAGGCCATTTCCTCCATGGTGTCAATGGCTAGCATCTTCAGCGGGTGGGTGTTGAGCCGCAGGTCGCGGAAGATGGTTTTAAACGTGAAAGACTCGTTGGGTCGGCTGCTGAAGTAGTTCAGCAGCAGCTCGCTCATTTCGCGCTTGCCTATGTGCTTGGCGCTTTTTCTCTCTTTTGTCTTGCTCATAGTATGATGGTGGTTTGGTTCTTTTTCTTGGGGAGTGCTGGAGTGCAGGAGGCTTTTCTCCTCGCTATCCTTTGAATATACAAAGAAACAAAATATTTCTGATAGTTGTACCATCTGTTACGAATAATTTGCATTTTTCTTTCCTCCATAGAACCAAAAAGGCCAGGTTCCTCCACGGAACCTGGCCTTTTTTGGAATTTACTTCTAAGCGGTTACATTGCTCACTTGATCACAAACTTCTTGCCCTTCTGGATGACAACACCGCGGTAGGTCTTGTCAACACGCTGGCCAGCGAGGTTGTAAGCAGGCAGCGACTCGTCGAAACTGCTCACGCGTACGCCGTTGATGCCGGTTTCGGTATCATCAGAAGGGATGAACTCGAAGGCGTAGAAGTTGAGTCCGTTCTTAGGATAGCCGATAAGAACGTCGCCAGCAGCCACCTCTACGGTGATGATGGGATAGACAAGGTCTTCCTTTTCGGGATCGCTCGAATCCAGACCTGCCACCTTGATGGCGTCAGCATCCTTAACAACTTCATCGTACAGAGTTTCGTCGCCCTGCGTCAAGGTGAGGTTGCGGTCGGTGGCATCCGAGTTTGACGAGCGAACATAAATCTTCAGCGTACCAGCGGTGGTGCAATTCAGTGTGAGGTTGTTGTTGCTGCTCGACTTTCCGCCAGTCTTCAGACGGTGGCTGAACTTGATCTGGTTCTCTGCATCACCGAACCAGCAGTTGTTATTGTCGATGGAGACTTTGCCGTTGTTGTCGGTAATGGTCAGCTTCATGTGCTCTGAGCTGAATGCCCTGTCTGTATTGCCAGCTGAAGCAACGTCCTCCTCGGTGAACTTGATCATCTCGCTTTCTTCGGCGGGTTCGTCACCCTGTCCAGAAGAAGTGATGGTGAACGTGGCACCGGTCTTGGTGCTGAAGTCGAAGCCCGACAGGTCGATTCTGACGGTGATGTCCTGAACATCTTCCTCGGTGTTGAAGGTGATGTTGCCGCCCTTATAGACAGCGTCGGTCTCCTCGCCAAAGGCAGAGAACGTACCGCCGAAGTCATGGGTCCAAGCACCGTCGATGGTGAACTTCAACTGACGGTTCTCGCCTTGGGGAACATCCGTGAAGGTGATCTCCCAAACGCCGTCTTCCACCTCGGTCATCTTGTTGGTCTCAGCTTCCGGATTCCAATCTTCACCATTCAGCCAGCCAGCTTCGCCGTTACCGGCTACATAGACCGACTCATAGACAAATTCGCTCGAGAACTCAACGATGTCGCCTGTAACGGTGACAACATTAGTTTCAGGATCGATGCTGACGGTGAACGTGCCTGCGCCCGTGAGGTTGAACGTCACGTTGTTGCCCGTCTCGTCGCCGTACCAATCAGAGCCGTTCTTCACAACCTTCAGCTGTACGTCGCTGTAAGCCTCGCTGACGGTGTAGGTCTTGCTGAATGTACCGTCCTCCTGCTTCTCCATCTTGTTGTTCTCGTCGGTGCCATTCCATTCGTTGCCAAAGATTCCAGCAGGAGCACCAGCCACGACGTAGGCATCCTCACCCGAGACGGTGCCCGTGACGGCAATGAGTTCAACCTGAGTAATGGTATAACCACCCTGATTGATGATGATACCATCGGTGTGAATCTGCGAAATGTTGTCCTCTGTCACAACGAAGTCGAAGCCTGTGTCTGTTGCCTTACCATCCATGCCAACATAGTTCTTCCAGGACCAGCCTGTATCCTTACCGCTGTAAGACAAAACCATCCACGTATCGCCACCAGTACCTTGTGCGGTAGCCGTCACGCGAATAATGTCACCAGCCTTGATTCCTGCCTTGTCATTGGCATTCGTGAAGTGGTTGACGTTGATGGTTACGTTGCCATTTTCATTGCCAATCCAGATAGATTCGTCAGAGCCTGTATTCTCTGTAGATTCTAATGTAACAAGGCGTGTGCTGTAATTCTCACCCGAAACCTGTAGGCCATTCTGCTTGATGTACTTCAAGATGTCGCCAGTGATGACGAACTGGGCATCGGTAACATTGCCACTTCCAACAGGTACACCAGCCTCCAAGTCAGACCATGCTCCGTCCTTGATGGCTACCTGAGCACTCCAATCATCCCCTGGAGTTACTCCTTCAACAACAACATGAATGATGTCGCCCACCGTGGCATTTGCAAGCTTTTCGGGCAAAGCCTTGATGGCATCGCTACCCCATGCTGCAGCAACAGGCTCCTCGCTCGTCCAGATGGCCTCGCCGGGAACGGTCGGCTCATCCTTGATCACGGTGATGCTCAGCGGCTGGAAAAGGGTGAGAACGCCCAGTCCATAGAGAGACATGTCGTACTTGAAAACCCAGCCTGTAGCCTCAACCTTGTCACCGTCGGCAGCGGGAGCTTCGGTCAGAAGTCCAAACGTGTCCTGAATGCCCAAGTCTGCACCATCCATCACGGTGGGAGAAACATGGTATTCGTCGTCATAGTCGCCGGGCACCACTGTGAAGGTGGCTTCGCTGAACTTGACGAAACGCCAGTCGTAGTCCTCAACATAGTCGTCAACGTTGGCCTCGGTGATTTCCTTTGGCTCAGCTGTGCCATTGGTGATGGTCATCTTCTGGACGGAAGCGGCGGTGTTCTCCGACTCGCTGACAGTCATGACTCCCAACCAAGGAGAAATGGCAACGACCAAAGCCAACTGCCCGTTCAGGGTCTGGCCCGTGGTGAAATAGTTGGCAAAACCTTCGAACAGATAGGCTCCCGAAGCATCCTCGATGATAGTCCTGCTGACATCGGCCGAGGAGAAAGTCACCTTGGCATTGGTCAGTGTGAGCAGCACTTCGTCGCCCTCTTCGCCTGTCGGCGTGTAGGCCTTCAGGGCGGCGATGTTCTCCAGAACGGTGGCCTCAGCGGCGGCACCTTCTTCTTTTTCAGGCTGCACAAAGATTTGCAGCTCCTTCGTTGTATTGTAAATGGTCGGGAAACCAATAATGGTATAAGTACCCGTCAGGTCTTCAACAGAAACGGGGTTAGCTCCACCCTGTCCGTAGAGCTGCACATTCTCATCGCCCAACTGGGTGTAGAATTTGTTTCCATCCTTTGTGATGGTAGCGCCCGTCACCTTGAAATACTGGCTCAGCACAGTAGCGATGGGTGTGCTCCAGCTGTCAGCAGCCACCTCTTTGGGGTCGGGAGCTTGTCCTTCTTCAGTTTGCATGCCAGAAATACTGGTAATTTGCGGATTGCCGTTGCGCACTTGATAAGTAACCGTTGCCTTGCCACTGAGCACCTGTCCGGCTGTCATTCCCGAGCCACCGCTCTTGAAGAAGACCACGGCTCCGCTTGCATCCTGGATATAGGTATAATTGCCGTCCACGTAGGTAACCACAGCACCGTCAACTTTAACCTGATAGTTGCCTGCTGCAGTCTGTGCCGTCAGGGCTGCAATGTTCTCCATGACTCCAGCAAAAACAGTCACCTCGAAGCTCTCGCTGGCGGGCAGATAAGAGGTGTTGCCCTCGAAAGTGGCAGTAATCTGGGCAGTGCCGGGGCCAGCGAAGTAGAGCATACCGTCGCTCACGTAGGCCACGTCCTCGTTGGAGCTGCTCCAGCTGATGCCACCCTCTGTCACGGGATTGCCCGAGCCATCCATGATGGTGGCTGAAGGCAGGCTCGAAGAACCGCCCACCATTCCCTCTGTAGGAGCATTCAACAGTTCGATGGAGGTTTCCAAACGGGTGTCGGAAGCGTCCTCGGTCTTCACGAAGAAGGCAATGTCATTACCTTTGATATTATTGTTAATCGAAGTGTAGCAACGCCAATCCGTTGCGTTATAAACACCAATATAGCGGTTGTCACTGCCATCTTTATTATATAGGTAATAACAATTATTATCACCTCCCTGCACTAAGGTGAATGTGCTTCTTGCACCACTTCCCACACGCAAACCGTTGTTCGAATTGGTGCAATAGAGATAAGATGTGGATTCGGGCTTGGCAAACTTGAATCCATCTTCCGTGACCACTACGTCCCAGATGATTTTGTCGGCCACAGCGCCAATAATTTCCGAATTGTCGTCATCGAGTGTTACACTAACTGCTGAAGGTGCCGAAGCGGTACCTTTGTCGTTCGACATGGCACAGGCTGATGTCAGGTCAACAATCACCACTTGGTCGTCCGTCGAGAGCGAGGCCGGGTCGGTCTTCACCCATTTCTCGGCGGCCGAAGCACTTTGACTGCCCCAGCCAGCTAACAGCATGACCAGCATGCTGAGAAGCGAAAAACGTAAATGTTTGTACTTCATAATGATTTAGGTTTAAAAAAAATGTTAGTAAATTAATCTTTTATCTTTATTTCACTTAGGTAATAAGCTCCAATTTAGGGGATTTGGGCACAAATATACAAACAAATTCTGATTTTTTAAGTGTTTTCTCAAAAAAAATGATGATTTCGTACATATTTATTTACTTTTTTCAAGTTTCGAAAGCTCCGCTTTCTGGGAGTTAACCTCCTCATCCACCCTGGGGGGGGGAGAAAGCCCCCTATCACCCCCCCGTAGGGGAGGCTTTCTGTGCGCAGGGCTTCCCCCTACGGGGGGGATCAGAGGGGGGCTTCTCCCTTTTCTGCGGATGTTCGGTGGAACCAAAGGTCGAACGGGGAAATGAATTCTATTCTTTTGGCAACAACAGATTTCCTTTGGAAACGGCACGGTGTGAATGGGGATAGTTACAGACCCCACCCCCATCCCCTCCCCTTGAGGGGCGGGGAGATTCCGCACAGCCGAGCAATGAGGCTTTGCACAGTGACATTCCATCCTTTATAAGTCGCGGTTAATACCTTGGTGGCAATGAGACTCAGCTCGGTTCTCCCCGCCCCTCAAGGGGAGGGGGATGGGGGGTGGGGTCTGTATTTTTTCACACAAAACTAAAAAAAGAAAACCGTCAACGCCGAACAGCAAAGGCAGCAAAAAACATCGCCAACCACGACGTTCTGGTCATAGTTGGCGGTGAGGCAAAAATATCTCCCGACGTTGCGCTGAAATTCTCTAGAAAATTTGAGCGCAACGTCGGGAGATGTTTTTTCAATATGATTATCCGCTATCGTACCACCAAATCCTTTGTAGCTTAAACCATCCCCATAGATGGAAGAATAACGCTCCGCGTCGTTCAAAAACCAATAAAAACCAACA
>ODAJ012084766.1_pt1 | contig 11269 bp, 4 predicted proteins | sample 1539241 | NCBI WGS metagenome assembly ODAJ01 (sample SAMN02144231, study PRJEB22623) | gut metagenome | biome: sheep rumen | host: Ovis aries | place: New Zealand | reverse complement strand
CAATACCCTTGTCGCCATCCAGCTCAGCCGTCGAGTTGACAGCCATGTTCCAGTCCAGCAGTTCACTGCCCAGACGACCGTCAGCGACCGTTCGGGCGGCTACCGTCATGCGGTTTTCCGTCAGGGTGCCTGTCTTGTCGGTACAAATCACCGTCACAGCCCCCATGGTCTCACATGCATGCAGCTTTCTCACCAGATTGTTGCTCTTCAGCATGCGCCTCATATTCAGGGCCAGCGACAGCGTGACGGCCATCGGCAAACCCTCGGGGACGGCCATTACAATGAGCGTTACGGCCATCATGAAATAGCGCAGCACCACCTCGGCCATGCCCAGGTAGTTGTCGGTGTGCCAGAGTGGGTCGGTCAGCAAATCGTGACCCAGGAACAACACAAAGGCAGCAATCGACACGCCCATGCCCACCTTGCTGATGAGGGCGGCCAGCCGGTCGAGCTGTTGGTTGAGCGGGGTCTTCACGCCAGTGCGCTCCGCCGATGTGCGGGCCACCTTGCCAATCTCCGTGGCATCGCCTACCGCCGTCACGACAGCCTTGCCGCGTCCGCCCATCACCATCGACGAGCGCAGCAGCATGTTGTGCGGATAGGTCGACTCCGTCGATGAGCCTTGAGGCTTTTCTCCTGCCTGCGGGTTTTCATCTTTGTCCGAGGTTTCCTCCTCTGCATGTTGGCATTCCGCATCCGTCTCAGCATCGTCGGAAACACTCTTCTCGGTAATCATCTCACCCGTCAGCGACGACTCGTTCACCTCGAGGTCGATGGCCTCAAGCAGACGGCTGTCGGCAGGCACTTCGTCGCCAGGCTCCACGATGATGATGTCGCCCACCACCACCTCGCGCCGCGCAATCTGATGCACACGGCCCTCGCGCACCACCTTCACCGGCTGCTCCTCGTTCATCTGCGTGAGCACATTGAACTTCTTGGCGGCATCGCGCTCAAAATAAAACCCTACGGTAGTGGCGAAGAAAATGGCTACGATGATGCCTATTGTCTCCACGAAATCGTTCTGCACAAAAGCCAGAACGAGCGAAATAGCGGCGGCAACAAGCAAGATGCGGATGATAGGATCCTCATATTTCTCGAGATATAACTTCCAGAGTGACGTCCGTTTGACAGGCGTCAGCACGTTAGCGCCATGCTCACGGCGGCTCTGCTCCACCTGCTGCCGGGTCAGTCCCTGAAGCTCGTTTCCTTTCGTTGTCATTCTAACATTTCTGATTCTGCGTGCAAAGATACGACGAAACCTGCTAAAAGCAAAAAGAAAACGTGTTTTTCTTTCGCTTTTCAAAGCAGCACAACGGTTCGGCACAGCAAGCAGGACCAGCGTAAAAAAGGCATTTTCTTTTCTTTTTCTAGAAAAAATTTGGAAAAATGCAAAAGAAACACTAACTTTGCACCCGTAAACTGCGACCCATGGGGTTGTGGCCGGGCTTTTAGCTCAGTTGGTTAGAGCAACAGACTCATAATCTGGAGGTCGTAGGTTCAAGCCCTACATGGCCCACCGAAGCGTCTCGTTCATTGCGAACGGGGCGCTTTCTTATGGATGAACCCAACCCGTATAAAGCCTTGTCTTTACACCAGCAGGATAAAATAATCGTCTATTGATAGAAGAAACCAGTCAAGACCGGCCATCTATGTGCCTGTGTGGAAAAAACAGAGAAACAGAGATGCTGCTGAATGAGCATTTCCCTGTTTCTCTGCATGTATGTGATATGTATAAAATGTATCTTTAGGCCTACTTCACCACTTTCTTTCCTCGGAAGATATAGATGCCTTTCTGGAGGGCGTTGAGGTCGGTGCCTACATATCGTCCATTGAGGTCGTAGATGGCGTCAGAACGGCTCTCTGTGGCCTCTGCGGGCATTAATTGGATGCCGGTAGTGCTGAATGTGAATGTCTTCTCGCTGCTCCACTGCGAATAGATGTTCTCATCGCCCTTGGCACGCACACGGTAGACATACCGGCTCGTGGTGTTCAAATTCTCGAAGGTATAGCTGTTCGTCGAAGTGGAATAATAGGTGGTCTCGTTGGCATAGAGCGGACCGAAAGGCTTGGCCGCACTGCTGGCATAGCCCAGCTGCTCGGCAGTCCATGTGCCATTGTAGACAGCTAGATAGTTGAGATACATCTGCGCATTGGGGTGGATTTCTATCCAGAACAGGTCTTTTTTGATATTGAAATGGAACACCAGCTTATTGTCGCCTGTCACCTCAAAAGCAACCTCCTCAGAAGCAGCAGTCTCACCACTGTTTCCATATTTAACTATAAGAGTTCCTTTCACCGGTGTACCGGCCTTGAACACATCAGCTCCCATCACAATGGTCATATCTGTCGACTCAGGAACTTGCCACGTAGCTGTTCGCAAATATCCTATACTGGTAGATGTTCCGAAACGCAGTTTGTTAGGGGTTGTATAGAGCTTTTCGCCGGTCCACCCTGAAAGCCCATAGGTCGACATTTTCGTACCAATATCTGAAAAGCCGGCAGAAGCAGTCTTACACTTATCGAAATTGTACTCACGCTCGAGCGCCTCCGTGGGATTCGTGGGAACACCACCAATCTTTGTCAGTTCCAGCTCATAGCCGATGGCACCACTCACGGCAGGCCATTCGACGGTGAACGATGAAGCGCCACTTACCTCCGTGCCGTCGTCGGGGGTTGGAACATCCATTTCAGGACGGCAAACGACGAATGAAACCGTATGGTTCGATGTGTTCTCGGTGATATTATCGATGTTTTTACTCATGAACAACGTTCCGTCGACATTCGCCGAATAGAGCGTGGCGGCAGGCGAAGTGAAGTTGGTCAGGGCTGTATTGCCCGTTGTGCCCGGCCAGGGGTCACCAGCCATATTGGAATTATAGGGATAGAGCTGGTTGTCGGCGGGGATGATGGTCATACGCTGCCGGCTCGCAATATTGTTCACCGTGTTGCTGGTCCATGCGTCTTGATTATACTCCACATGCACAATGAGCAGGCCATGACCAGGCAAGCCCCGGTCGAAGCCCACCGGCTGACGGTTCTCCAGCATATAATACTCATTGCGGTTTTTCTCATTATACAGGATGTAAGCCTCCGCATCAGAAGCCAGCGGTTTCATGCCGTTGATACGAGTCATCGTTTTGATTTCCGTAGGTGTCAGCCAGCTGGAAAACATACGCTCATAGGACGTGAATCCGGCTGGTGTATGGGAATCATCATTGTAACTGCCAGAGCACATCACATCCCAGTCGCCCATACCGAAGTTAGAACCATTCGAACTGGTGTCGTACATATCGGGCAGGCCCAGACAATGGCTGAACTCATGACAGGCAGTACCAATGCCGTCCAAGACACCGGTATTATTGACGCCATTACCCATCAACTCAGACGAACAACCATAGGTGTTAATCGTCTTTCCGTTGTATTTACGGGAATATCCACCAGCATTTAGCGACCACTCATGAGGCCAGATGGTAGCTTCGTCAGCACCCTGGGCCTGGTTGTAGCCAGCATATACAACAAACACCTGGTCGACCTCACCGTCGCCATTCCAGTCGTAATTAGAGAAATCCACATCGTTTTTTGCCGCATCGACTGCTTCAGCCACCATCAATGCCGGCCGGGCATCGTTGGAGCTTTCAGTAATGCCACCATAATAAGCCATTCTATATTGGGTAGTATAAGGCCCTACCACATCGAAGTCAATCTCCAGTTTTCCATAGCTCTGACGGAGAAAATAGTCTTTCACCGATCCGGCATTGCCACCATCCGTATAGCCCGACTCATTGAAGAAGCGCTTGAAAGTGGTCTGCGGATTTTCAGTGACGAACTTCTGGTCGGTAAACTGCATGAGAATGACCAGTCCGCGCTGTTTTCCAGTAGTAACCGACGAAGGGATGCCTGCGCGGCGTATAGGCATATTACGCCTTGTGGATGATGTGGTTGGCGATAGTTGCATGCGCTCACTCTTGCGCAACGTCCATAGGCTATCTACTTCTTTGGTCGTCAGCCGCTCGTATTTCCCTTTCATCGTCTTTTTGTAAGGGTTTCCGCTTGCGTCGGTATAGAAAGAGAAATGCTCATCGCCGCGGAGTGTCAACTCCACGGTGGTGCCGTTGTCCAGACGCACGGTCTTGGTCACTCTCTTTGCCGGCACTGCCAGAACAGCTGCTGAAGCGAACATCCATGCAGCAAGTGTAAGTAATAATTTTGTCTTCATCGTTCTTAAAAAAGGAATAATTAGTGATTTCTCTAGAAAACGACCAAAGAGACGTGCCCCCACCAGCAGATGGGTTCACGCCTCTATGGGTCTTATTCATTGATGATTCAAAAGAATCATTTCAGCGCATCTCTCGAGCGTACCTGCTTCTTCAGTAACTTGTAGTACGACTTAGCCATGTCTTTGGCATCAACCTTTTTGGCATACTTGTTCAGTCGAGCCTCGAACTCAGAAGCCTTGGCCATGCTCTGGGCCTTCTTCTTCACCGATCCAGGTGCATTCGGGAGAACAATCTTGAACTCGCCATTACGGCCGCCGAAATAGCTGCTTCCGCCCATGTTAACCCAAATCTGATATGAAATCATAGCACCACTACTAGACTCTTTTTCCTGCACGGGGAATTCAATCACACCGTCTTTCAGATGACCGAAAATATCAGGTAATTGCGCCTTTACTGCGTCAAAGCCATAACCAGCAACATAATAACCGGCATCGGTCTCAAGGCTGATAGGACCATATCCAAGATCAAGGCCAATGGGCTGGTCGAGGATGTAGACGCCGTCAGGATCCTCTGCATTCACGATGATGTTCTCGTTACCGCCACTCACTTGGAAAGCTTGAGCAATAGGAGCATAAGGCTTTATCACGCGGTAAACACCGGGCTCTTCCTTGTTCTCTTCAATCTCCACCTGATAGGTGACAGGCTTGCCGGCCTCGGTGAACAACGGATAAATCATATCGTCAGTCCAATAGCCAACACCGAGTGAGTTCCAAGGATTCTCACCGCCGCCATAGTACTCGAAGAAGAGAGAGTCGACCACTTTCACCTCACCGTTATCGATGATGACAACCACCATCTGCAGCTTGCCAGTGAGACCCTCGGGGATGGGAACAGAAGCGTATCCCGATTCCGTAATGTCAGTACCCTCAAGATCGCCGGCAACAAGTGCATCGGCTACGGCACCAGCATCATCATCGGCAGAAACAACGACAGCCTTCACGGTCTTTGCATCAGCACCCAATTTCAAGTTAGCAATGGCAGAGACCACATTGTCAGGACTGGTGAAGACACCTGTGTATTCCATTTCCAGGGCATAGTCTTTCGGATCATAGCCCGGGAAGTCGATGATCACAATACCATCGGCCTGGGTATTGTTCCAGCCACCTACACCATCCATGTAATAGTAAGGAGCCAGCTGGACACGTCCGGGGAGACCATTCTCCTGCCATTCAATCACACGGTTGTATATCCATGTATCCTCAGTGGCATAACGAGAGAACTCACTGGGGTGATAAAGCTTGACATCCTGGCCATAGCTAGTGTTCAGGTAACCTGTGTTACATTCACTGAAGTAAACCAGATTCTCTTGTGTGATGGTGACATCGCCAAGTTTATCGCCTGGTTTCAGTACAGTGAAGGTCAGGTGCGTCTGATTGCCATCGAAATTATCAGACATACACTCATCGTAAGAGTCATAATCATCACCCCACTCATTCCATGCTAGGGCCTCGAAAGGCTTCTCAACACGGAACTGGCTGGGATTCTTCTCATTGTAGTAAATGTTGGGCATTCCAGTGCCTTCGAAATAGAAGTTGTCAGAGAATGTACCCTCGCCAATGAGAATCCAGTCACCTTCGCGCTGAACAGTGATGACCACCTCTTTATACTGTTTGTTGGCAAGTGTGTCGATAGTCTGTGCATCGGCATCGCTCAGTGTCATCGTATACTTGTAGGGAACCTCTTTGTCCAGATTGTTGGCATTCACATTGATGGTAACATATCCCTGTCCGTCGGAAAAGTTCACCGTGCCGTTGCCATCATCGCTGAAGATACCATCAGCATTAGCAGATACCGTATAATGAGCTGTGTAAGCACCAGCGACGTTCGAACGCGTCACACGGATGGGAACAGAAGCCGAGCTCTGGGTTACCGGAACCAGTATAGATGTTGCCGGAACCTCGAAAGAAATGTTTTCGGTCTTTGGGTTATAGTACTCACCCTCCACGTCGGTGTTACAAGAAGCCAAGGCTCCCATCAGTACAACGACCAGACCTAAGAAATATTTATTGATCTTCATATTCTATTCGTTCTTTAGTGGTTACTCTTGTATTAATTAGTCTTTCGTATCACCAACGGGGTTCTGGTCCGTATTGGCGTCAAGATTCTCATTTCCATCGAACTCGGCCTGCGGAATGGTCATCACCCACATGTAGCTCTCAGGATCGTCAGAAGGACGGTTAGACAGCAGGATACCCGGGCTATTAGGCCATCCCTGCTTCGGGTCGCGCTTGAAGCCTTGCTTCAGACGGCGGATGTCGTAGATACGTCCATACTCACCCCACAACTCGATACGGCGCTGGTCGATGATGGCCTCACGCAACGAACCGGTGCGGTCGCTGGTCAGCTTACCCAGACGGGTACCTGTCTTATCACAGTTGTACTCCGGGTCGCGGGTCTGCACCATGGTATTCAGGTACTGCTGTGCCTGAGCGTCATGACCTAACATACACTCTGCCTCGGCAGCCATCAGATACATCTCCTCGATACGCATCCAAACATAGTCGCCCAGATAGGTAGAAAGAGTGCTGAAGTGGAACTTCTCCTGCAGGTAAGGCATGGTCTCGTCGGCGGGATTCCACCAGCAGCGGCGTGTATCAGCCGGACCCATCAGGTTGTAGGTGTCGATGTTGATGGTCTTAGGAGCTCTGTCGTAGCCGGCATACATGTTGGCCTCGGCCTCCATGTGAGCATACAAGCTGGCGTACATACCGCTCTGGTCGGCAATGATCGAAGCACCCCACATCACATTGCCTGAAGAGACAGTGTTGATGAAGTTGCCATTGTTCACTGCAAAAGCAGCAGGCGAAACAGGCTGGATGGTGTATTTATTCATATTGATAACAGCCTCGGCAGCCTTGGCAGCTGTATTCCAATCTTCCTGGGTGAGGGCGATACGAGCCTGCAGACCCAAAGCCACAGGATAGGTGATGAAGCTCTTGTCCTTGTCGAGTGAAGTCTTCTGGCTACGCTCCAGGTATTCAACAGCCTTGGCAATATCGGCATTGATCAGATCGTACACCTCCTGCACGGAAGAGCGCGCATGTCCCTTGGTATCGGCCGAAGTCGGCTCAGTGTAGATAGGCACGCAAGGCTCGCTCTCGTGTCCTTTATAGGTACGGGCAAAATACTGTGCGAGCATGAAGTAGCTGTAGGCACGGATGGCATAGGCCTGTCCGAGGACATAGGTCTTGTCGATGTCATTGGGATCAAGGTCAGCATCCATGGCAATCAGATAGTTGGCGTTCGAAATCCACTGATAGAAAGCGAACCACAGGTCGTAGCTACGCCATGAGCTGCTGGTGTAAGCATCTTTCACATCGTAGGTGGCATCGTACCAGAACCAACCCGAACCAGTGGCTTTCATGATGAAGTCATCGCCCATCACATCAGCACACATAGAATAGGCCGAGATACCGAAGCACTGGTGGGTGTTACCCGTTGTCGACCATCCTGAGGTGTACATAGAGCGGTAGATACCGTTCAGGGCAATCATAGCAGCGTCGCTACTCTCCGTCATGGTCGTACCTGACACGGCCGTTGTAGGAGAAGTCTCCAACTGATCATCAGTACAGGCAGTCATCAGAAGAACGCCTGCTGCACATGCAATAACGTATTTAAATATATTCTTCATTGTCGTACTCTATTTAGAAGTTAATATCCAGACCAATCGTTAAGTTCTTGTTCGGAGTGTAGGAGTAGGCAGTGCTACCTGTCAGGTTATACTGCGGGTCCATACCATTCAGGTGTGTGAACAGAGCTACATTGTCGAACGAAGTATAGAGGCGTACTCTGTTCATGGCAATCTTCTTGGCGATGCGTGTGGGAAGTGTGTAGCCCAGCGTGATGTTCTTAATAGCGAAGTAAGAAGCATCCACCAGATAGTTGCTTGTCACAGTGCGGGTAGAGTTCAGCTCAACACGCGGAATGTCGGTGATGTCACCAGGCTTCTGCCAGCGGCGCAGCACGTTCTTGTTCCAAGTGTTACCAGCATACTGGTTGAACATTGATCCGTAGTACAGTCCATCGTAAATCTTACCGCCGATTGAGTAGGTGGTCATTACGCTCAGGTCAATGCAGTTGAAGAGAGTCAGCTCGGTAGAGATACTTCCATAGAGGTCAGGAGTACGCTTACCAACGAAGTACTTGCTGTTGACAGCCTTCGTATAGTCGTTGGTGATATACTCGCCGCCTGGCTTACGGTCGATCTCATTGCCTTCGTCGTCATACACGGGGATGTACAGGTTACCATCATCGTCCATGTGGTCGTAAGCATAGTAGAGCTGAGCACCGGTAGCGGGATCGACACCTGCCGAACGGGCCATGTAGAAGGTGTTCACGTCGTAACCTTCCTTGATGATCTTCACACCGTTGAGAATCTGGTTAGACTCCTTGGTGAGCTTTAGCACCTTGTTCTTCTGGGCTGTACCCATCCAAGTGAGGCTCCACTGGATGTCCTTGGTCTTTACCAGCATTCCGCTTAACATGAACTCCCAACCAGTGTTGCGCATGTTACCCACGTTGGCATCGTAGCCCGAGAAACCGGTCGACAGAGCCATCGGGTAGTTCAGCAGCATGTCCTTGGTCTTCTTGTTGAAGTATTCAATGCTGAAGCGCAGACGGCTGTCGAGCAGTGCACCCTCAAGACCGATGTTCAGCATACCGTTCTTCTCCCATGAGAGGTCTTTGTTCTCCAGTGTCGATACGAAACCGCCGATACGGTTACCGTTGGCGTATGACAGCGAGTAGAGGTTCTGCCAAGCATAGTAAGAACCGATGTTCTCGTTACCGTTCTCACCATAAGAAATCTTGAACGACAGGTTGTTGATCCACTTCAGGTTCTTCATGAACTTCTCTGAGGTGACACGCCAGTTGGCACCCACCGACCAGAATGTACCCCAGCGGTTGTCCTTATAGAAACGTGACGAACCATCGGTACGGAGCGAAGCATCGAAGTAGTACTTGTCAGCAAAGTTGTAGCTGATACGTCCGAGCCACGACTCGATGGCGTGCTTCTGCGAGTAAGAGTCGGCATCAGAAATGGTTGATGCAGGACGGAGTTCGTCGATACCATCGACGATATTGGTCTTTGTTGCACTCAGATAGTTGTACTTGTACTCATAGTACTCGTGACCGGCCAGTACACCAAAGGTATGCTCGTTGAACTTGCGGTTCCACATGAGCTGCTGACCGAAGGTGTAGGTCTGGTTGCGTGTAGCATATTTCTCAATCAAACCACCACCGTTCTTCTGGTTACCATGGAACTTGTTCATCATGTCGGTCTCAGTCAGTGACTGATAGTCCATACCGAAGTTGATGTTCAGCTTGATGCCCTGTGCCCATCCGAACGACTCCTTGTCGGAACCGAAGGTCACATTAGCACGGAGGCTGGCATTGTCGGTAGCGCTGTAAGAGCGGTCGAGTGTCAGGTCACCAAGGGCGTTGAAGTCGTTGGCTACCGGACGTCCGGTCTCACCATAGTCGAGCTGGCGGTTGCCGGCAGCGTCGAGAGCGTCATTACCATTGGCATCCTTCAAGTAAACGGGGTAGATCGGGCCCATGAACTGTGAGGTATACCACGGGTTGGCTGTTGAGGTGTTGTCGTATTGGTTGAAGTTCGACTTGTTGTAAGCCAAGTTGGTGTTCAAGCCGGCACGGAACCAGTCGGTCACCTGTGAGTTAACGTTCACACGTGCGCTGTAGCGCTCAAAGCCTGTGTTCACCAGAATACCATCCTCACTGATGTAACCCAGAGAGATGAGGTAGTCGGTGCGGTCGGTACCACCGTTCATGGTCATGGTGTGCTCATGACGGAGGGCACCACGGTTGTAAATCTCGTCGAACCATGTGTCGTCCCATGCCGACTGCAAGTTTGGCTGAATCTGGCCTGTGGCAGGGTCGATCAAGGTATCCCATGTGTGGCTCTTGAAGGGGTTATACTGCTCAGGATTGCTCAGACCACCCAGCGTAGAGCCCAAGCCTGCGATGGCAGCTTTAGAAGCATCATCATAGGTCAGCGAGTTCTTGAACTGATAACCGTTGCGCAATGCCTCGTAGGTGAGCTGGATGAACTCACTCTTGTCAACTGTATCGTACATGGGGATGGCACGCCATGACCAACCTACAGTGTTGTGCAGGCTAACCTGCGGACGGCCTTCCTGACCTTTTCTGGTAGTGATAATCACCACACCGTTGGCAGCACGCGAACCGTACAGAGCGGCAGCAGAAGCATCCTTCAGCACGGTCATCGACTCGATATCCTGCGGGTTGATGGCACTGATAGAACCACCGTAAGGAACACCGTCGACCACATACAACGGGCTGTTGCTGGCGTTGATAGAACCGAAACCACGAATCACCACCGATGAGCCTGAACCCGGCTGACCGCTACCCGAGGTAGTCAGCACACCGGTCACCTGGCCGTCGAGGGCTTTCGTAAGGTTGGTCACAGGGCGCGAAGTAATCTTCTCCGACTCAATGGCCGTGGCCGAACCCGTGAATGACGATTTCTTGGTTGTACCATAGGCCACCACAATCACCTCGTCGAGCAGCTTCTGGTCGTGCTGCAAAACAATATGCATGTTGGGCTTGATGGTCAGCGTCTGCGTCTCATAGCCCACGTACGACACTGAAATCTTATTGTGTCCGGCACGAGGGGTGAGCGTGAACTTACCATTTACGTCAGTTACTGAGCCGAAATTAGTACCCAACAAACGGATGGTAGCACCGATAATCGGCTCTCCATCGTCAGCAGATACTACGGTTCCAGAGACTGTGTTTTGTGCCAACGCCATTCCCAAACTGAGGAACAGGCAGGCTAACAACATAGATAGTCTTTTTTCCATAAATCTCTCTCGTTTTTTAAATGGTTTATAATTAATGGTTGAAAAATCCGTACATAAATAGTAGTGAGTCACAGTATCACCAAGACTTGTAAGTCAACAAGGCAGCCCAGCTTTTCCCGCTACTGCACAACTCCCGGGGGGAGGCACGCA
>ODAJ012187141.1_pt1 | contig 11271 bp, 8 predicted proteins | sample 1539241 | NCBI WGS metagenome assembly ODAJ01 (sample SAMN02144231, study PRJEB22623) | gut metagenome | biome: sheep rumen | host: Ovis aries | place: New Zealand | reverse complement strand
GCGGGTCAAGGGCGGCAGCCCTGCCCAGTGAAGTGTTGAGAATCGACACTTCGTACTGGGTATTACCTGCCGACAAACACATGCCTTTTGTGAATTTGATAAGGCAGGGAGAAAACATGGTTTTGAAAAAAGAAAGGAATTGTTATAGATGAAATTGACAAGACACAATGGCCGGTCGGGCAGACATGGAGCCTATAATCCCAGACATAACGACCGTCGGTTTGATCTAGAAAACAGTGAACACATTGACCAGGAACGCGCGAAACAGAATGTCTACTGGGACTGTTACCAGGGATTTCATTTTCCGAAAAATCAGGAGCAGGAGGATCGAATCGTTTACTCCTTTGAACAGATTGAGAGGGCTTTCTATTCGGAGCATTATGATGATTTCTGTGAAGCGCAGCATGAGCGGAACCGTAAGGCGGGTCATTCAAACAGAGACCGGTCGACGGAAGATCTCTGGCGGGATAAAAAGACCTGTCCAGAGGAATCGCTGATTCAAATCGGCACAATGGAGAAGTCTGTCTCCCCGGCGGTACTCGCAGAAATCGCGACTGAGTTCTTTGAGGAATTTGAGCACTGCTTCGGTGACCACATCCACATCCTGGACTGGTCGCTGCATCTTGACGAGGCGACACCACACATCCATGAACGTCATGTCTTTGATTGCGAAAACCGTTATGGAGAAATCGCGCCGCAGCAGGAAAAAGCTTTGGAAGCCCTGGGCTTTGAACTGCCGTATCCAGATCAGAAACCGGGCAAGATGAACAACCGAAAAAAGACATTCGACGCCGCCTGCCGGGAGATACTTTTTGATATCTGCAGAAATCATGGTCTGCATCTGGATCATGAACCGGAGTACGGCGGCAGAGCTTATTTGGAGAAACAGGATTATATCCTGATGAAGCAAAAGGAGAAACTGGCAGTTCAGGATCAGCAGATCGAATCCAAGGAAGCGGAATTGGAAGAAATCATAATCCGGATCGAAGATACTGAGGCCTTTGCGGAAGAAGTGGCGGACGCTGCTTATGAGCAGGCGGTTGAAGTCGTGACCAGGACGGTTCAGGAAGAGATCCGAAATGAAGACTTCGATCTTATTGAAGAACAGAGAAGGATCGTCCTGAATAACGCGGAGCTTTCTGATAAGGAGTACAACCTTGTTGATCGGATCTTCCGTGGGCTTATGAACCGTTTTAAGGGGATGACACACTATATCACCAATAAGCTGGCTGTTATCTTACGATCTCCGGAAAGGAAGGCAGAAATCAAAGAGCCGATCAAAGAGTCGATTCGTGACAGACTTGCAAGAAGTCAAAAACAAGCGGACGAATTGAACGCCAGAAGGCGAGCCGGACGTAGTATGCCGCCGAAGCGAAGACAACAGGATATGGAATTATTTTGAGGAAGTTCCCTGATTCACCGCAAGTCTTACAACGTAGGACTTGCGGTGAAACTTTTGTTTTATGGTGTAAATCCTGTTTGTGAAGATAGAATTTATTTGGACTTTTTGTTATAATTAATTATCTGATTTAGATAATGGATTCTGGTGAGGAACAGACTATGCTAAAGAATAATATAGAGCTTACAGCCTTCAGCAGATGCTATTCGCGGGCTTTTTGAGCATCCCAATTTGGCAAAATCCTACCTTGAATCAACAAAAAAACTAACACACAAGATTATTTCTGAAGAGATACAGTATAACTGAGAGAAAAATCCGGCTAAATACACACAAAACCTAACTGATATACGTTAAGCAACGCTCTGCCGGTATCGAGTACGAATAAGAAAACGCTTGTGAATTCCCACCCTCCGCTATCCTCATTTTAGCAAATCGGACCAGCGAATAATCCTATAACGAAATTATGATGACGGAGCCCATTGCCAAGCGCAGTGGGCTTTTTTCATGGCGCTGACGCATCAGATGAAGTGTGTAAAGCCCTCTGTGGAGGGCTTATTTTATCCATCAACAAGGGCAAGGGAGAATCCGTACTACCCGATATATGTAAAAACTACGTTATATATTATGTCGTGCTGGATCATAGGATTATGGAAGTGCGGCGTTTCTTTTATAAAAGACTTGTTTTCTCTGACAACCGCTGTTCAAACCGGTTCTTTCTGGTATCTGCCGGTATTTTCGTTGGATAATGGCCGTCAAAACATGCGCTGCAATAGTCCACGTTTCCGGAAAGCCTTTCCAGGCTGTTGACCGGAAGAAAGCCGAGGGAATCCGCCCCTATGATTTCTGCAATTTCGGGAACAGTATGATGACAGGCAATCAGATTTTCACTGGAATCAATATCTGTTCCATAAAAGCAGGGGAATAGAAATGGTGGAGCAGAAACACGCATATGGATCTTTTTTGCACCTGCTTCACGAAGCAGTAAAATAATGCGTCCGCTGGTCGTACCCCGGACGATAGAGTCGTCTATCAGGACAATGCTCTTGTTTTCCACTACTTCTTTGACAGCAGATAATTTAATCTTCACTTGATCCAGGCGGTCGACGGGTGCAATGAAGGTTCTTCCGATATATTTGTTTTTGATCAGCCCTATGCCATAGGGAATACCCGATTCTCTGCTGTAACCGAGCGCAGCATCCAGACCGGAGTCCGGAACGCCGATGACGATATCCGCATCTGCAGGATGTTCCCGCGCCAGAACCTTTCCGGCATTGATGCGGGCAGCATGTACAGACCGTCCGTCTATGACAGAATCCGGACGCGCGAAATAAATATATTCGAAGATACAGAACTTTTTCTTTTTCGACCGGCAGTGTTCCCGTCTCGACAGAACACCTTCTTTACTGAATATCAGTATTTCTCCGGGCTCCACATCCCGGATGAATTCAGCCCCGACCGCATGGAGCGCACAGCTTTCGGAGGCGACTACATATACGCCGTCTTCTGTCTTTCCATAACAGAGCGGACGGAATCCGTATGGGTCTCTGGCACAGATCAGCTTTTGCGGAGACATCAGCACCAGGGAATAGGCACCGTCCAGAATACCCATTGCACGGCTGAGCGCTTCTTCAATAGAAGGCGCGTTTAAACGTTCTTTTGTGACGATATAGGCAATGGTCTCAGTATCACTGGAAGTATGGAAAATGGCTCCGGACAGTTCAAGCGCCGAACGAAGTTCTGCCGCGTTGGAAAGATTTCCATTGTGTGCAATGGCCATTCTCCCTTTTTGATGGTTCACTTCGATCGGCTGGCAGTTATTCCGGTTTGTTCCACCGGTCGTTCCGTAACGTGTATGTGCAACGGCCATTGTGCCTTCGGGAAGGTAAGAAAGTGTATCCCGGCTGAATACTTCACTCACCAGGCCGATATCCTTATGGGATACAAACAGGCCGTCGTCATTTACAACGATTCCGCAGCTTTCCTGTCCTCTGTGCTGCAGGGCATATAACCCATAGTAACAGATATTTGCCGCATTAATCAGCTTTTCAGCAAAGACGCCGAAAACACCGCATTCTTCATGAATACTCATACGAGTTCTCCTTTTTCCTGATGCTCCTCCTCATTCGGACAGATTCATTTTGATATGCGGATCGAATGACGGCATGGGCTGAAGCTTAAAGAGGTTTGCGGCATGAAGCAGATTGATCCGATGTTGTATCTGCGGATCATCAATGATACCGGTCCGGATGTACCGGTCAAGCACTTCATAGGTAAAACCGAGGTTGTCTTCGTCCGTTTTTCCGGAGAGGCCGTCGATCGGAGTCTTCTCAATGAGCGTCTCCGGTAATCCCAGGACTCTTCCGATTGCTTTGACTTCCTGTACTGTCAGCAGACAGCAGGGGCTGAAATCGCCTGCCCCGTCCCCATATCTTGTAGCGTAGCCCACCCAGTCTTCGGAAAGATTGCAGGTGTTCGCGACCCGGCCGTTATTACTTTGCGAGACCGCATAAAGCGCTGCCATACGGATTCTTGCAGGAAGGTTGATTTCACTTTGACGGGACAGTTCGAAGAGAATGTTTTTTTTCAGTCCTTCTACAGAGTCCCGGATGTTGATTGTATAATGTCTGATACCGAGATGGTTTACCAGAAGCTGTGCTGCGTCGATATCGCTTTGTATCCCGTTTGGCATCAGGACACCGATCACACGCTCTGTTCCCAAAACTTCTGCACAGAGAGCAGCTACGACAGAGCTATCCTTTCCTCCGGAGATTCCGATCACTGCGTTACAGTCCGGACCGTTCTTTTCGAAAAATTCCCGGATCCACAAAACACATTCCTCTTTTGTAATTGTTGCGTCAAACATGTTTTCCTCTTTGATCAGATTTTTTTGTTAATAGATAAAAGGCGTCTCTGAGTTGTTTCACTCAAAGACGCCCTTGCCTTTACACCGCTGATTATATACTCTGGTACTTTCCGATGTCAAGTGATAAATCGTTTGCGGCAAATGGAAAGACGGATGGCATTTTCAGTTATTTATCAGCCAGTTTTGAAAGCCCTTAATCTCTACTGCTAATCATAAGCCCGGCGTCAGCCGGTGGATAGAAGGGTTTGCAAAAATGAGGATGATGGGGAGTGCGAAGACACAGCTCAACTTGAATATTCCCACCCCTCCCCATCCTCGCTCTTGCGGATTTGAGTATCCACCTGCGGGTAGCATGAATTTAAGGCCTGCGCCGTTTGAGCATTAAGGCCCGCGTTGATTGAGCGTGAAAAGAGGATCGAAAAGGTAAAAATAACAAAATAGAATCATTCTTCCGGGGGTCAAAAAGGCTCCCGGAACTTTCTTGTAAACAGATATAGGGAATGACGATATGAAATATCATTATTTCGGAACGAAACCGTGATTGAGAATTCTTCCATATGTGAAGATGATAGTTGGCGTCGTCCCGATGATGGATGGTTGGTGAGTGGATAGGTTTACTGCAAATATACGTGTAAATATGTTGCAAAAAATGCAGTGGAATGGTATCCTATCTTTATAGGAGGATACGAATATGCCGAATATAAGACCAATATCTGACCTTCGTAATTATACAAGTGTTCTTAAAGAAGTAAAATACGGGGAGCGAGTTTATCTGACACGAAACGGTGTAGGTGAATGCGCAATCATTGATATGAAGGAGTTGGACGAACTTGATAAAATGATTGCATTACGCGGACTGATGAAAGATTTGGATCGGGCAAAAGCCCGTGCGGATCGTGAAGGCTGGATCGATGCAGATGAGGCAGAACGCATACTGGGGGTAGTAGATTGAAAAAAATAGTATATTCCCCGGATGCTATTGAGAAAATCCAGAAGATAGAGCGCCAGGTACGTGCGGAATATGGGGATAAAACAGCCCGGAAGGTAAAAAAAGACATCACAGCAAAAATCCGTTCCCTCCAGACTTTTGAAGAACAGGGTATTTCTATGTATGATCTCTATGGAGTCTCGCCGGATTACCGTCGGCTTTTTGTTGCACATAACTATGTTTTTTATCTGATCGAGGGAGAAACGATTCAGATTGTTAACCTGTATCACGAAAAAGAAGATTTTATGTACAAGCTGTTCTGTATCAGCAGTGTGGATGAGGAGGCGGAAGCATACTGGGACGATATCGACCATGATGAGTCTTTATAAACAATACAAGCAGGACATATGGAATGACCTGGGAGTAATAGTCCCTCTGGCAACAAATTGGCAACAGAAGATCAGAAAGGGAAGAGACACAGTATAACTGAGAGAAAAATCTGGCTAAAAGAACACAACGCTTAACTGATATACGTTAAGTAACACTCTGCCGGTATCGAGTACGAATAAACTACTCATCCCCGCAAACCCAGTAAAACAAAGGGTTTGCGGGGATTTTTTTGTCTCAGTGGGTACAAAATTTTATTTTGCTCCCAGAAGATCTTCTGCAACAGAAAGCGAGTCAGGAGAATTCCCTCCGAATTGCAGTGAGAGACAGGGACGAACTGAAGACAGCTGCATATAATGTCAGCTGGATCCTCAGTACAGAGAGGGTAAATAATAAGGAGATTGAAAACCCTTTGAAAAGGAAAACTCCAAAAAGGAAGCCGGAGATTTCACTTTAATACAGTCAAATATTTCGTTTCCCGGTGCGGCAAGGGCATTTATCTGGTAGAATAGAAAATATATTTCCGTTTAATTGTGCGACAGTCACAAATACACGTTCAAAATGCTGTCGCTTTTAGTGAAAATGATACAAGAATGTATTCTATAAGGTGAATTGACCGGTTAACCTGAAGGAGGACGGAAGAAATGAAGAGCGTTGCAGAACTGTGCAGACCGCGGCCGAACGTGTTTGTCGATACAGCCCGGGACGATGTGCTGAACCTGAGCGACCTGATCGAAGGGAATATTGATCCGGATGCATTTTTTGAGGAGAACTTCCGCACAAAAGGAATGAATATCCTGTTCCAAACCGTGTTCAACCGCTTTATGGGCAAATCAGAGACGGGTGTCATCAGGCTCACGCAGGCGATGGGTGGCGGCAAGACGCACAACATGCTGGCGCTTGCATTACTGGCGCAGAACCCCTCTCTCCGCACACAAATTCTTGGAGATACCTTTGATGAAGTTGGTACAGTCAGAGTTCTTGCATTCTCAGGACGTGAGAGTGATGCGGAGTTCGGCATCTGGGGGAGCCTTGCTGAGCAGCTGCAGAAAAAGGACACTTTTGCATCCTACTACGCGCCTCTTCGGGCACCGGGAGAATCGGCATGGATTAATCTCTTGCAGGGAGAAAAAACACTGATTCTACTGGATGAGCTTCCGCCGTATCTGGAAAATGCACGTTCGATAGCAATTGGCAATTCGGATCTGTGTCAGGTTACAATCACTGCCCTGTCAAATTTGTTCAGTGCTCTTGGAAAAGCACAGCTTTCCAACGTATGCCTGATCTTCTCTGATTTGAAGGCAACTTATGAATCCGGAAGCGCCCTGCTTCAGTCATCCTTTAAGGAACTTGAGAATGAAGCAAACCGTGTCGCTCTGGGAATTGAACCAGTGGCGCTCAATTCAGACGAGATCTATGATATCCTCCGGAAGCGTCTGTTTGAAAAGGTTCCATTCAGTACAGAGGATGCAGTTAAAGAAATCGCGGTTGGATTCAAAGAAGCTGTTTCCAGAGCCGGGAAATCCGGTTTGACGAATTATCCACCCGATAAGGTCTTTATCGGTGTGCGGGATTCCTACCCCTTCCACCCTTCCATCAAGGATCTGTATGCCCGATTTAAAGAAAATCAGGGCTTTCAGCAGACGCGCGGTCTTATCCGCCTGATGCGTCAGATTGTCCGCCAGTTTTATGAGAGCGGGGCGGCGGAAAAAGCGTATCTTCTGAATGTCTATGACGTGGACCTCAATAACCAGCTGATGCTGAACAGGATCAAGGAAATCAAACCATCCCTGGACAATGCCATCAGTCATGACATCGCCCAACAGGGGAAGGCTGTGGCGGAGACGATCGACGCTGAATATGAAGACGCCTATGATTTCCCTTATGCCCAGACAGCAGCGAAGCTCCTGCTCGTTTCCTCTCTAAATGAGACTGCACACGGGCTCCAAGGCCTTAACGACTCGGATATTCTGGGGTACCTCTGTGCGCCCTGCCTGGACATGAACCAATACAAAAAGGTTCTGGAAGAAATCAAAGCGCAGAGCTGGTATCTGAAAATGGACAACCGCGGGCGGTATTATTTCCAGAATACCAAGAATATGGTCGCAGAGATGAATACGCTGGTAGACAGCTACAGCGATGAACAGGCACGGAAGGATCTGCGCAAGTTCCTCGAAGGATCTTTTGCTCCAAAGCTGAAAAAGTGTTATGAGCTGCTTTATGTGATGCCGGCGATTGATGAGATCGAGCTGGATATGAAAAAAACAGCACTGGTTATTTATGAACCTTACGAGGGATCGGGAATGCATCCGGACCTGCAATCTTTTTATGAAAATGCCACCTATAAAAACAGGGTGATGTTCCTGACCGGACAGCGCAGCATTATGCGTAAGCTTTTTGACAACAGCAAGCGCCTCACTGCCATCCGGCAGATTATCAGTGCCATGAAGGACGAACATGTCTCTGAGACGGACCAGCAGTACCGGGAAGCACAGGCACAGGAGGATAAAGCCCTGACGGCGCTGCTCTCCACCATACGGGAAACCTTTATTACACTTTATTTTCCCACGAAAAGCGGTCTGACCAAGGAAGATTTCAAGCTCGCTTTCACGAATAATAAGTTCATCGGGGAGGATCAGATTGTCAATACACTTTCCGGTGCCAGGAAATTTGAGGATTTCTCTTCGGAGGACAGATTCCTGGATACGCTTCGGAAAAAGTGTGAGGCACGCATTTTCACGCAGCAGGAAATGACCTGGCAGCAGATCCAGGAGCGTGCGGCGACGGAGACCATCTGGCAATGGTATAACCCTTCTCAGATGGAGACGCTGAAAAAGGACTGCCTGAACCGGGACAAATGGCGGGAAATCGGCGGATATCTACAGAAGGGACCTTTTGCAAAAGAGCCCACAGAGGTCCAGGTAGAACAGCTTTCCTTTGATCCGGAGACGAAGGAATATACTTTGAAAGTCCGAGGCATTCATGGTAACACGGTTTACTATGATATAGGTTCTGTTCCGTCGGAAGCCTCTGCGGTTGCGCCAAATCCCTTTGTGACAAAAGAAACTGAGCTTTGGTTCCTTTGTGTAGATAAATCACATGATGACCCTCATCCTACCGGAGAGCCGTATCATTTCTTTGCCCACAGCGATCTGAAATATGAACAGAGGGAGACCAGCGAAGGCATGGTGATGGAGATGCGCGTCAATCCGGGATTTGAAATCCGTTATACGACGGACGGGTCAAACCCCAAGGAATCCGGTGGAAAATACCTGGCAGAGTTCCCAATCCCCAAAAACTGTAATTATGTGCGGGCGGCACTTTATCTCCATGGAGTTTTCCAATATGAAAAGCAACTGGAAATCTCCAGACAGGCGACAACAGAAAAGTTGCGGATTGATGATAGCAAGAGCCTTGAATATACGATGAGGGAGATGAAAAAGTGCGGGGATACTGCATCTACATATGAAGAACTCAGTAACCTGCAAAAGCTTCCAGGCACCTTTGTACGTCACTTTACAGTGATTCTTACGGAAAAAGAGAGACCGGATAATTACGTAGAGCTGACTTCAGGAAACGTCATTTATGATGCAGGGAATCTTCAGGCAACGATAGATATAGTCCGGGATTCCGCTTTTGCAGGGAAAGATGTCATTGTAGAATTTGAATATAAGGTTCTTCGATTTGTACAGGGCGCGACTTTTAAGCGCTGGATCGACATGAACAAACTGGATCTGAATGAGATCCGGAAACATGGAGAAATCGTCCAATGAACATGAAAAAGAGGACATACGGCTTTGGCGTAGATCCCACAGAGACAGAAAACCATTTTTTTGTTGTGATACCCCCAAAAAACTCCCAGGAACAGATCGAGGTCTATGAGCGCTTTCAGTGGACCCCGAAAGGTCTTTCCCCGGAAGAGTTAATAGAGCTTGCGGGAAATAAAGATTCCTCAGAACCTGTAGTTTTTTCCGATGGACAGATCATACAGAACTCTGATGTGCTGCGTATGAAGATCTCTCGCCATAAATGGGGCAAGGTTTCGAAGGATCTGACGGCAGAATTCAATGCCCGTCTGAAGGAAAAAAAGATTAAAACAGGGCGTTTTGTGACAGGCGGGACACCTGTGGAACGTCTTTTTGGCAAGGAATTGATGCTTTTGTTATGGGGAATCGAAGACTCAGATCCTTCTGTAATACCCACAGCCATCAGTAACTGGAAAGGGCTCATGCCTGAAGAGAGGTGGTGGCTGTATACCATGACAAATGCTTCCACTGGTGGACTCACGGACAGAAAGGGATGGCGGATTGCTTTGCGATATGCATTGTGTGACACGCCAATACTGGAGAATCCACAGATGAGATTTTCTGACTTATGGGGCGAGGAGGGGTTAATATAATGACGCAGAGTTTTATAGAACGGCAGTTTCCCGTGTCAAAAGTTAGTAAGGAGAGCTTCAAGGAACGAAAAGCAGTCCAGAGCCAGACTTTGACAGGACTAGGAAAATGGTGGGGAAGGAAGCCTTTGGTTTTGGTACGTGCCACCATATTAGGCTGCCTTTTGCCATGTACTGAGAATGCTGAGAAAGATATGGATATCTTTCTAAAGATAATGGGAATGGATCATGAAGGATTGATTCTCAGAAAAGAAAAGAAATTCTCAGTAAAAGATTTGTTTCATAAAATAAAGGATAATAATCGTTTATGGGCAAAATATGGAAATTGGTTTGAACTTGATGGTGATAAACCGATTTTGTTAAAAGGTGCACCTCGGCAGGATATAGAGGAGGCAGTTTTTGCAACATTACGATATGATGAAAAACTGATAATGTGTATGAGACCGGAACATTTGGGAAATATTACAAATGAAGCCTGGAGGGACATTAATCATCATTTGGGTACGCATGCGACATGCTTGGTTGAATTGGTAAGAGAACTATCTCAAAAAAAATATGGACATGTTGTAAAAGTCGGAGACTGCTTTTGCGGTGGAGGATCTATTCCATTTGAAGCAGCTCGCATTGGATGTAATGCATATGCAAGTGATTTAAATCCTATTGCTGGTTTGCTTACGTGGGCAGACCTAAATATCTGTGGTGCATCTCAAATAGAAAATTATCAAATCAGAAAATATTTGGAGGAAGTATATTTTTCGATTGATAAGGAAATATGTGAATTAGGAATAGAACATAACGAAAACGGTGAAAGAGCACACTCTTATCTTTATTGTGTTGAAACGGTTTGTCCTGAATGTGGATGGCGGATACCCATGTTACCTACATTTGTTGTTGGCATACGTGCTGGTCGGTCAATTTTAAAGCTAAAGGAGAAAAATGGAAGCTTTGATATTGCGATTTATAATTCAGTTACTGAGAAAGAATTGTCAGAGGCAAAAGCTAAAGGAACAGTAAAAAATAACTCACTAATTTGTCCACATTGTGGTAAATCAACACCTATTTCATCTTTGAGACACGATCGTATAGACAGGGATGGCACGACAAAATATGGAATACGACTTTGGGAAAGGAATGAGTATGAACCGAGAATAGACGATCTTTATCAGGAAAAATTATTTGCTATCAGATATGAGCGAAAGGATGGAAAGGTTACTATTCACGGAGTTTGATGAAATAGAGAAATAGACTTTAAGTTCATAACACCCCAGTGTTTATGGGAAATATTCGCATTTTTTTCG
>ODAJ012080833.1_pt1 | contig 11280 bp, 9 predicted proteins | sample 1539241 | NCBI WGS metagenome assembly ODAJ01 (sample SAMN02144231, study PRJEB22623) | gut metagenome | biome: sheep rumen | host: Ovis aries | place: New Zealand | reverse complement strand
CCGTCCCCGTGACACCCTCCCCCAAAAGTTTGAGAAAAATAAAAAAAATCCTGTTGACAAACGTCAGTCTCAATCGTATACTATAGAAGCTGACCGAAGACAGGACATGAGAAATGATCCTGTGAGTGAGTTCAGCAGTAAATTTTATATGGCGAGGTAGCTCAGCTGGCTAGAGCACGCGGTTCATACCCGCGGTGTCGAGGGTTCAAGTCCCCCCCTCGCTACGATTTGTAACTCCGGAAAGCCGTATGGCTTGCCGGAGTTCTTTTTTTTATCGCAGGGCAGCCGGGGACGGGGTGTCGCTGGGGACGGTTCCCAGCGACACCAAAGGAACCGTCCCCGTGACACCCCCAGCTTCTCGAAAATGGAAGATTTGATAACTATTTTGTGGAAAACCTGTGTTTTTAGCCCCTGATCTGGTCCGGATGCGTTATAATCCCAGTGATGAAAAAGAAAGCCTGCGCTGAGTTAATTTTTTCAGCAGGAGAACAGAGATGGAAAAAATGATAGTCCTCATTCCGGCCTATAAACCGGAGGATAAGATGCTCCGGCTCCTGGAGTCCCTCAGGGAATATCAGGGCACAATGAATGCAGATGCGGAGCATTCCGAAAAGAAGAAAGATACAACAGCTGCAGCAAGTACAGAAACAGGAACAGCTGAGGCTGCGGAGTCAGCTGCCGGCTGTGCCGGGAAAAAGGAAAAGGAGATCGACGGAATCGTCATCGTGGATGACGGCGGTCAGGAAGAATACCGGGCGCTGTTTGATGCTGCGGAGGCGATGGGCTGCCGTGTTGTCCATCACGAAGTAAACCGCGGCAAGGGCGCGGCGATCCGGACCGGTTTGCAGGCAGCCATCGATTATTTCGGAAAAGATGTACATGTGGTGACAGCGGATGCAGACGGGCAGCACCTTCCCCGGGATATCGTGCGGGTCGCGCGGACGCTGTCGGAAAAAAACGGAAAAAGAGGCAGCAGGCCGGTCCTGGTACTGGGCGTGCGTGATTTTTCCGGGGATGATGTTCCCTGGCGCAGCAGGACGGGAAACCGGATCACAGCGGCCTTTTTCAAGCTTTCGACCGGAACAGCCTGCGGGGACACACAGACCGGTCTGAGGGGGATTCCCGCGGCACTTCTGCCCCTCGCTATGGATACAGAGGGGGACAGGTACGAGTATGAGATGAATTTTCTGACCGAAGCTGTCAGAAATGCGGATCTTGTGCAGATTCCCATTGAGACTGTGTACGAAGAGGGAAACCGGACATCGCATTTCCGCCCGGTCCGGGACTCCATGCTGATATATAAAAAGCCCCTGCGCTATGCGGCATCTGCCATTGGCAGCGCAGGTGTGGACTGGGCTTTGTTTCTTCTGTTCATGAAGATCTTCGGGGTATCTGCGTTTTCTTCCGCAGCAGGCGCAGCGGGGGCCGCAGGAGCAGGCGCAGCGGGGGCTGCAGCAAAAGCTGCCGGAATTTCGGCGGCTGCAGCCAGGATCGGCTCCGGTCTTTTTAACTTTGAGGTCAACCGACGCTGGAGTTTTCGCAGCAAAGGCCATGCCGGCAGAGAAGCTGTCCGCTATTTTGTCCTTTTCGGCGCAAACATGGCCTGCAACGCGGGCATGGTGACGGCATTTTCCTATACAGGCATGCCGGCCGCCCTGGGAAAAGTCATCGCGGATGTAACCCTTTTTATCGTCAACTATTACATTCAGAAGCATTGGGTATTCCGTGCACCGTGCAGACAGTGAGAAACCTATGAGAAACAGTAAACGCAGACACAAGGGCACAGGGAGGATCAGGATCGTCTACGCGGTCTTCCTTGTCCTCTACTCCTTATTCACTCTTTTGGATGCATTTGTGATCCCGAGAAACATAGTGAAGATCCTGCGCGGAGAGAGTAAGGTGATCAGCAGGAAATATAAGCCGCTTGTGACAGACACAAGTTATGACGACGGCAATATCCGGCTGCAGATCCGGACAGAGCGCCTTCATGACACCACCGTATATATTGCGGATGTGCAGCTCAGCGATGCCTCTCTGCTCAAGACCGGTCTGGCGGGAGATTCCTTCGGCCGGAACCTGGCGGAAGTGACTTCCTCGATCGCAAAGCGTAACGATGCCATATTTGCAATCAACGGTGATTATTACGGCTTTCGCGAAAAAGGCTACGTCATGCGGGGCGGCTACCTCTACCGTCAGACATCCAATACCCGCTACCCGTACGGGGAGGATCTGGTCATATGGGAGGACGGATCCTTTGAGATTGTCAATGAGGCCTCCGCGACGGCACAGGAGCTTGCAGACAGGGGCGCGCAGGAGATCTTTTCCTTCGGCCCGGCTCTGGTCAATCAGGGCGAGGTGCAGGTTTTCGCCGGAGAAGAGGTGGAGCGGGCCCAGATCACAAATCCGCGCACTGCGATCGGCATTCTGGAGCCCCTTCATTATCTGATGGTGGTCTCGGACGGAAGAACGAGAGAGAGCAGAGGCCTGTCCCTCTACCAGCTGGCAGAACTGATGCAGAGTGAGGGATGCGAAACGGCTTACAACCTGGATGGAGGAGGTTCCTCCACCATCTGGTTCAACGATAAAGTTCTCAACAAACCGACAACCTACGGGGATGTGATCGCCGAACGGACGATCAGCGATATCCTCTATGTCGGCTACTGAATATCCGGGGAGAAGACATGTAAAGGCGGAATGGCTGCTGTTCAGACATGTACGATAATCTGAAATACCGGGAAAAAAGGAATTGATAAGATGCAGGAAGATGTAAAAAAACACAGAAAGATACCGGTGCGCTATCTGGCGGTCACAGTATTCTGCCTGATCGTTTCCATCATATACGGCCGCTTCTCACACGGGATCCGTTCCTTCTGGATGCAGTATCTGGCTCTCTGGCCGTTTCTTTTCGGGCTTGTTCCCTCTCTTTTGCAAGCTGCGGGGCTTTTTCCCTTCAAAAAAAAGAGCGGGGAAGGGCAGGATCCTGAAGCCGGTGATCCCGCGGGGGCAGAGATCCTCAAGGATATTTACCGGTTCGGTATCGCCGCTCTTACGGCTTCGAGCTTTCTGAGCGGTGTACTGGAGATTGCGGGAACCGACTCCTTTTATCCGGAGGCCCTGATGTATGCCGGCGCAGTCATGCTGGTCTGCGGAGCGGCCGGTGTCCTTTTCTTATTACATCGGAATACGAGACAGCAGGCTTAGCTTATTTATACATGTTTGCGGGCATCCGCCCATGGCTGCAAGAGTATATGCTAATAAAATCATTTTAAAAAGAAAACGATCGGCAATGTGCCTTCTACAGGCTGCCGATCGTTTTTTCTTTTTTGCTTAGCTTCTTGAGCAGAGGGGGGATCAGTCATCGCCGCGGGAGCCGCCGATGGAGCCGACTCCTCCGCCTCCGAAATTGCCGCTGTTGTTTTGTTTCTGCTGTTGTTCAGTCTGTTTCTTTTTCTGTTCTTCTTCTTTCTTCTTCTTGTCATCTGCCTTCTGCTTCTTCTTAAGACCGACGGAGCAGTAGCTTGTGGGTTCGGTGCCCTTAACAAAATATTCCGTGTAGGCATGGTCGCAGTAGCCGCTGACGGCCAGCTGTCCGGTATCGCTGCATATGGCAGCTGTGGTAAGTCCGTCCGGCTTCTTGAAATCAGAGTACTTTTTGTTCGCGCCGATGTTGGACATGATCTGTTTCCAGATGATCATTGCGAGAGATTCCTCGTTTTTCGAAAGCTTGGTGTTGTTGTCATAACCGGCCCAGACAGTCGCTGTGTAGTTGGGCGTGAAGCCGGAAAACCAGACGTCGTTGCTGTCCTCTGTCGTACCGGTCTTTCCGGCGACGGCTGTGGAAGTGAAGTTGGCGACGGTTCCGGTGCCCTTGGTCAGAACATCTTTCATAGCATCTGTGAGTAGGAAGCAGGTGGTCTTTTTGAGCACGCGTTCCTTTTCGGGATCTGTATTGTCCAGGACAACTCTGCCTTCCTGGTCGACGACCTTGGTGTAGAGGCGGGGAACAATATACTTTCCGCCGTTGGCGATGGTGGAGTAGGCGGCATTGAGTTCGATATTGCGCACGCCGTAGGTGATACCGCCCAGTGCCAGGGTCTGGTTGACATCCGAGAAGATCTGGCCGTTGATCTCTTCTCCGTCGACAAGTGTATTGATGCCGAGCTTTTCGGCATATTCATAGCCGAGCGCCGGTGTTATATCCGTCAGGGTCTTGACGGTGATGACATTGAGGGAATCCCGGATCGCGGAGCGGAGTGTCTGCGTTCCGCGGTAACCTTCGTACCAGTTGTGCACTTCCACACCGTTGGCATATTTGAACTTTTCATCGACCTGTGTGGAGGCCAGTGTGAAGCGGTTGCCGTATTTGTCCTTTGCCTTGTCGCTGTCCAGGGCGGGGGCAAACGTGGAGACGATCTTGAAGGTGGAGCCGGGCTGTCTTGTGGTGTCTGTGGCGCGGTTGAGCGTGCGGCTTGCTTCCTTCTCGCCGCGGCCGCCCAGCATGGCGACGACATAGCCGGTGTTCTGGTCCGCGACTGTCACGGAAATCTCCGGCTGCGGCGCCAGCTCATAATTTTCATCATACGTGTCATCGGGACCCATGACAGATTTGCGGAAGGCCTCAATATCCTCTCTTGCGCGGGATCTCGAGGTGTAGAGGATACTGTAATTTTCATCGCGTCCCCGGAAATAAGCTTCCAGGCTGTTGCTGTCGTAGTTGGTCTCCGTACCGTCGGGGGAAATGACGGTCAGGGCATAGTTGAGATAATAGGTAGTTCCTGCGGGGAAGTTGCCCGAGTCTTCGCTGCACTGCTTGTCGACGATCTTCTGAATATCCGGATCCTGAGTGGAATTGATGCGGAGACCGCCGCTGTAGAGCATTGCATATGCCTGGTCCTCGTCCCATGCCACACCGTCATCAACGAGGTTGAGCTCCTCGTTCTGCATATCGCGCAGGACCTGCCGGATCAGTGCATCGACAAAATAGGAGTTTACGCGGTTGTCCACTTTTTCCTTGTCGACATTTACAGCTGCGATTATATCGTAGACATTCTCCGCGAGAGCCTCTTCATACTGCTCCTGTGTGATATAGCCCTGTGTGAGCATGTGCTCGAGGACGACTTCCTGGCGTGACCTGTTGTCTTCGGGGTAGACGACCGGATCGTAGGCGGTCGGATTCTGTGTGATCGCTGCGAGTACCGCGCATTCCGCCAGGGACAGGTCCACGGCGGATTTGTTGAAATAGCGCTGTGCCGCAGCCTCTACACCGAGTGTATTGTGGCCGAGGTTGATCGTGTTGAGGTAATTCAGGAGGATCTCGGATTTGGGCATGTTCTTTTCAAGCTCATAGGCAAGATACTGCTCCTGGATCTTCCTCTTGATGCGGTCCTGGGTCGTCTCGTTTGTCCAGTCGGTGAAGACGTTGTTCTTGATCAGCTGCTGGGTGATCGTACTGGCGCCCTCGGAGAAATCGAGGCCGCCCTTGACACCTACATAAATGGCGCGGAAAATACCGGGAATATCGATTCCCCGATGCTGGTAAAAACGCTCGTCCTCGATCGCCACAAAGGCATGTGCAAGATTTTCGGAGATGCCGCTCTGGTCTACCGGGATACGGTTGGAATCTGTTGAGACCAGCTTTGCGATCTCAGTACCCTTATTGTCGTAGACAAAGGTGGAAAATCCCTTGGGGCTTACATCGATGGTGCCGATGTCCGGTGAGACTTCCAGGATTCCCATATAAGTCCCGTAAACAGCGCTCGCTCCGATGATGCCGCCGCCGGTGATCACGATGACCAGGAGTGTGATCACCAGGATCCGGAGGCGCGAAAAGCGCCTGGCGGATTTTGCATTCAGCGCCTTTCTTTTTCCGGATACTGTCTTTTTGTCAAATACCATATGTGATACCTTCTTCCATTTCTTCTAAATAAATATTATGTAAATATTGCGGGTGATATAGACAATAATGCGGGTAATATAAACCCGCAGCAGATACATTGTCAAATGACCATTATTGCTACATTATAACAAAAAGCCCGATGCTTATAAACACGAAAAAAGGAAAACATGCGTTACAGTTTTTACCAAAAGTGTGATTTTGATGGTATACTATACAAGGCAATGTCTGTGCCTGAATAAGGTTTTACCTGTCAGGCAGCAGGCGGATCAAAGGCGGAAAAGGAGGAAGACGGGAGATGGCTGCCGAGTATCTGACGATCAGAGAGACCGGAAAAGGTGAATATGAAGAGAAAAAATCCCGCTTTCTCGGCGAGGCGATCCATGTGGAGACCGAAGAAGAGGCGTCCGCCCATGTGGCGCGTATCCGCAAGCAGTACTATGACGCCCGGCATCATTGCTATGCATGGGTTCTGGGAGAAGGCTCGGAGCGCAAAAAGTCCGCGGACGACGGCGAACCCTCCGGAACGGCCGGCCAGCCTATCCTCAAGGTGATCGAGGGAAGCGGCTGTACAAACGTGCTTGTCATCGTCACCCGGTATTTCGGCGGCACGCTGCTGGGGACCGGCGGTCTGGTGCGTTCCTACACACAGGCAGCCCGCGCAGCCCTGGAGAATGCGCAGACAGTGCGCATGTGTCTGTGCAGGAAACTTGCCGTGACTGTGGAGTACGGTGCTCTTGACAGACTTCTCTATGAACTCCGGCGCCAGGGAATTGAAATGGGGGAGACAGAATACGGTGCCAGGGTCACACTTCATCTGACAGTGGAAGAGGCGAACTCGGACGCCCTGATCAATACGATCACTGCACTCACCAGCGGAGCCGCCCTGATAGAAACGGAATCGGAAGGATATTTTCCGATCAGCAGGACCAGTGATTAATATGTCTGGAAAGGGGGTATTATGGAAGATAAGAACAGGGAATATGAAGTACTACTCCGGGAACTGCTTGAATCAAGGCAATATACCAGACTGCGGCAGACATGTGCGGATATGCAGACGGCGGATATCGCTGCGGTCATGGACGATATGGAAGACGAAGAATCCCTTAAGATTTTCCGTATTCTTCCCAAGAGCATGGCGGCGGATGTTTTTGCCGACCTTGAATTTGAAGATCAGCAGTATATCATCCAGTCACTTTCCGACAAAGAAGCATCCAGCATCATCGATAATCTGATGGCGGACGATGCGGCGGACTTCCTCGAGGAGATGCCCGCCAATGTTGTCAAGAAAATCCTGAGCAATGCCCGTCCGGATACCCGTGCGGACATCAATCACCTGCTCAGATATCCGGAGGATTCGGCCGGCAGCATCATGACGGTCGAGTATGTCGACCTCAAAGAGAGCATGACGGTCCGGGACGCGATTGAGCGGATCCGCAAGATCGGTCTTGACAAAGAGACCGTCAATGTGTGTTACGTACTGGATCCCCAGCGCGTTCTGCTCGGAACTGTAGCCCTCCGCTACCTGGTCATGGCGGATCCCGATACGATCATCGGCGAGATGATGAATGAAAACATCATCAGCATCAGCACCACGACCGACCAGGAAGAAGCCGCCATGGCTTTCCAGAAATATGACTTTACAGCCATGCCTGTCGTGGACAACGAAGACCGCATGGTCGGTATCATCACCATCGACGATATCGTCGATATCATCCAGGAAGAGGCCACCGAGGATATCGAAAAGATGGCAGCTATCCTGCCTACGGACAGACCTTATTTTAAGACTACCATTCTGGAGACCTACAAGGCCAGGATGCCCTGGCTCCTCTTCCTGATGATCTCGGCGACCTTTACGGGCGCGATCATTACCCGCGCTGAGGGCGCACTCGCCAAATATGTGATTTTAACAGCCTATATCCCCATGCTGATGGATACCGGCGGTAATGCCGGTTCCCAGGCCAGCGTCTCGGTCATCCGCGGTATTTCACTGGGAGAGATCGAGTTCAGGGAGACCCTGCAGGCAGTATGGAAGGAGATCAGGGTCGCCGCCATGTGCGGCGTGACACTGTCCCTCTGTAACTTTGTCAAGCTCCTGGTCGTTGACAGGATCCCGATCCAGGTGGCAGCCATTGTCTGTATGACCCTGGTCGTTGTAGTACTGATCGCAAAAGTGATCGGATGTGTTCTGCCTCTGACGGCCGAACATATCGGATTTGACCCGGCCGTCATGGCAAGTCCTTTTATCACTACCATCGTGGATGCTATTTCGCTGACTGTTTACTTTACGATTGCAAAAGTAGTATTGCACATTTAGCAGACCGGAGGATGCAGATGATAGATATATATGGAACACTGGGTCCGTCCTGTCATTCGGAGCAAGTGCTGACAGAAATGTTCCTCAGCGGAATGACGGGGATCCGCCTCAATCTCTCCCATATCAGCCTGCGTGAGAGTGCGCACCAGCTCGAAATATTCCATACAGCGGCATCACGTGCCGGAGTCCGTCCCCTTCTGCTGGTTGATATGCAGGGGCCGGAGCTGCGGATCGGCCGCCTGCCGGCGCCCCTTATGATGTGCGAAGACGAAATAACAGTACTCTTTGATGAAGAGATCGGAGATGACGAGAGACTGTCTCTTCGGAGAAAAGGGGGAACGGCCATTCCCGTACCGCAGGTGGTTTTTCAGGCCCTGCATAAGGGGGAGGAGATTCTGATGGATGACGGCCGGCTCCTTCTCAGAGTCACGGAAGTGTCGGATTTCCTTGCCCGGGCACAGATCGTGCGCGGCGGAATGCTGTCGGGCAGAAAGAGCATCAAGGTGGTCGGAGCGGATATCCATCCTCCGACAATGACGGCTGCGGACCGCATGAATATACGTGATGCGGCACAATTCGGCGTGACCGGCATCATGCAGCCCTTTGTGAGAAACCGCGGGGATCTTGTGACAGTGAAGAACACTCTCAGGGAAAACGGCGCCGGTGACCTGCAGCTCGTCGCCAAGATCGAGAACCGCGAGGGAATGGCCCAGCTTGACAGCCTGCTGCCTGTCTGCGATGCGGTCTGCATAGCCCGCGGCGACCTGGGCAACGATATGGATCTATGGGAGCTTCCTGCGGCGCAGAAAAAGATCGCTGCCGCCTGCAGAGAGGCCGGAAGATATTTCATGGTCGCGACCCAGATGCTTGCCAGCATGGAAAACCGGGCGGTTCCCACCAGAGCGGAAGTGAATGACATATTCAATACCGTCGCGGACGGAGCCTCGGGCGTAATGGTCACCGGAGAGACTGCAGTGGGACAATATCCTGTTGACGTCATACGGTTCCTTGCCGCCACGGCAAAAGAAGGCGAAAAGTACCGCACAGCAAACTGACGCGGCTGAATATACCATGAGAATAAAGATCAGTGATCAGAACGGGGGAAGAGTATGAGATGCCCATATTGCGGAAGTGAAGATACCAGAGTATCCGATTCAAGACCGGTCGAGGAGAACAACTCCATCCGGCGGCGCAGAGTCTGTGATGCATGCAAACGCAGGTTTACGACCTATGAGAAAATAGAGACGATTCCCATGGTCGTCGTCAAAAAGGACAATAACCGCGAGCCATATGACCGCTCGAAAATCGAGGGCGGGATCCTGCGGGCCTGCCACAAGCGCCCTGTCAGCATCAACCAGATCAAGCGCGTCGTGGATGAGATCGAGAAAGAGATTTTTGACCGCGAGGAGAAGGAGATCTCCAGCTCCGAGATCGGAGAACTCGTGATCAAACGTGTCCACAGCCTCGACCCTGTCGCTTATGTACGTTTCGCGTCTGTTTACCGGGAGTTCAAGGATGTCGGCACGTTCATGGACGAACTCGGAAAGCTTCTGGAACAGGAGAATACCCGCGGCAAAAAGAAATCCTGACATAGGGAAAACAGTTATTATCACCGGCTCATGTCAACAGATTTCCTTCCCTCCTGCCGGGAGTATGGCCGCGCCATGCGGAGCAATCGGCTTTTACTCCCTTGGCGGAGGCAGTTTATCGGGAATATTATAAAAGCAAAAAGGCACAGAACCGCTGTTCTGTGCCTTTTTCGCAGTGAAAAAAGTCCGGAATGCTGTAAAGTCCGATGAAATATTAATTCCATCGGACTTTACAGCAGGCATGTATGAAATGGATACCGGCATCCGCCGTAAACTGTAACAGTATGTCGGAATGCCAGGGGGTTAACTGTAGTACTTGCAACATTTTATTGTTTATTGCTATGTCTTTATACATTATATAATAAAAAAATCATGCAGTCTAATGCAATTTAATGGCATGATTCATTTGATTTCCGCATATATTCCGAAGGCGCCGTCCTTATCATGTGATTTTATTTTGTGATGTCTTCTTCCACATGATTGTCCTGGATAAATTTAATATAACGGGAGACAGCCGGAATCTGATATTTGCCTGCAAGATAGCCCATGTAGACCGTATGGGAAAAGGACTGTTTCGGGGCAAGAGGTTTGACGCAGATATCCTCCAGATGGCTGTAACCGATATCCGCCACAAGTGCGATTCCGAACTGTTTACGTACAAGGGAGGCAATTCCGTTCTCGTCGGGGGATTGGCAGATGATCCTGGGCCGGACCCCGTAACGGCGGAAAAATGTCCTGGTCTCCTTGCCCAGACCGGATGTGCGGTCATAGGTGAGGACAGGATAATGATTGAATGCTTCCGCTTCGATCCATTCTCTGTCCGAGAGCTCATGCCCGGCGGGCATGATGACAACCATGTTCTGACGAAGAACAGGGACAAAGCGTATCGACATTTCGGAGGAATCACGTGTCCCGAAAATGACATCATACTTTCCGCTCTTGAGACCGTCAATATTTTCGGAGCTCAGACCTTGGGCAAAAGTGAAAGTGATCCCCTGGTTTTCTTCCAGTTTTATGAATTCGCGTGCCGAGGAAGGAATGAAATCCGAGGAGAGCGGATAAACATAGGCGATCGAAATTTCCCCGCCGCTGGCTGCAAGCTGGTGCATCTTTCTCTCTGCAACAGCAATATCTTCGAGTATTTTTTCTGTCTGTTCCAGAAAGATCTGGCCGGCTTTTGTCAGCGATACATTCCGGCCCATTCGCTCAAATAAAATGACACCGAGTTCATTCTCCAGGGAGGCGATCGCCCTGGAAAGTGAGGGCTGCGAAATACTTAAATTATCCGCGGCATGGTTAAAATGCTGCGTCTTGGCAGCCTGATAAAAATACTGCAGCTGATTTAATGTCATATTCGGAAGCCTTTCTGTCGTAAAGGATGAGTGACCCGCAGTTAACAGTTTTCGACAAAATAATTAGTCCATTTACTGAATATTATACACGAATATTCTGCTGATTATTTATTCTTTAAGTGAACTGAT
>ODAJ012137464.1_pt1 | contig 11282 bp, 10 predicted proteins | sample 1539241 | NCBI WGS metagenome assembly ODAJ01 (sample SAMN02144231, study PRJEB22623) | gut metagenome | biome: sheep rumen | host: Ovis aries | place: New Zealand | reverse complement strand
GTGGAAGAAACAGAAAGAGGCACCGTTCTGATCGACGGCGCGGAGAAGACCGGCGATCAGGTCCGCAGGGATATGGAAGGTGTCATCGCCAGCCTCCGGGTATGGACCGGTGACTCCGGCATAGATATCGGGGAAGGAACTGTCTCTGTGGAAGAGACGGAGGATATTGACTGGATCAACAACTGGAAGCAGTATTTCCATCAGTTCTGGATCGATGATATCCTGGTCATTCCTTCCTGGGAGCAGCCCGAACAGGAAGAACGGGAACCCCGCCTGACCCTGCATATCGATCCCGGTACTGCCTTCGGTACCGGCATGCACGAGACCACCCAGCTCTGCATACGCCAGATCCGGGAATACCTGACGCCGCAGACCCGGATTCTGGATATCGGGACTGGCAGCGGGATCCTGGCCATCCTGTCCCTGATGCTTGGGGCCGCATCCGCGACGGGGACCGATCTGGATCCCTGCGCGCCGCCGGCCATCCTGGAGAACATGCAGGCCAACGGCGTGGACCCGGATAAATTCAGGGTCATTCTCGGCAACATGATCGACGAGCAGGGGATCCGGGACCAGGTCGGCTATGAGAAATATGACATTGTGGCAGCCAATATCCTGCCCGATGTGCTGGTGCCCCTGACCCCTTACGCGGCGGCTGCCCTGAAAAAGGGAGGCGTCTATATTACCTCCGGCATTCTGGAGGGCAAAGAGGATCTGGTCGCGGACGCCATGCGCAAAGCGGGCCTGACTGTTACAACAGTGACGGCCCAGGGCGAATGGAGATGCGTCACAGGCAGAAAGTAAGCATGATAAAAGCGGGAGGATCCGATGCTTCATATTTTTGCAGAGCCCGGTGACATCAGCGGGGACCGGCTGACCATCACCGGAAAAGAATACAACCATATCCGCAATGTCCTGCGCATGAAGCAGGGAGAGATCATCAGCGTCAGTGACGGACAGGATGGCAGGGATTACCGTTTTGCCATTGACGGCTTCACCGACAGCCAGGTCCTTTGCCGGCTGGTCTCGGTCGCCGAGTCCGGGGCGGAGCTGCCGGTCCGTGTGGTCCTCTTCCAGGGCATTCCCAAAGGGGACAAGATGGACCTGATCGTGCAGAAGTGCGTGGAACTGGGCGTAACGGATATCGTGCCTGTGGAAATGAAACGCTGCGTCGTCCGTCTGGACGCCGGCAAAAAGGCCAAAAGGGTCCGGCGCTGGCAGACCATTGCCGAATCGGCCGCGGGCCAGAGTAAGCGCGCAGTCATTCCGGAGGTACATGAACCCATGACCATGGAGGCGGCCATCCGCTGGGCAGCGGAGCATACGGACGTCCGCCTGCTGCCCTATGAACTGCAGGGGGAAGGCGGGACCCGGGAGCTGTTCGACGGGATCCGGCCCGGCAGCGCCGTATCCATCTTCATAGGTCCGGAAGGCGGCTTTGAAGTTTCCGAAGTGGAAGCCGCCGGCAGGGCCGGTATCCTGCCCATATCTCTGGGGCCCAGAATCCTGCGGACCGAGACCGCTGCCATGGTGGTTCTTTCCTGGCTGATCTGGCGCTTTGAGATTGCCTGAAGCCGGGATCTGTGTTATGGTAGGGGGCAGTTACGTAAACAGACCAGTGAGAAGACAGCAGTAAAATGAGAGAAATATATCTGGATAATTCCGCGACGACCCGGTGTTTTCCCGAGACCGCGGAACTGATGAACAAGTTATATCTGGAGGAATACGGCAATCCCTCCAGCATGCACCATAAGGGAGTAGAAGCGGAGCGGAGGCTGACCGAGGCTTCCGCCATTCTGGCCGGGATATTGAAAGTCCGTCCCGCTAACCTGATCTATACCTCCTGCGGGACCGAATCCGACAACCTGGCCATCATCGGCGCGGCCATGGCCATGCGGCGCAGCGGACGCCATCTGATTACGACAGTGATCGAACATCCGGCGGTCCTGGAGACCATGCGGTTTCTGGAGGAGCAGGGATTTGAAGTGACGTATCTGCCTGTCGATGCCGATGGACAGGTGTCTCCGCAGGCGGTCGAAGCAGCCGTCCGGGAGGATACGCTCCTGGTTTCGGTCATGCATACCAATAACGAGATTGGTACGGTCCAGCCCATAGAAGAGATCGGCGCGGCCATCAAACGCCGCAATCCCCGTACCCTTTTTCATGTGGACGCCGTGCAGGGCTTCGGCAAGGCCAGGATTCTGCCCAAAAAGGCGCGGATCGACCTCCTGTCTGTCAGCGGCCACAAGATTCACGCCGCCAAAGGTGTAGGCTTCCTGTATATCGGCGACGGCTGCAGGATCCGCCCCATTCTGTTCGGCGGCGGCCAGCAGAAGGGCATGCGGTCCGGTACCCAGAATACGGCCGGTATCGCAGGCATGGCCCTGTCCGCCCGGATCCTGTATGATAATCTGGAGCAGGACAATGACCGGCTGTGCCGGCTCCGGGACCTGTTCATCTCCCTGGTGACACAGATTCCGGACGCCTTTATCAACGGTATGGGAGCCGTCCGGCGGGCACCTCATATCATCAGCCTGACCGTGCCCGGCGTCAGAGCAGAGGTCCTGCTGCATGCCCTGGAGGACAAGGGCGTTTATGTATCCTCCGGCAGCGCCTGCGCCAGCAACCGTCCCCACCTGTCCGGGACCCTTTCCGCCATCGGCCTGAAAGGAGACCAACTGGACAACACCATCCGGATCAGCCTGTCTGTCATGAATACGGAAGAGGATGTAAGAGATGCGGCGGCGGCCATTGCGGAGCTGGTCCCTTTCCTGCGCAGGTATACCCGGCATTAAAAGGACAGCGGAGACAGAAAGGAAGAAAGGAATACAGAGATGAAATACCAGTCTTTTCTTATTAAATATGCGGAGATCGGCATCAAGGGCAAGAACCGGAACATGTTCGAGGACGCCCTGGTCCGGCAGATCAAGTCGGCTCTCAAGTTCTGCGAAGGCCGTTTTTCTGTAGTCAAGACCTATGGCAGGATCTTTGTCAACTGCCTGACCGAATATGACTACGACGAAGTGGTCGAGCGGCTCAGCAAAGTATTCGGGATCTGGGGCATCTGCCCGGTCCGGATCAGCGAAGTCGTGCCCCCGGAAGATCTGGTCCGGCAGGCCGTCGATTTTATCAATGAGGAGTATCCGGACGGTGTGCACACCTTCAAGGTCCATACCAGGCGGCTCAACAAGCAGTATCCCATGGATTCCCTGCAGGTCAACGCCGAAGTGGGCCATGCCATTCTGGAGGCAGAGCCCCGCATGAAGGTAGATGTCCATGATCCCGAGATCATGCTCAATATTGAGATCCGGGAGAAGCTCTCCATGTATTCCCATATGATCCCCGGTCCCGGCGGCCTGCCCTGCGGCGTCGGCGGCAAGACCATGCTGCTGCTGTCCGGCGGCATCGATTCCCCTGTCGCCGGCTACATGATCGCCAAGAGAGGCGTCAAGCTGGACGCGGTCTATTTCAACGCCCCGCCCTATACCAGTGAAAGGGCCCTGCGCAAGGTCAAGGACCTGGCAAAGCAGGTATCGGAATACACAGGCCCCATCTACCTGCATAACATCAACTTTACGGAGATCCAGCTCTATATATATGAGAAATGTCCCCATGACGAGCTGACCATCATCATGCGCCGCTATATGATGCGGATCGCCGAGCTGCTGGCGAAGCGGAGCGAATGCCTGGGCCTGGTCACCGGCGAGAGCATCGGCCAGGTCGCTTCCCAGACACTGACCGCCCTGGGTGTTACCAATGAAGTATGTACCCTGCCGGTCTTCCGTCCCCTGATCGGCTTTGACAAGGAGGAGATCATCGCAGTCTCCAAGAAAATCGGGACTTATGAGACTTCCATTCTCCCCTATGAGGACTGCTGTACCATCTTTGTGGCCAAACATCCGGTCACAAAGCCCAAAGCGGAAGTGATCCGCGACCATGAGCGCAATCTGGAAGAAAAGATTGATGAAATGGTCGAAAGAGCCCTGCAGACCGATGAGATCATCATCATCGGCCCCCGGGATGAGCGGATCCTTAAGCGCAGGGAGGATCCCCTGGTCTGATCACGGCAAAAAAATACCCCCGCCCCATGCGCAGCGCACGGGTGGGGGTAAACTGTTATGACGGACGCGTCAGTGATCCTGGTTATCCTACGATATAGGGCTTCAGCGTTTCGAGGATCTTTTCCGAAGCCGCGTCATCCGCGTGGATGTTCAGGTCGATGGGCTTGGACAGATCCAGGGAGAAGATACCCATAATGGACTTGGCGTCGATCACGTATCTGCCGGAGACCAGATCAAAGTCGGACTCAAATTTGGAGATGTCATTTACGAAAGATTTGACTTTATCAATTGAATTTAAAGAAATTTTAACGGTTTTCATCAGGGTACTACCTCCATATAGATTCATTCTGTATCATCCTTATACTACGTTTCAAAGATAGAAAAGTCAACCGGAGAAAAAGATTTGAAAAGAGCTGCTTACCACAATCTCGGCTGCAAAGTTAACAGCTACGAGCTGGATGTCATGAAAGAACTGCTGGAAAAAAAGGGCTATGAGACGGTCCCTTTTGACCGGGAGGCGGACATTTACGTGATCAATACCTGCACCGTCACCAATATTGCCGACCGCAAGAGCCGCCAGATGCTGCACAGGGCCAAAAAACGCTGTCCCGGGGCGGTCGTGATTGCCGTCGGCTGCTATGTGGAGACGGACCGGGACCGGGTCCGGACAGACCCGGCCATTGATCTGGCCATCGGCAACAACCGCAAGGGACAAATCGTCGAACTGCTGGAGGAATTTCTCCGGACCAGGGAACCGGGCGGCGCCGGGCCGGACAAAGGGGAAGAGACAGAAGTGCTCTTCGGGACAGACGGTCAGGACGAAGTTTTGGACGAAGTTTTGGACATGGCGTCCGGCACAGATCCGGACAGGAGCATGGACAAGACCCTGGGCGGCCGGACCATGGCGGATCTGGCGGAGCGGCCGGAGTATGAGGACATGCAGCTGACCGCCCCGGGCCATACCCGGGCCTATATCAAGATCCAGGACGGCTGCAACCAGTTCTGTACCTACTGCATCATTCCCTTTGCCCGGGGCCGGATCCGGTCCCGCCGTCCGGAGGAAATCTGCCGGGAGATCCGGGCCCTGGCGGCCGGCGGAATCCGGGAAGTGGTCCTGACCGGCATCCATATCAGCTCCTACGGCCTGGAGTGGGGCGTACAGGGACCGGTCCGTTTTGACCCGGTCCGCGCCGGCGGACATCTCCTGGACCTGATCCGGAAGATCAGTGTGATCCCGGGAATTGAAAGGATCCGCCTGGGATCCCTGGAGCCCCGTATCATGACTGAGGAATTCGTCCGGGGAATCGCTGCAGTGCCCGGCCTCTGTCCCCATTTCCACCTGTCCCTGCAGAGCGGCTGCGATGCTGTTTTGAAGCGGATGAACCGTCACTATACGGCGGCGGAATTCCGGGGTTATATGGAACGCCTGCGCCGCCATATTGACCGGCCGGCCCTGACCACAGATGTGATCGTGGGCTTCCCGGGAGAGACGGAGGAGGAATTTGAACAGACCCGCGCCTTCCTGGAGCAGGTGGATTTTTACGAGATTCACGTGTTCAAGTATTCGGTCCGCAAGGGGACCATTGCGGCCAGGATGAAAGGCCAGCTGACGGACGCAGTCAAATCCGCCCGCAGCGATGTCCTTCTGGAAATGACGGACCGTCAGGCCCGGGCCTACCGGGACGGCTTCACAGGCTGCAGGGAGGAACTGCTGCTGGAGGAGCCGGTGACCATCGGCGGGCAGACCTGGTTCACGGGCCATACCGCCCGCTATGTCAGAGGGGCAGTCCTCTGTGACGGCAGGCCCGGCATACAGTCCGGCGCCCTGGTCCGGGGAAGGTTCACCGGACAGCGGCTGGAGGGGGATCTGCGCGTACTGGAAATAGAGGACAGCGTTTCAAAAGCAAAGTAAAGATTGAATCGGCATCGGAAATAGAGTAAGATGTATTTGTGATTTTATGTTCATATGGAACTGATCGGAGCGGCAGCAGCATCCGGTCAGATGCATTCCTGTTACCTGTATACAGGACGTAAAACGGAGATGAAAGTGATGGACAATATCAGAAACAATACCGCGGGCGCCGGACCGGAAGAAAAGGATCTGGACAGCACACAGTATTTCAAAGTGAAACAGGACGAGGAGAGCGCCACCAAAAAAATCCTGGCGGTCGTATATGAAGCCCTTTCCACCAAGGGGTACGATCCTGTCAACCAGATCGTAGGATATATTATGTCCGGTGATCCCACTTATATCACCAACTATATGGGAGCCCGCAGCCTGATCATGAAAGTGGAGCGGGACGAGCTGGTCGAGGAGATCATGGAGAGTTATATCCGGACCAATCACTGGGCATGACTGAGAGAAGACTGTTTTGAGAGTAATGGGACTGGATTTCGGTTCCAGGACCTGCGGCGTGGCCATGAGCGACGAACTGCTGATGACGGCCCAGCCTGTCGAAACGATCCATCGGGACAGGCCTTCCAAGATCAGGAAAACGCTGGCAAGGATCGAGGAACTGATTGAAACACATAATGTCGGGCTGATCGTCCTGGGACTGCCTTTGAATATGAACGATACGCAAGGAGAACGCGCCGCCGCGACCCTGGAATTCCGGGATCAGCTGACCAGGCGGACCGGTCTCCCTGTTGTTATGTCCGATGAAAGGCTGACGACGGTGGAGGCGGACGAGCTCCTGGACGAGATGGGGATCGCGCCCGCTGACAGGAAGACCTATCTGGACACGGTCGCGGCCAATATTATTCTCCAGGAATATATGGAGAACCACAGAGAAGAGATGACGCGCCTTTTGAGAGAGAACACATGGCGCGCAGAGGAGTAAAATGACAGAGAAAGTCAGTTTTATCCCCGAGGGGGAGACAGAGACTATTGATTTTTATATCGTTGAACAGGAAAGGCTGGCCGGAAGGAATTATCTGCTGGTCACAGACAGCGAAGAGGGAGACGGAGAAGCCCTGATCCTGTGTGAGGGAATACAGGACGGGCAGACAGTCTACCGGATCGTGGAGGACGACGCGGAAATCTCCGCAGTGGCCATCTTATTCAAAGACAGCCTGGAGGAAATGGGGATCCTTCTGGAAAGCCTGTAAATGGAGGAAATTTGAAGAAAGAAGCAAAACAGACCCCAAAGCTCAGGATCATACCCCTGGGCGGACTGGAACAGATCGGTATGAACATCACCGCGTTCGAATATGAAGACAGCATTATTGTCGTCGACTGCGGTCTGGCGTTTCCCGAGGATGACATGTTCGGCATCGACCTTGTCATTCCGGACGTTACATATCTGGAAGAAAACATAGACAAGGTCAAAGGCTTTGTCATTACCCACGGGCATGAGGACCACATCGGTGCCCTTCCCTATATATTGAAGAAGATCAATGTCCCGGTCTATGCCACCCGGCTGACCATGGGCATCATTGAGCACAAGCTGAACGAACATGAGATGATGGAAGTGACCAGACGGCATGTGGTCAGTTTCGGACAGACCGTCAACCTGGGCAGATTCCGGGTCGAATTCATCAAGACCAACCACTCCATCGTGGACGCGGCAGCCCTGGCCATCTATTCACCGGTGGGCATCATCGTCCATACCGGCGATTTCAAGGTGGATTATACCCCCGTTTTCGGCGACGCCATTGATCTGCAACGCCTTGCCGAACTGGGCCGCAAGGGCGTCCTGGCCCTGATGTGCGATTCCACCAACGCCGAGCGCCCCGGTTTCACCGCGTCTGAAAAGACGGTGGGCAAGACCATTGACCACCTTTTCCAGGAGCATGTGGATACCAGGATCATTATCGCGACCTTTGCCTCCAACGTGGACAGGGTACAGCAGATCATCAATTCCGCCTATAAATACGGCAGAAAGGTCGTTGTCGAAGGCCGCAGCATGGTCAACATCATCTCGACGGCCCAGGAACTGGAATGTCTGAAGATTCCGGACAATACCCTGATCGATATAGATGAACTGAAGAACTATCCGGGAGAAAAGACTGTAATCATCACCACAGGCAGCCAGGGCGAAAGCATGGCGGCCCTGAGCCGGATGGCCGAAGACACGCACCGCAAGATCACCATTGGTTCCGGTGATACGGTCATCTTCTCCTCCAGTCCCATTCCGGGCAACGAGAAGGCTGTGACTAAAGTCATCAACAATCTGCTGATGAAGGGGGCGGACGTGGTCTTCCAGGACGTTCATGTATCCGGACATCCCTGCCAGGAGGATATCAAGCTGATCTATACCCTGGTACAGCCCAAATATGCCATTCCTGTCCATGGCGAATACCGCCATCTGATCGCCCAGTCCAAGGTCGTAAAGGAGCTGGGATATGAAAAGGACAGGATCTTCCTGCTCCAGTCCGGAGATGTTCTGGAAATGGACAGCAGCGGCGCGGAAGTCACCGGCACCGTACCCGTAGGCAATATCCTGGTCGACGGCCTGGGCGTGGGCGACGTGGGCAACGTGGTCCTGCGGGACCGCCAGCATCTGGCCGAAGACGGCATTGTGATCATCTCCTTTGCCCTGGACGGCAGATCGGGCTCCCTGGCCGCGGGACCGGAGATCACATCCCGGGGCTTTGTATATCTCAAGGAGGCGGACGCCCTGATGAATGAAGCCGATCTGGTGGTCCAGGAAGCGATCTGGAAATGCATCGACGGCAGGGTGACAGACCGCAGTAAGATCAAGGCTGCCGTAAAGAACAGCCTGGGAGAGTTTTTCTGGAAAAAGACCATGCGCAGGCCTGTGATCCTGCCCATGATCCTGGAGATTGAAGACTGATCCGGCGCCCCGGCGCCGTCGGAGGAATAATATGGAAGCACTCAGGAAAAGAGGATTCTGGTTCGACATGATCTGTTTCGCGGCCATCATCGCGGTAATGGTGACAGCCTGCGTGCAGATCCGTAAATACGCGGGCATTGCCTATGATTTCGGCAGCAACATCGTCAGGACCGACGCCAAGGACAAGGGAGAGGATATCCTGACCATTGAGGTGGTCATTGACGATACCATGGACATTACGGCGGTGGCGGAACTGCTGGAGGACAGCGGCGTGATCGCCAACAGCCAGGCCTTTGCCGTGCAGGCAAGGCTGGGCGGCTATGCCGGCAAGATCATTCCCGGCACTTATGTGCTCAATTCGGGCATGACGACCGAACAGATCCTGGCCGTGCTGACCGGCGTGGAGCAGCCGGAAGGGACCGTATGAAGTCCGGTCCCGGCCCGGAGGAGACCCGGTCGGAACAGTATATCGCAGGGCAGACCGATTTTTATGAAGGCCGTCCCGATACGGAAAGAGGGGAACGCCTGGCTGCTTTTATTGAATCGATGGAAGCGGCGGCACCTCCCTTTCTCAGGGAACTGGAAAAAGAGGCACTGGCAGAGGGGATCCCGATCATACGTCCCCGGACCCAGGGCCTCCTTCGATTTTTTATTACCATGACCCGGCCCGGCAGGATCCTGGAGGTCGGGACGGCCACGGGTTTCTCTGCCCTTCTGATGGACCACTGGGCGCCGGCGGGCTGCCGGATCACCACCATGGAGAAGATGCCGGCCCGGATCTCACAGGCCCGGGCCAATTTTTTGAGATATGGGGCGGCTGACCGCATCACTCTGCTGGAGGGAGACGCCATGGAGCTGCTGCCGCAGCTGGAGGGGCCCTTCGATTTTATCTTTATGGACGCGGCCAAGGGCCAGTATATCCATTACCTGCCGGAGATCAAACGCCTGCTGCCGCCAGGCGGCCTGCTGATTTCGGATAATATCCTGCAGCAGGAAGAACTTCTGGAATCCAGGTTCGCGGTCACCCGCAGGAACCGGACCATCTACAAAAGAATGCGGGAATACCTGCGGGCCATTACAGGGGATCCGGATCTTACGACCCTGATCCTGGAGCTGGGCGACGGAGCGGCCGTTACTTACAGGAAGGCATGACCGGCCCACAGCCCGTCCTCCCGCGCCAACAGATCGAAAAGAAGACCGCGGCCTGCCTTGCCGCGGATACGGAAAGGCGAAACAGCATTATGGCAGAGCTGATCAGAAAACGGCCGGGCAGGCCCGAGCTCCTGATCCCCGCCAAGGACCTGGAGGTCCTTCGGACAGCGGTGGATTTCGGGGCGGATGCCGTATATATAGGTGGAGAGGCCTACGGCCTGCGGGCCAAAGCCAGGAATTTCTCCCCCGATGACATGAGAGAGGGCATCGCGTATGCCCACGCCCATGGCGTCAGAGTCCATGTGACCGCCAATATCCTGGCCCATAACAGCGACCTGACCGGGGCGGCTGCTTATTTTCAGCAGCTGGAGCAGATGAGGCCCGACGCGGTCCTGGTGGCGGATCCGGGCATGTTCCTGCTGGCCAGGGAGCACTGTCCCCATGTCCCCGTCCATATCTCCACCCAGGCCAATAATACCAACTGGGGTACCTTCAACTTCTGGTATCAGATGGGCGCCGAGCGTGTTGTCTGCGCCCGGGAGCTCAGTCTGCAGGAGATCCGGCAGATCCGGGCCAGAGTCCCGGCGGATAAGGAGATCGAAGCATTCATCCACGGGGCCATGTGCATCTCCTATTCGGGCAGATGCCTGTTATCCAACTACTTTACAGGCCGGGACGCCAACAAAGGCGCCTGCACCCATCCCTGCCGCTGGAAATACGCGGTCATGGAGGAATCCAGACCGGGCGAATACCTGCCGGTGGAGGAAAACGAGCGGGGCACCTATATATTCAACTCCCGGGATCTGTGCATGATCGAGCACATCCCCGAGCTGGTGGAAGCCGGCATCGACAGCCTCAAGATCGAGGGCAGGATGAAGACGGCCCTTTATGTGGCCACTGTGGCCAGGACCTATCGTAAAGCCATCGACGACTGGTTCGAGGATCCCGGAAAATACCGGGCCAATATGGACTGGTACCGGGCTGAGATCCGCAAATGCACCTACCGCAGGTTCACGACCGGATTTTATTTCGGAAAGCCTGCGGAGGATTCCATGGTCTATGAGAACAATACCTATGTCAGCGAATCCGTATTCCTGGGCATTATTGAAGAGACCGATCCCGGCAGAGGTGCCCGCATTATCCAGCGCAACAAATTCCGCACGGGGGATGAGATTGAGATCATGAAGCCGGACGGCAGGAATATCCCCGTCCGTGTCCTGACGATCCGGAACGCGGCAGGGGAGGAAGTTCCCGATGCCCCCCATCCCAAAGA
>ODAJ011033407.1_pt1 | contig 11286 bp, 6 predicted proteins | sample 1539241 | NCBI WGS metagenome assembly ODAJ01 (sample SAMN02144231, study PRJEB22623) | gut metagenome | biome: sheep rumen | host: Ovis aries | place: New Zealand | reverse complement strand
CAAAGCATTCAATACCGGAAAGCTTGTAAGATGTACCCGTACCCTGAGTCATAACGGTCTGAAGAAGTTTATTCATAAGCCAGCTTGTGCTTTCTGAAACAGCTTCTGTCTTTGTTTCCTCAGGCTTTTTCTCAATTATAATATTGCCTTGACTATCCTCAATCTTATAGTAAGAATATGGCTCATAGTAATAACCGCCGTTACCGTATGCCTGATAAGCAGCAGTCATATCAAGCACCTTAGCACCATTTGTAAGAGAACCGATTGCAAGCGGACCGTAGTCGAGATCTCGAATATCATCAAGTGAAGAAAGCTTGAAATTTTCCGAAAGAAATTCATACGAATAATCTACGCCGATAGTCTGAAGTGTTCTTGCTGAAATAGTGTTAAGTGACTGAGCAAGACCATACTGAAGCGTTACATCACGTGATGAATAACTTCCGCCTTGGTTAACAGGCCAACCCTTACCCTCAACTTTCATTGAAGGGCTGTCATTAAACATAGTTGACCAATAGACCTGTACGCTCTTTTCCTGAAGGCTCTTTTCAAGCGCAGGACCGTAAACAGCAAGCGGTTTGATTGTCGATCCGGGAGGTCTTGTTGACATAGTGGCACGGTTAAGAAGCATTGCGCCCTTATTTTTACCGGTACCGCCAACAACTCCGAGAACTCTGCCATGATAGTCCATTATACACATAGCGCCCTGCACAGTTTCATCAGGCATTCTGCGATAGTTTTCATAAACATCTTCAAGTGCATCCTGAACGTCAAAATCAATAGCAGTGTATATTTTAAGTCCGCCGCCATAGACCATATTGTGAGCCTTTTTGGCGGTATAACCCATCTTCTGTAAATCTTCCTCAATAGAGGTGATTACATAGTCAACATAATAGTTAGTAATATCGTCATTGTCGGCCTGCTTTGAATCCCCTTCAACCTCAGATCCCTGATAGTTTTCGCTGTTAGTGAAAACCATTTCATAGTCGACAGCAGCCTGATACTCTTCGTTAGTAAGGAAGCCTGTATCTTCCGATGCCATTTGCTCTAACACCCATAACTGTCTTGTTCTGTTGTTTTCAGGATTGAAAAGTGGGTCATAATAAGTTGGCGCCTTAGTTATTGAGGAAAGACATGCACATTCAGCGGCATTCAGATTAGCAACATCCTTACCAAAGTAAACCTCAGCTGCTGTTCTTACGCCGTAGCAACCGTTAGAAAGATAAATCGTGTTGAGATAAGCCTCCAGTATCTCTTCTTTTGAATAGTTTCTTTCAAGGTTAAGAGCACGCAGAATCTCATTAAACTTTCTTACATAGGTAACTTTGTTATCATCAGTAAGGTTTTTTATAAGCTGCTGGGTAATAGTAGAACCACCCTGATCGTTTTGTTTAATGAAAACGCCAATAGTTCTTATCCAGTCAACACCGTGATGATTATAAAATCTTTTATCCTCTGTTGCAACAAATGCTTCAGGCAAATATTCACTCATATCATCAAGGTCAACCCATATTCTGTTTTCTTCGCCGTGAAGCCTTGTAATTTCAACAAGGTCATCACCGTCCATACCGTAGATAAAAGATGTCTGGTTTTGCGAAAGTGCCTGTTCGGTAAGATCAAATACAGGGTCTCCGTATACTACGCTGTAACCGTAAATGGCAATAACAGAAAAACATACAACACCAACAACGCCGCAAATCATAACCAGCGCAAGAAGCGACCTGACGAGAAGCGATAAAAATCTTTGTGTCGGAGTTTTTTCTTTAGTAGAAAACTTTCTCTTCTTTTTCTTTTTTGCTTTTTTAGCGGCTAATTCCTTTTCAATCTCTCTTCCCCTTCTGATTCTTTCCTTTTTTTTATCAGCAGAAGAAACGTTGTAGGAAGAAGGGATATTTTCGGTGCGCTGTTCATGAGCCGTTTTGTCCTCATTATAAGCTTTAGCCGAGTTATTCATAAAGGATTCAAGCAAATCATCATAATCATGAGAAGCCATGTGAACACCCCCGTAAACTATCTGTTTAACATTTCTATTATTATATTACAATTATAAAAATAAATAAAGAGATAAAATGTAAACTTTTGAAAGTTCAAATTATTTTTTTAGCACGTCTCTTGTTTATTCTTACAAGTCTTTTACTTACGAGTACAGAGTCATATGTTTTCTTTGCTCTGACAAACACCCAGAACTTTTTATTGCACTTTTCGCATTTGCCGGCATTTTTGAAGCATCCGTTCTCAATAATATATTCATTAATCGGCTTTACATTTCCAAAACAGTCAGGACAAACAAGCTTTTCTTTATTAATATCAAAATACTCGCTGTTTAGCGAACGAATATAATAAGGCTTAAATACAAGTCTTTCAAAAAAGCTTTGATCACATACCCTAATATACTCGTCAAAGCGTTCTTTATCAAATACCTTTTTGAAACAATATGCAGTTACATAGCAGTCCTCAAGAGCTCTGTGAAGATTGGTTGTGTCAATGTCAATATTAAACTGCATTGCACAGTTTTGAAGACTTATCTGATTACCGTTATGATTTGCAACAAACTGCATACAGTATTTTTGGGCGTCTGCATATTTTGGAATAAAATCTATATACACCGTTTTTTTGAAAAATCTGAAGTTTTCCGCAAGAGTATATAAATCACTTGTTGACCAACTCAAAAACACAGTATCTCTGCCCTTTGACCACCTTGAAAAATCAGAAAACGCTGATTCAAAATCTATGCCGTTTTCCTTAAGCTCGTCCATAGTTATATGCGTAAGATTTTTGAAACGGCTCGTAAGCTTTTTTGAAAGTTTAGGCTTTATTAGCTGCTTGAAGGTATCTACAATCTCAAGCCTGTCGTTCAGCTTTATTGCACCGATTTCAACAATTTCATTAATCCCTTTATTCAGTTTGTAATTATAGGCATTATTCCATTCTAAATCAAAAATAATATACTCCATAATTTCCTCACGAACTGAAATGTCAGTCAAAAAAATAACCTTGCATAAGGCATCCTTATGCAAGGTTTAACTTAATTCTTGTTATACAAAAAGAAAAACAAGGAATGCAGCAAGAACTATAACAAAGAAAACAACAATAAGCCACTTGGTAATCTTTTCAAGTTTTGCTTCAATTGTTCTGCCCTTTGACTTTCCAAGGAAGGTTTCAGCACCGCCGGCAATAGCGCCTGAAAGGTTTTGTGAACGGCCCTCCTGCATAAGAACAACTATTGTTATAATAATTGATGTAATGATTAAAACAGCACCAAATACATAATGATACCAAGCCATATATATTTCCTCCAATAAAAGAAATTATCTCAATTTACTAATGGATTATATCATACAAGCAAAAATAATGCAAGTATTTTTTTAATTATTAAAAAGATAACTGCTCGGCAACATCTGCCTCGCTTGGAACTGCTCCGGCAGCAGGAAGATTTTTTGCCCTGAATCTCCATGCTTTCTCAAACTCGCCTTCCTTGTAAATATGAACCGAGGTGATTTTATGAGTTTTCTTAAGCTTCATTGCTGCAACACCCTGAGTATTCTTAGTAGTCTTCGGAAGTATTGAAGCTGTGTTAACAAGAAGCATTCTTCCGCTTGATGAACAAAGAACAAGTTCGGTATCCTCTTTGATGTAAATTGCCTGAGCAAGAGGAGATTTATCGGAATATGCGTTGATAAGCTTTTTTCTGTTTGTTTTTGTCTGATATGCGTTCATATCGACTTTTGCAAGCTTTCCGTTTTCAAACACGAAAATCATATATCCGCTGTAATCATCGGTTACTGCCATATAAGAAACCTGTTCATCAGCCTCCATATCGAGTTTACCCGGCACATATTCGCCAAGAACAGACGCTTTAGTATCATTAAAGTCGTCAACTTTTGATTTGTAGACCTGATTCTTATTTGTGAAGAAAAGAAGCTCGTCCTTATTGGAACACTCGACTTCAGGCAACATTCTGTCGCCTTCTTTAACCTTTTGCTCGCCGCTCATACGAAGATTAGCAGTTTTTATTTTCTTAGCGTAGCCCTGTTCGGTGATGAACATAGTTACAGGATAGTCGGCAACTACTGATTCTTCCGCAACATATTCATCATCAACATCATAGATTATCTCGCTCTTTCGTCCGGCGTCATATTTCTTTGCAACATTCTGAAGCTCACCTACGATAATTTTCTTCATTTTGCTCTTACTTGAAAGTATGCCTTCAAGCTCTGCAATATCGTTTTCGAGCTGCTCAATATCTTTAATTCGCTTAAGTATATATTCACGATTAAGATGACGAAGTTTAATCTCGGCAACATATTCAGCCTGTGTTTCGTCAATGCCGAAGCCAATCATAAGATTTGGAACAACCTCTGATTCGCTTTCGGTTTCTCTTACAATCTTGATGGCTTTGTCAATATCAAGAAGTATTTTTGAAAGTCCCTTAAGAAGATGAAGCTGTTTTCTCTTTTTATCAAGATTGAATACAACCCTTCTTCTTATACACTCAAGACGGAAATCTATCCATTCAAGAAGTATTGACTTAACACCGAGAACTTTTGGATTACCATGAACAAGTATGTTGAAATTGCAGGAGAAGCTGTCCTGAAGCGGAGTAAGCTTATAAAGCTTTGTCATAAACTTGTCAGGGTCAATACCTCTTTTTAGATCAATGGTAATCTTCAAGCCTGAAAGGTCCGTTTCATCGCGGACATCGTTTATTTCTTTAACTTTGTTTGATTTTACAAGTTCAATAATCTTGTCAATTATATCCTCTGATGTTGTAGTAGGAGGAATCTGCGTTATATCAATACAATTATACTTTTTATCATAAGTATATCTTGCTCTAACCTTAACTGAACCTCTTCCTGTTTCATAAATTTTTTCAAGCTCGTCTTTGTCATAAAGGATAAATCCTCCTCCTACAAAATCAGGAGCAAGAAGCGTTTCGCTTATCATATGGTCAGGATTTTTCATTAGGGCGATTGTAGTATCGCATATCTCTGAAATATTGAATGAAGCAATATTAGAAGCCATTCCGACTGCAATACCCTTTGACACATTACAGAGTACTGTCGGGAATGTTACAGGAAGAAGCGTAGGCTCCTTCATACTGTTATCATAATTATCAACAAAGTCAACTGTATCATACTTGATATCATCAAAAAGCTCGTGACAAATCGGTGCAAGTTTCGCCTCTGTATAACGGGAAGCGGCATATACCATATTTTTACTGTAAGCCTTACCAAAATTACCCTTAGACTCAACATAAGGATATAATAAAGTTTCATTGCCGCGGGAAAGCCTTACCATAGTTTCGTAAATAGCTGCGTCACCGTGTGGATTTAACTGCATAGTTCTGCCGACAATATTAGCACTTTTGATAGTTCCGCCCTGAAGAAGTCCCATATTATACATTGTATAAAGAAGTTTTCTGTGAGAAGGCTTCAATCCGTCAATTTCCGGAATGGCACGGGAAAGGATAACGCTCATTGCATAAGGCATATAGTTTTCGAGAAGAGTATCGGTAATTATCTCATCCTGAATAGTTCCTGCGCCTTTGATATGAACATTGTCAGCGAGAGGCTTTTGAGAATTTGTTCCTTCTTTTTTTCTTCTTGCCAAAATTATCCCTCCTTAGCTGACATCGGCTGCATCAAGATAAAGATGTCCGTAGTCAGAAATATAATCTTTTCTTCCCTGAAGGTTGTCACCCAAAAGTAAGTCAAATATCTCAGAGGTTTTTTCTGCATCATCAGGTGAAACCTTAATAACTCTTCTTGTTGCGGGATTCATAGTTGTAAGTGCCATCATCTCAGGCTCGTTTTCACCAAGTCCTTTTGAGCGCTGGACAGTATATTTTTCGTCGCCTATTTCCGCCTTAATCTCGTCCATTTCAATTTCATTATAAGCGAAGTAAGTCTGATCTTTACAAGTAACCTCATAAAGCGGTGACTCTGCAATATACACCTTACCTTCATCAATCAGTTTTGGCATAAGGCGGTAAATCATTGTAAGAATAAGCGTTCTGATCTGGAAACCGTCGACATCGGCATCAGTACATATTAGCACCTTTGACCAACGAAAGTTGTCCATATCAAACAGCGACAAGTCTTTAGCGGCTTTACTCTTTACCTCAACTCCGCAGCCGAGAACTTTTATAAGGTCGGTGATTATTTCGCTCTTAAATATCTTGTCATAGTCAGATTTAAGACAGTTTAAGATTTTACCTCTTACGGGAATAACAGCCTGGAAAGAAGCGTCTCTCGCCTGCTTACAGGCGCCTAAAGCCGAGTCACCCTCAACTATGAAAACTTCCCTTTCGTTTACATCTTTAGAACGACAATCTACAAATTTTTCAATTCTGTTTGTCATATCCATCTTGGACTGTAAGGAAGTTTTTAGTGTTTTTCGAGTATTTTCAGCCTTTACTCTTGCCCTCATATTTATGAGAACCTGATTTGCAATTTTTTCAGCATCCATCTTATTTTCAATAAAATATATTTCAAGCTGCTTGCGGAAAAAATCCGTCATTGCATCCTGAATGAATTTATTGTTAATGGATTTCTTAGTCTGGTTCTCATAAGAAGTTGATGTCGAAAATGAAGAAACAACAAATATAATACAGTCCTCAACATCCTGAATATTAATTGTAGAATCATTCTTAGCGTACTTATTATTAGCTTTCAGATATGCATTAATCTGATTTACAAAAGCGCTCCTGAAAGCCTTTTCCGGTGAGCCCCCATGCTCAAGAAAGCTTGAATTGTGATAATATTCTTTAAGCTGGTTTTTAACAGAGAAACAAAGAGCAGCCTTAATCTTTACATTATAATCTGCTAAATCTTCCCTATCTCTTCCGACTCTTTCACACTCCCAGTACTGCGGAGTGGTAAGAGCCTTATCTCCGGCGATTTCATTAACATAATCAACAATACCATTATTATAGCAATATTCAAAGGTTTCAAACTTTGAAGCATTAACCTGATTTTTAAGCACAAACTTTACGCCGTCATTAACGATAGCCTGTCTTTTTATTACATCGTGAAAATACTGAATCGGAACATCAATGTCCGTAAACACTTCAAGGTCAGGTTTCCATCTGATTCTTGTGCCGGTGTCTTTTTTGTCGTATGGTTCCTTGTGAAGTCCCCCGATATTCTCACCTTTTTCAAAATGAAGATTATACTTAAACCCTCCGGTATGAACTTCTGCATCCATATACTCTGATGCATACTGTGTAGCACAAAGACCAAGACCGTTCAGACCAAGCGAGTAATCATAGTTATCCTCATACTTACCACCCGCATACATCTCACAAAAAAGAAGGTACCAGTTATACTGCTCCTCATTTTTATTGTAATCTACAGGGATACCGCGTCCAAAGTCCTGAACTTCAAAAGAGCCGTCAAGAAACTTAGTCACAACAATTTTATTGCCGTAACCTTCTCTTGCCTCGTCAATTGAGTTTGACATTATTTCAAAAATAGCGTGTTCACAGCCGTCAAGACCATTAGAGCCGAAAATTACTGCCGGTCTTAACCTTACTCTGTCAGCGCCTTTTAATGACTTAATACTTTCATTGCCGTATTCTTTCTTTTTTGCCAAGCTATATACCTCCATATAGAAGATTACATTCTGAAATATAATACTATATATTGTGTAAAAAGTCAAGAAAATATAAGAAAAGACGGCAGAATTAGTACTACCGTCTGATTAAAAATTATTCGTTTTTCTCGTTTTCGTCATTTTCTGACACTTCTTCATCATCTTCTGATGAATCATCAGAAACAACCGGATTTTCTTCTGTTGCTTCCTCGCTTACTTCCTTTTCAGCTACTTGTGGCTCTTCAGCCTCTTCAATAACCTCTTCTTCAGGAAGTTCGCCTGTTTCCATAAGAGAAACAAATTCTTTAGCTGTAAGCTTTTCTCTTTCAATAAGAGTTTCAGCTACAAGCTCAAGCTTGTCGTAATGCTCTTTAAGAATTTTTTCCGTTCTCTCATAAGCAACACGCATCATCTTTTCAATCTGTTCGTCTATTCTGGCAGAAGTGCGTTCACTGTAATTATTAACACGGCCAAAATCTCTGCCGAGGAATAATTCTTCGTTTTCATCGCTGTAAACAACAGGTCCTATTTCCTCATTCATGCCGTATTTTGCAACCATATCACGACAGATATTGGAAGCACGCTGCAGATCGTTTGAAGCGCCTGTTGATATATCACCGAGTGCAAGCGCCTCTGCTACTCGGCCTCCAAGCATTGAAACGAGATTATCAAGCATATCATTTTTGCTGTTATATGTTTCCTCCTGAGGAGTATACCAAGTATAACCGCCTGCGCCAAGACCTCTCGGAATAATAGAAATCTCTTTTACAGGGTCGTGAGAATTGAGATAATATGAAGTAACAGCATGACCTGCCTCATGATAAGCAGTAAGTTTCTTTGCTTTTTCGGTATACTTATGAGATTTCTTTTCTGTACCAAGCTCAACTCTTGATACGGCATCGCTGATTTCTGTCATAGTGATAGCCTTTTTCTTATGGCGAACCGCTAAAATTGCAGCCTCGTTCATAAGGTTTTCAAGATCAGAACCGGTAAAGCCGATTGTATCCTTGGCAAGCTCTTTAAGGTCAACGTCAGGAGCGAGAGGCTTGTTTCTTGAATGAACCTTAAGAATGTCCTCTCTTCCCTGAGTATCAGGTCTATTTACAGTAATCTGTCTGTCAAATCTTCCGGGTCTTAAAAGTGCAGGATCAAGGACATCAGGTCTGTTCGTAGCAGCAATAACAATTACGCCGCTATTTGTACCGAAACCGTCCATCTCAACAAGAAGCTGATTAAGAGTCTGTTCTCTTTCGTCATTACTGTTTCCGGTTCCTGTTCCTCTGTGACGACCTACTGCATCAATTTCGTCAATAAACACAATTGCAGGCGCTTTCTTTTTTGCCTGGTCAAAGAGGTCACGAACTCGTGATGCACCTACACCGACATACATCTCTACAAAATCTGAACCTGAAATTGAAAGAAACGGTACGCCGGCTTCACCTGCTACTGCACGAGCAAGAAGTGTTTTACCTGTTCCGGGAGGGCCGACAAGAAGCACGCCTTTGGGGATTCTTGCGCCGATCTTTGTAAATTCTTCAGGCTCTTTAAGAAAGTCAACCAGCTCTTCTATCTCCGCTTTTTCCTCTTCACAGCCTGCAACATCTTCAAAAGTTGTTTCCTTTTCGGAATTTTCGTCAATAAGTCTTGCCTTAATCTTTCCGAAACCGAGTGTTCTGTTGGTTTCGTTATTCATAGCACTGCTCATTCTTCTGAAGGCAATAAAACCGAGAATTGCAATAAGTGCAATCATAAAGAAGCTTGGAAGCACACTCAAAAGCCAAGCACTTGAAGTACCGGCCTTATAGTCATACACTATCGGTGTATTCGAGTGAACGGTATTATACTTGATAATATCCTCTTTAATATCTTCAACAAATATAGAAACCGCAATACTCGGTATTGAATAATGCTGTTCATTTTCAGGGTCTTCAAAAGTTGAATAAGTAAGATTACCGTTTGAAAGATCAAGAGTAAATTCTGAAATTTCGCCGTTATGAAACATCTGTACAATCTCAGAATACTTTGTATCAACACTTGTTTGCTTGTTTGCAAAAAAAGCAATAGAGCCGATAAGAACTACGGTAATCAAAAGATATGCAACTATTGATTTCCAATTTTTAACAATACTTTTCATTTATCAGTCCTCCAAAGAAACTGTCATTATTAAAAAATTTTCGGTGCTATCATCAGGTTTAACACGCTCATCGCAGCATATTCCTTCAACACCTATAACACCTTTTTCATCACAAATAATCAAAAGGCTGTCACGTTTTTCGACATCAACACCACATTCGTTTAATAACTTCTTAAGTGTCTTCCCAATACCCCTTCCGGCAGGTGAAATATAGTCGCCGGGCAGCCTGTTTCTTACTGTTATACTGCCGTTAATTTTATCATAGTCACAGTAAAAATCAACATTTTGGGGATTAAATTCAAATTTTTTTAAAATTTTGGTATCGTATCTATTATTATTATTAGAATTATTAAATTCAGCAATACGAATATGTCTTTTATCTGATAAAGCAAAAATATCTTTTTTTATTTCACACCTGGATGATTTATCAATAAGGCACATACATTCGTTGAGATGCAGCCGATCGAGTACTACGCCGTTATCTTCAAAATACATATTAATAACACGTTTTGAAACTGCAGGGTGTAAAGTCTTAAGTACATTTTTATCAAGCGCATTATCTTCAAGTGCTTTAATATATGCACTTTGAGAAGCACTCTCTATGAAATCGTAATCATCCTTGCAGTCTTCAATAAAAGCGGCCAAATTATCACAAAAGCTGTCGTTAAGCTTTTCAAAATCATTTACAATAACATTTCTGATATAGTTTCTGCTGTATTCATTTGAAAGGTTAGTTTCGTCAATTCTATATTGAATATCATTATCATCGCAAAAAGAACGGATATCTTTTGATGTTATTTCAATAAGAGGCCTGATAATATTATCTCTCACTGCAGGAATACCGCAGGCGCCTTTAAGTCCCGTGCCACGGGAAAGTCTGAATAAAACCGTTTCAATATTGTCATCAAAATTATGAGCCGTAGCGATTTTATCACAATTAAGACTATTGAAGAACTCATATCGTTTGATTCTTGAATACTCCTCAACAGATTTTCCGTATATTTTGGCTTCAGCCGTAGCATCAATAGTTAATAGATGAAAAGGTACGTTTTCTTTTATGCAGAAATTCTCTACAAATTTTGCATCGTCTACCGAACTTTTACCACGTATGCCATGTTCAATATGAGCGACCTCGACAGTAATATCATAATCATTTTTTATTTCAAGAAGAAGATTTAATAAAAGCATTGAATCTGCTCCGCCGGAAACTCCGACAACTACCCTATCGCCCTTAGTGAGCATATTATATTTTTCAATAGTTTTGATAAATTGCTTATTCATAGTTTGACTTATCAATAGATCTGAAGCGTGTAAACTCCTTATCAAAAGTAAGCTCAATAGATCCAACTGCTCCGTGACGGTTTTTAGCTATTATAAGTTCCGTCTTATTTGCGTCAATATCATCCTGCTTATCTTCTGATACGTCATTTCTGTAGTAATCCTCACGGTAAAGGAACATTACAATATCTGCATCCTGTTCTATAGAGCCTGATTCTCGAAGATCGGCAAGCTGCGGCTTATGATTTTTGCCATGACCTTCAGTAGCTCTTGAAAGCTGGGCA
>ODAJ011340267.1_pt1 | contig 11289 bp, 10 predicted proteins | sample 1539241 | NCBI WGS metagenome assembly ODAJ01 (sample SAMN02144231, study PRJEB22623) | gut metagenome | biome: sheep rumen | host: Ovis aries | place: New Zealand | reverse complement strand
CAGCAGGGGACAAGCCCTTTGTAACAAAGGATTTCAGCAAGGCGCTCGGCGTTTCAAGAGTGTCATTTGCGCCGCCGGAATTGCTTTTTGATATGCTTGGAGTTGAGGTTGGAGCAACGACTGTCTTAAGCCTTTTCCTCGACAGTCACAACGATATACGACTTGTTATTGACAACGATATAATGAGCTATGAATATTTCGGCTGTACCGATAGCACAACAACAGGATATATGCGTATAAAACTTTCAGACCTTATTGAAAAATATATTCCGTTTACAAACCACATACCTACTTGCATTGAGGTATAATAAAAGCACGGTTTACACCGTGCTTTTTATGTTTTATTTAATACCGTATTTTGTTTTGAATTCTGTAACGCTTTCTTCAAAAAATGCGTATTCCTCATCGCCTCTGTGGTCTGTCAACATTCCCTCGGCTGATATCTTTTCTCCAAGGTATTTTGAAACCTTTTTTGCTCCTCTGTAATTTAGGTGATTCTTACCGTCGAAGAAATCCTTTTTTAGATTTAGCTTTATATCCTTGTAAAGATAGTTGAAATCAATGAATTCAATATTGTTTTCAGCTGCTATTACGTCAACCGCATTGTGTCTTTGAGTGCTCCAGGAGCGAACAGTAGGCATTTCAACAAGCCAAACCTCTATACCTTTCTCCTTGCAAAGATCAATTATCTTCTGATAATAAATCATGTATTCATAATCAATCTCTTCAAGCTTGTCGGTTTCGGTAAAGAGTTTGCTTTTTTTCGCAACAACAACCTCATCCCTGTACTTGAAACCGTGCTCGCACGGATAATCAACCTCATCGGTATATGAGCTTATAAACGCTTTAGGCAGGAAGTCGCGCCAGTGCTTCCAGTGGTCGTTAAGCTGGAACATACTGAAGTTCGATCCGATAATATCGGTGAATCTTGCGTCGCTAATACCGCTGAAAAGTGTTTCCTGCTTCTCTCTTAATACCTCGTAGGTATTTTTTTCACCTTTTGCGTCAATCTCCTCAATGCCTTCGGCAGTCGGGAACTGGTCATAAAGCATATCCGTGTCAAGAATAAGAAGCTTTGGATTTTGCGTTTTAAGAAATTCTGTTAAAAAGCTGTACGACCTTACAGGAGTCTGATAACTCATTCCGATGTCGCATGCCGTGTAACCGTAGTTTTCGTAAATATAGGCAGGGGAGAAGGCCGTGAACATATTGCTTGAACCGATGCAAACGATGTCTATTTTGTTTTCAGGCTCAAGCGTAAAGTCATATGCTGGATTGTAATGATTCTTATAGGTTGTTGCCCTCTCTTTTGAAAAAGGTCCTGCTGAAAGTATGCTGACAAGAATAAATATTACAACAAGGACGGGGATAAACCTGAGCCATATAAAAGATATATTATTTTTGTTTTCTTTTTTATCCATATCAGAACCCCGCATAAATCAAGTCTTTGATACCGTATCCCTCGCCGTATGCGCCAAGTAAAATAATAATCATCAATGCTATGACGTGGAGTAAGAATTTGACGATAGCCGGAAGGTCGGCAAGTTTTTGTGAAAGGTTGAATTTTCTTTCTCTGAGAAGAGAGATGAAAAAAATGAATACCACGCTTAAGAAGAGCACAAGCAAATCCTTGATACCTACTCCGAATTTTCCGCCCTGCTCAATAGCCGCTGAAATATTGAAGGAAGTAAAGATGGCTTTGAACATTTCAAAAAATGCTTTGATGCTGTCTGCCCTGAACAGAAACATTCCAACGCAAACTATAATGTCTGTTCTGAGTATCTGAAAGACTCTGTAAGGAAAGCTCATTTTGTTAATCTTGAGCGCCTTGTGAAGTTTATCAAATAATGGCTGGAAGAGCATGCCTATCATCATAAGAACATAGTAGTAAAGTCCATAGCAGATATATTTCCAGCTTGCGCCGTGCCAAAAGCCGTTTGAAAACCAAACGAAAAACAGCGCAGTAGCTGACGGAATAAGCGTTGCGTAATACGGATTAAACTTCTTTCTTGTTGATTTTGAAAGCTTCATAAAAGGCTTGGACAGAGATATCGGATAGAAGATATAATCCCTGAGCCATGAGCCGAGCGAGATGTGCCATCTTTGCCAGAAATTATTAATTGAAACTGCGAAGAACGGCTGTTCAAAGTTTTTAGGAAGGTCAATGCCCATAAGCCTTCCCATACCTGTAACAACGTCCATAATTCCTGAAAAATCGCAGTAAAGCTGAATGGTATAAAACAGTACGGCAATAAGAATAAGAACGCCGCCGTCTTCAAGGTGGTAGTCGTAGTTTCCAAACATCTCGTCAACAAGGCCGCTTACTCTGTCAGCCATAACAACCTTTTTGAAAAAGCCGAGAAGGATGAGCTGAACCCCGATGTCAAAATCCTTTTTTTCTACTTTTCTGCTGTTAAGAAGCTGCGTGCCAAGCTGGTCATATCTTGCGATAGGGCCTTCGACAACCGTGAGCATAAATGAAAGATACAGCGAAACCTTGAAAGGATTTCTTTCTGCCTTAACCTTGCCGGAATTTACATCGGCGATGTAGCTGATTGCCTGCAGCGAATAGAAGGAAAGTCCCATCGGGTGAACGAGTGAAAGCTCGGGTATAGCCGTACCGAAAACGGAGTTTACAGTGCCTGTAAAGAAATTACAGTATTTAAGAAACAGGAGAAGAGCGAGCGGAATAAGAATTCCCAAAACAACATAAATGCGTTTCTTTCGGTTGTATTTTTCTTTAAGCTCTTTTCTCTGCGATCTGTCAAGCTCCTTTTTCTTTGCCTTAAACTCGTCTGAAAGGCGCTGAATATTCAAGCCCATTAGCCATATTGCCGCCGTCGTTATTATCAGCGGGATAATATGACCTTTTGTTGACACAACGTAAAATGCCCATGAGCCTGCAAAAAGGATGAGCCACTTGTATTTCTGCGGCGTCAGCGAATGAAGCACATAGGTTATTGCAAAAAATATCAAAATGAATGTAAATGAGGTATAGGACATATTTTTGCCTCTCTGTTTATTTATATTATTAAGTATATCATAAAAAAATATTATTTCAATAATGATTGAGAATAATTGTAAAAAACGGTAAAAAAAGGGAGGTACGTATTGCATACCTCCAATAAAATTATTTAATTAATTCGTCCTTTGCATCAATAATTGCTTTTGCAGCAGTGCAGCCGGGGCAGTCGCAGTAAAGTCCTCCGGCAGCCTTAACCGCCTTTGCATGCTCTGCTTTTTCTTTTGCTGTCTCAGCGCCGAAAATCTCTTTTGCCATATCGGTTTGCATAAACTCAATTGTGTTGTCTATTGAACAGATATCCTCCTGCGCCTCGGCAACAAGATACTTTGCAAATTCCTTTTCCGTGTGGGTTCCTACGGCATCAATATACTTACCGGCAACCTCTTTGAATTCGGGGCAGGAGCTTACAGCGTCGACAGCAGCTTGTGCAAGTTTAAGCTTTTCTTCATTTGTCATAATTAATCACCTTTCTTTTTTTGCTATTATATCATATTATTTTATATTCATCAATAATTGACACTGTATTAATATTATGATATATTTGTCTTGTAATAAATTTTTTTGGAGGTATAAAATGGACAATTACAACCAGGGATATAACCCAAATCCAAATCAGCAGTATCAGCAGTATACACAACCTCATCCTCAGTATACGCAGCCTGTTCAGCCTGTGTATTATCCGCCTGCAGTTGACAATACCTCAAAGGTTATGTCGGTTGGAGAGTATATCGGATTTTTCATCATTTCCGCAATTCCGATTCTCAATATCATTATGTGGATAGTCTGGCTTTGCAGCTCAAATACAAATAAGAATAAGAAGAATCTTATTATCTCGTATATTGTATTGTGGATAATCGGTATTGTTATCTCTGTTATTGCAGGTGTAGTTGCTGCGGCAGCAGGCATCAGTATTGCCGAGTATATGTAGTTTATATTGTGTTAAACGGTGACAGGAAGAAATCCTGCCACCGTTTTTTATTATTAAAGTTTAATTCTTAATGCCCTTGTTGCATTGATAACAGCAATGACCATAACGCCTACGTCGGCAAAAATTGCAACCCACATATTTGCAATTCCGAGTGCCCCGAGTATAAGACAGATAAATTTAACAGCAAGTGAGAAAACGATATTTTCTTTTACAATTTTAAGAGTCTTTGCAGATATCTTTTTTGCAAGAGAAATCTTTTGGGGATTGTCGTCCATAAGAACGATGTCCGCAGCCTCTATTGCGGCGTCAGAACCGAGCGCCCCCATCGCTATTCCTACATCCGCTCTTGAAAGAACGGGTGCGTCGTTAATACCGTCGCCGACAAAAGCAAGGCATTCCTTATCGCTTTTTTCACTAAGCAGTCTTTCAACCTCGCTTACCTTATCTGCGGGAAGGAGGGAAGCTTTGTATTCGTCAAGCTCAAGTGCTTCAGCAACCGCCTTTGCCGTTGTTTCGTTATCGCCTGTAAGCATAACTGTTTTTCTAACGCCGTTTGCTTTAAGTGCTTTAAGAGCATTTTTGCTTGTTGGTTTAAGCGTGTCTGCAATGCTGATGTATCCGGCATATTCACCGTCAATGCTTGTATATACGGTTGTAGTTATTTCGCCGTTTTCATTTACGTCAACTCCGATGCTTTTCATAAGCTTTTCGTTTCCGACATAAACAACCTTTCCGTCAACCACTGCCTTGACACCGTGGCCTGAAATTTCTTCAATTTCACCGACGCGGCTTCTGTCAAGGCTTTTTTCATATGCGTTTTTAATGCTGATACTTATCGGATGGCTTGACGCAAGCTCGGCATATGCAGTGTATTCGATAAGCTCGTTACGGCTGAAAGCGCCTGCCGGCTTAATTTCGGAAACCTCAAAAACGCCCTTAGTAAGAGTACCTGTTTTGTCGAATACAACACAGGTTGTTTTAGAAAGTGCTTCAAGATAGTTTGAGCCTTTAACAAGAATTCCGTTACTTGACGCACAACCTATTCCGCCGAAAAAGCTGAGAGGTATTGAAATTACAAGAGCGCAAGGGCAGCTGATTACAAGAAATGTAAGCGCTCTGATTATCCACTCCTGCCACATAGCCTCACTTCCTGATATAAGTCTGACAACAGGAGGTACTAATGCAAGTACAAGCGCACCTGCACAAACAGCTGGTGTGTAATACTTCGCAAAACGCGTTATAAAGTTTTCCGACCTCGATTTTTTCATGCTTGAATTTTCAACAAGGTCAAGTGTTTTTGAAACGGTTGATTCGCCGAATTCCTTTGTAGTTCTGACTTTTATAAGCGCAGTCATATTTATGCTTCCGCTTATAACCTCATCGCCGACCTCTGCCTCGCAAGGCATACTCTCGCCTGTAAGAGCCGAGGTGTTGAGCTCGGTTTTACCCTGTGTGATAACTCCGTCAATAGGAATTTTTTCTCCGGGGTTAACTATTATTTCTGTTCCTATTTCTACCTCGTCAGGCTCCAGCGAAACAATTTCTCCGTTCCTCTCGACATTCGCAAAGTCGGGACGAATATCCATAAGAGATGAAATATTCTTTCTGCTTTTGCCAACAGCAATGCTCTGAAAAAGCTCGCCTATCTGATAAAAAAGCATAACGCTTGCAGCCTCAAGGAATTCACCAAGCGCAAATGCTCCGACAGTAGCTATAGCCATTAAAAAGTTTTCGTCAAATATCTGACCGTTTTTTATTCCGAGTAAAGCCTTTTTCAGTATGTCATACCCGATTACAAAATAGGGAATGAGAAAAAGTATTGCCTTTGCGTATTCAGGTATCGTAGCCATACGGCTTGTTATTACTACGCCTATGAGTAAAACTATACTTATAACAATACGGTAAAATACTTTTTTCTGTTTTCTTGTCATATCAGAAATAAATTTCACAGTCGCTCTCCACTTTTCTGCATGCTTTGAGCGCATTTTTCATAACCTTATTTTCGTTTGCGCCCTCTTCAAAATCAACCTTAAGTTTCAGCGTCATAAAGCTTAATACAGCGTTGCTTACTCCGTCTATCTTCTTGATTTCTTCTTCCATTTTTGCTGCACAGTTTGCGCAGTCAACCTCAACGTCATATGTCTTTTTCATTATATATCACCTCGTAATGAATGGTAATTAATTATCAAACGAACAAATAACTAAATTAATTCATCTGTTCATATGAAATTATATTCATATGTTAAAGATTTGTCAATACTTTTGGAGAAAATTGTTTATTTTTTCAATAGATTTTTCATAAAAACTGCAAATTCCCGTCATTTTTCTGCTGTAATATGAAGACAACGAAAGGGGAAACCCGAGATAAATACAATCACGCAATGTGATTTTACGGAGTGATAATTTATGAAAAAGAATTTAGCAAAAACACTTGCCGTATCTTTATCGGCAGTATTATGTATGACAACGGCAATGTCAGCGTTTGCCGCACCGCCGCAAGCACCGGGAGGTTCAGGCTTCGGCGGAGGCGCAAATACTATGACATATGACTATTCGGGTACGCTTGCCGCAAGCTTGACGGCTGACGCAAAAAGCGTAGCATCAGACGGTGAAATACTCTCCTCCTCCGATAGTGATGTGAACACAGCGCTTGCACAAAACGGCGGCGTACTCGATGTCACAAATTCAACACTGACCAAATCGGGAAGCGACAATGACGGGGACAACTGTAATTTCTATGGTATCAATTCGATTCTCCTCTCAACAGGCGAGGACTCAATGGCTTATATCAGTTCAAGTAAGCTTTCAGCCGACAGCACAGGAAGTAACGCAATATTTGCAACAGACAGCGCAACAGTGTATTCCTACAATAACGATATTGCAACAAGCTCGGATAATTCAAGAGGACTTGACGCAACCTACGGCGGTACAATAATTGCGGACAGTACCGACATAACTACTCAAGGCGACCATTGCGCAGCGCTTGCTACTGACAGGGGCGGCGGTAGTGTTTCATTAACAAATTCAGACCTCACTACAAACGGCTCAGGCTCACCGCTTCTTTATTCAACAGGCGATATTGAGGTTGACAATGTAAACGGTACTTCTTCCGGCAGCCAGCTTGTAGGTATGGAAGGACTCAACACGGTTCTTATCTACAATTCAAACCTTTCAAGCACTATTACGGGCAAAACTGCAAGCGACCCTGTTGCAAACGGTATTATCATTTACCAGTCAACATCGGGTGATGCTGAAACCACGACAGGCGAAACCGCAACCTTTAATGCGGTAAATTCAACTCTTTCAAGCAGTATCGAAAGCGGAACGATGTTCTATATTACTAACACAACAGCAAATGTTGTATTGAAGAATTCTTCGCTGAATTTTGATTCTGATAACGTTAACCTTCTTACCATTGAAGGCAACAGCTCAAATAACTGGGGCACAGAAGGAAGTAACGGCGGTACCGTAACCTTTACTGCACTCGGCGAAACCCTTTCGGGTGATATTTCAGTTGACACTATCAGCTCTCTTGACCTTTATCTTCTTGATTCAACAAGCTATACAGGCTCAACATCAATCACCGATAATTCAGTGAATACGAGCAAGACGGATTCGCCGGTAACAGTTAACGTCGACTCATCATCAAAGTGGGTTGTAACCGAGAATTCAACAGTAACAAATCTTAACGTTGAAAACGGCGGACAGATTGTTGACGAAAACGGTAATACCGTAACGGTAGTTGCAAACGGCGAAACAGTCGTTTCAGGTAACAGCGATATAACAATTACCGTAACAGGTGAATATTCAAATAAAGTTACAACATCAGACTCAAATGAGCTTTCATCAGATTTTATCGACAGAAGCGATTTTGATTCACACTACGGAATTGAAACAACTTTTTCAACTAACGCTTCAGCACCGGCAAGCGAAGAGGTGCAGACAACGCAAATAAGCGCAACAAATGACAAATCGTCATCACCGGTAAGCTCCGCTTGGTACTTCCTTATTGCAGGAATAGTGATTCTGATAATAATCGCTGTAAGCGTTACGGTTAGTAAGAAAAACAAAATACAGGAATAAACCTGATATTATATAAAATCATTTTACCTTTCATTGAAAAAAAGCAGTCAACGACTGCTTTTTTTCGTGTAAAATAAACAGTTGATTTTTTATAGTATATCTGTTATAATATGCCTACAGCAATTTATCGTGCTAAAGTGGTAACACGTTTTCACGGTGAAACATTTTTGAAATGAGAGGTTAAAATGATGAAAAAAGCTTTATCGGTTATGCTTGCAGTATTAATGCTTGTATCAGTAGTAGGCATCTTCGCTGCATGCTCAAACACAGAAAAGACAGCTGACACCGCTTCCGACCTTGCATACATTAAGGAAAAGGGCACTCTTGTAATTGGTATTACATATTTTGAGCCTATGGATTATCTTGATGAAAACAACGAGCTTACAGGCTTTGAGGTTGAATTCGGTAAAGCAGTTTGCGAAAAGCTCGGCGTTGAGCCGGTATTCCAGGAGATTTCATGGGACGCTAAGGAAACAGAGCTTTCCGCAAAGAATATTGACTGTATCTGGAACGGACTTACTATCACAGAGGACAGACAGGCTACAATGTCAATTTCTAATCCGTATATGAATAATAAGCAGGTTCTCATCTGCAAGGCTGAAAACGCAGAGGCTTATGCAGTACCCGGCGCACTTGCAGGTAAGGTTGTAGTAGCTGAGAAGGAATCAGCAGGTGAGGAGGCTATCCTTTCTCCTGATTATACAAACTATTTCGGCGAGGCTAATTACACAGCAGTAGAGGCTATGAAGAATGCTATGATGGAGGTTAAGGCAGGCACAGCAGATGCAGCCGTAATCGACTATGTAACAGGCATTGGCTCTCTTAAGGAAGGCTCCGACTATGCTGACCTTGCTATTATCGAAAATGTATCCTTTGCTGATGAGCAGTATGGCATTGCTTTCAGAAAGGACAGTGATGTAACAGCAGAGGTTAACAAGGCTATTGCAGAGCTTATGGCTGACGGTACACTTGATAAGATTGCGGAGAAATACGGTCTTACAGGTCAGCTTGTAAAATAATAATTAAACGTCTGCGGGCGGTGCAAAACACCGCCCGTTTTTGTTGCGTTATGGGATGATAAGAGTTTATGAATGATTTAATTACAGTATCAAAAACACTGCTCGACGGTTTTGGTGAAAACTTAAAGCTGTTTTTCTTAACGCTTGCTTTTTCACTTCCAATCGGCCTTGTGATAACATTTTGCTCAATGTCAAAAATACCGCCTGTGCGCTGGCTTTCAAAGACATTTGTGTGGATTATAAGAGGTACACCTCTTATGCTTCAGCTTTTTGTTGTGTTCTATGTGCCGGGTATTCTTTTCGGCACTCCGATGAAAACAAGACTTATGTCTGCGCTTGTTGCGTTTGTTATTAATTACTCCTGTTATTTTTCCGAAATATACAGGGGAGGTATCGAAAGTGTATCGGTAGGACAGCATGAGGCGGGACAGGTGCTTGGTATGTCCAAGTCGCAGATATTCTTCAGAGTCGTTCTTATGCAGGTTGTAAAAAAGATAATTCCGCCGATGAGTAATGAAATTATCACGCTTGTAAAGGATACGTCGCTTGCAAGAGTTATAGCTGTTTCGGAAATAATCATGATGGCTGACCGATTTACCGCAAGAGGACTTATATGGCCCCTTTTCTACACGGGCGTGTTCTTCCTTGTGTTCAACGGATTGCTTACAATTCTCTTTTCCAAGCTTGAAAAGAAGCTTGACTATTATCAGGTATAGGAGGTTATTATGGCTATTTTAGAGGTTAAAAATATTCATAAAAGCTTCGGCAATAATGACGTCCTTAAGGGAATTGATTTCGAGCTTGAAAAGGGCGACGTGCTCGTTATTATCGGCTCCTCCGGAAGCGGAAAGACAACGCTTCTTCGCTGTCTTAACTTTCTTGAGCTTGCCGACAACGGAACTATAACCGTAAACGGAAATCTTCTTTTTGACGGCGATGATGAGGCAACTCTCAAGGAGTCTAAAATAAGAAAGAACAGGTTGCACTTCGGGCTGGTTTTCCAGCAGTTCAATCTTTTCCCGCAGTATAATGTTAAGGATAATCTTACCCTTGCGCCAAGGCTTGCGTTAAAGGGTGAGATTAAAGCAATGAAAAAGGCGAAGAAGGATATTCCTTCAGACTACAAGTCGAATCGTCTTAAAGAGATTGATGACAATGCAGATGAGCTTCTTGAAAGAGTGGGGCTTACTGACAAGGCAGAGGCTTACCCGTGCGAGCTTTCCGGCGGGCAGCAGCAACGTGTTGCAATAGCAAGAGCACTCGCAATGCAGCCCGATATTCTTTGCTTTGATGAGCCGACATCTGCGCTTGACCCCGAGCTTACGGGAGAGGTGCTTAATGTTATAAGAAGCCTTAAGACAGGCAACAGCACAATGATTGTTGTTACTCACGAAATGGAGTTTGCAAGGGGCGTTGCCGACAAGGTTATATTTATGGCAAACGGAGTTATTGAGGAATACGGAACGCCTGATGAGGTTTTCGGAAATCCAAAAAGCGAAATACTCAAGAGCTTTCTTTCAAAGGCGCTGGACGCATAATAAAGTATGAATAAACCTGCATTTGCGGGTTTATTTTTTTTGAAAATATGATATAATGTAGCTATGTATAATTATGAACGACTATCAGACGACATCAAAATAGCAGTCAGTGAGGAGCATACCTTTGGCACAGACGCTGTAATTCTTTCCTACTTTGCAAAAATCAAGGCTCGTGATAAAGCGCTTGATATGGGAACGGGATGCGGAATTATACCGTTTCTCTGGCTTCGCAGCAGTAAAATTAACAATGTGTACTGCCTTGATATACAGCAAAACGCTTATGACCAGGTGAAGCATAGTGTTGAGATTAATCATCTTGAAGAAAGGATTAAGCCATACCTTTGCGATTTAAGGCGTGTGCAGGACACATTTGAAGCGGAACAGTTTTCGCTTGTAACTATGAACCCGCCTTATAAGCCTGTAGGAACCGGCATAGAATCCCTCGACGAAAGTGCGAGAATTGCACGGCATGAGGTGTGCTGTAATATTGAAGACGCTGTAAAAGCAGCCTCATATCTGCTTCAGTACAGCGGGCGGTTTTGTATGTGCCACAGACCTGAACGTCTTGTTGACGCAATAGAGCTTATGCGAAAGTATAAGCTTGAGCCGAAAAGACTCCGCTTTGTTCAGGACAGAGCAGGCGAGCAGCCGTTTCTGTTTCTTATTCAGGGGCAGAAGGGCGCAAAGCCTTTTCTC
>ODAJ014775290.1_pt1 | contig 11291 bp, 4 predicted proteins | sample 1539241 | NCBI WGS metagenome assembly ODAJ01 (sample SAMN02144231, study PRJEB22623) | gut metagenome | biome: sheep rumen | host: Ovis aries | place: New Zealand | reverse complement strand
TTGGGGTCTTTTTTATGAACATATGTTCCTTGGCTCACGAAAATATGTTCATAGGGGGTAGTCACCTATGTTATTTGCCTCACGAACATATGTTGGATTTTATCCGACTTTTTCTCGCCATGGCATAGTCTAAGTAAACTTTACTCTGCTCATTTGGCTTAACGAAAACGTTCCTTTTTCAAGGCACCTGTGTCCAGCATTTTTAGGGGCAAGAAATATGGATAGAAAGAGATTAGAATCTCGCATTAATTTCTTTCTCCCTTTTCTTCGCCATTTTTATGAATCTGTTCCAAGTATGTTTCAGAATGTCAGGGTCATTCCATGATTTATCAAAATGATTTAATGGATCTTGTAACATAGAATCACCCAAGATTATTATTCCTGCCTCATAATTTCTTTTCCTTATTGAACGTTTGCCAATAGCAGCAGATGTTATGTTTGCAGAACCGATATATGCACTTTCATCATCAAAAATGAATATCTTCATGTGGTTATGCCCATTATATCGCAATTCAAACAATGGATTATCCAATAACTGAGGACAAGTATCTTTTGCTTTGTTGTAGAAATCAAATGGCTTCATACACACCACCTGAACATGAACACCATTTTCTACAAGAGACAAGAAGAATTCACATACAGGTATGAACTTAATCTCATCATCAAGCATTACTGGAACATTAAAGTTCTTGAGGTTTGCAGTAGCTATTTTTAAACTGTACTTCACCTCAGCCATTCTTTTAAATACTTGTGTGTAATGCTCTTCATCTGCAATATATGAAACACGATCCTCAATTTGAGACTCTTCAATTGTAGAACTTGATTTCTCCTGAATCAAGCCCAAATCAGCCAAGTCTTGTGGAGAAATACGCCATCCACTTTTAGGGGCTTTTCGTGCAGGAAGAGTTCCTTCATGAATAAGATTATATATCTCCTGAGTCGAGAGACCTGTAAGTAGAACAGCTTCTTTTGTGCCTATATATTTACTAGAAGACATATTTTCAAAGTTCAAACACTTTCTTTATCATTTTCTCAACACAGCTATCATCATCAAGGGTATAGACATTCATTGCCTCATGTTCTGATGAGCTATGCATGTGCCACCAATTGCGAAGTTCTGCCCCACGAGTTGACGACATGATGAAGGAATTGAGAATTATCTGTTTGTCTCCTGATGTAGGTGCAAGGCGTTCTTCAAGTTCCTTTATCTTCTTATAGAATGTAATTTTGGCATCCTTTGGAGTAAAGTGAAGTAAGCCCTTGGGGTCAATAAAATTGATGTACTGTTTTTCTTCTGTATCAATCCAAAGAATATAGTCTGGATAGAAATTGCCTGCTTCAAAGAATCCCATACCAACCTTACTTTTATTACGAAGCAAGAACAAGGATTTGTCTTCCCATTTATCGCCATGATTCTTCATATAGCAATCAAGCAAATCCACGAATTTCTTTTCATCCTCATTCATTTGAACTGGAGAAACTCGAATCTGTAGATTATTCTTCTTTACACATACCAATGGTGCATACAGATGATGACGAAAATCAAAGAGAACAAACTGATTTGCAAGTGTGCTTCTTTGGTATTCCTTTATACCATTTTCTGTATTAAGTATAGTGGAAGCATCTGATATGAATTTTTCGAGTTCATTTCCATAATCCCCACCAACTTCCTCAGTAAGTTGAATCTTGTATTCATCTACGAAGTTATTGTCTGTGGATTCTAACTCTCCATATTCCAGATACTTGTCTTCCCACGCTTCTTTTTCGAACTTAAAGAATTTATCGACATATACTTTGAGAGCCATGATAGCAAAATCCGTCACTTCTTCAAGTCGTTTTATGCTATCTATCTTTAGGTGCTTAGAGGGAATAATAAATTGATACCATTCTCTATCTGCAAGAATTGGTTGCAAACGTTCTCTATCAATAATAATATTGAAATACTGCTTCTCATTCTTGTACTGCTCTATCTCATCAAAGATGCGATAATAATCAAGTACAGGAATGTTTTCCTCTGGCATATCCTTAGGGTCTTCAACTGCTTCAATTCGCATAGTCATTGAGCCGCTTGATTCTATTGCTTGCACTTTACTACGGCAGTCAAGAATAACAAGATTATTCAATAGATATGTTTTGAAATTTCCCACAGGAACATCAAGAAGTTTACGTTCTGCATCCCTCTTGAAGATCTTACCATTTTTTACTCGTATAACACGAAGTTTCTTATGTTTAGCATTATCATAACGTATCACAGTAGGCAAAACCACCTCGGTCAATTGGTCGTTACTTGGTACTTCTTCCAATTCAAGGAATGCCTTGAACTCCTCCATATAATTTGCCTTAACACCAAATATAGTTAAAGTCTCTAATTTTGAAATGTATTTTGGAGCACGAACACCAGGGATATTGATAGCATTGCTTCGTTTCAGCATGCCATTATACCCCTTTAGTCGTACACCACGCCCAAACATCTGAATGGCTTGCGAGCCTTCACCCTTTGCAAAATTTATGAGACCCATAGTGCTCACACGCCAACTATTCCACCCTTCAGTAAACTTTCTCGAACCTATCAGTACATTGATCTTAGAGCCTTTATGATTGATGGAATCGAACAAGGATTCATTATTAAATGACTCACTTTTTGTTACAACCCCTTTGTTTTCACAAGACTTAATTAATTTAGCAGTATCACCAATGCTTATAACACCAAAGTAATCGCCATCCTCTCCTATTCGCATTGCTATCTCGCCAGCCTTGCTCAGATGGTCAAGATGCAGTCGAGGTTCGTCAGCATTCGTTACCGCATTGAATAACAGTCGTAACACATCTTCATACATGTTTTGAGCATCAGGTGTCGCTCCATTATTCAATTCATAGAGCATGTTGAAATCATGCGAGAATATATCTACCCCTCTTGCATCAATCAAACCGGTATTTTGCTGGAGAACCAGCCCTATACGTTTGATAGTCTCTCGCTTATTGCGCACAAATTGGTCAATAAACATGATGACATCTTCCACATCAGAAAGATCTTCATCCTTGTTTACCTTTGTCACACTATTACCAACGAATACCAGCAACGGATTCTCTATACGGAATGGTGTTAATTCTGTTCCATATTCTACAAAACATTTCTTCTGCTGATAGAAACTCAGCAAACATCCTGTCAAATAAAGCAATCGAGACTCTTCATTGATGGCATCATTCTTCAGGTTATATATGCGATAGTCCTTTCCATAGCCATCATTATAGAAATACTTATATGAATAATCAAAGAGAATTGCTTTCTGATAGTCTTCAACTGTCTCTCTATCTTCTTTTTTTGTCTTCTTACCTGATAGAGCCTGCTTAAAGGTGGCAGAATACTCAAAGGTAAAACCATCCTCAGCCATCTTTTGACGATAACCAAACCATTTCTCACCAGAAAGTCCTCTATGTCCTTCGTCCACCAAAAGGAGATTGTTGGTTTCAAAACTGTCAACGCTAACTGTTTTGTCCTTTCCCACATCATCCAGCTTATTCACATCGATGATACAAACTTCATCTTTTCCAAAATTCAAAGGACCTTCCTTCACGAAGATTCCAGCAGGTATTCCAGACAATTCGAGTTCTTCCAAATGCTGTCTGCTCATCCCTTCATTTGGAGTAAGCAGAATAATCTTGTTTATTCCAATATTTGCATTTACACGCTTAGCACGTTGCAGGTAATAAGCAAATTGCAAGATATTGACATGCAGAATCAAAGTCTTTCCTGAACCAGTAGCTGACATAAAAGCAAGTTTGTTCATCTTCTTTATGTCATAGTCTGCAAAGGCTATCTGTCCTAAGGTTCTGTCATCTTCCTCATGCAGGAAATCAGTCAATTCCTTCATGAACGCATCTTTATCAGCAAACCAACGGTCAAGGTATATTTCTGTAAAGAGAAGACTTAGATATTGGAAGTATTTCCAAGTTAATCCTCCACGTTTGTCAGCAATTTGTCGAGTCCAACGCTGTATATGCTCATCATAAACGCGCAGAGTTGCTTCTGGTATTCTACATCCTGGACGATTAAGGAAGTGTTCTATAAACAGAGTGCTGCCTGTTGCTTCATTGATACCTTCCTCTTCAATTCTGTTCATTTGCTGCGACATCTGCTTCATGTCTGCGATGCCCAGTTCACGTTGCATGAACTTGAAGAGTATCAGTTTTTCATCAAAACGTAACTCCTGTACTTGCCGTTTAGTTGTTCTTGCCATACTTACTCCTCTTCGAACATACGTTTGTTAAATTCCTGCTCTATGAGAACTACCTTCCAAGTCTCATTAGCTGTTCGCAAATTCTCAAGATTATTATCTCCGTTCACATAAATTACATCATACTCACGATCAAGAGGATTAATACGATATTTCTCAAAGTAGGCATCAAGGGCTGCATTATAAGCCTTCAAATCATCTCCAATGGTACGCCAAATAACGAGGGCTTTACGTCCATCTGGTAGTGTTCCTTCTATCTGACGGAAAGCAAACTGGTTACCTTTAATAAGATCTACAGCACCTTCATATTCAGGCTTAGCAGCAGGAATGCTATCATAAGTACGAATAAATCCTTGTCGCTGAACAGTAAGACCAATAAGATAGTTGAAGGTTTCGCAGACATCTATCTTATGTGGTTTGGATTCATTCTTTTCAGTAATATTCATCTCGTAGCTGAATGGAGTCTTGAATGCTTTAAGGTTCAGAAGACTCCCCTTTGCTTCAATATCAAGCATATAGTTAATCATGTAGTCATCACCAAAAAGACCAGCCATTCCGTTATCCTTTTGTAGTTTGATATTGCTCAGAGCATCCTCATAAGATTCTAAGCGAAGGTATTTAACAATTCCACCGCCACTGTATTTACACTGACTACTTATTCCGGAATTTTCTCCATTAAGTACATATTTAATTCTCGGAAGAGCAACAGTATATAGCTGATCTCCCATGTCTACGCCAATAAACTTTCTTGACAATTTCAAAGCCACGGCAGCAGTCGTTCCAGAACCTAGGAAGAAATCTATAATATATTCTTTCTCGTCAGAAAGACTTTCAATCACTCGCTTTAAAACGCCTTCTGAATTCTCTGTTTTAAAGCCCCATTTATTGGCATATCCTTTAATATCGAGCCAATTAGTATCAGCCATCGTTTCAGTTCTAGGAGGAATCCAATATTTTATGCTACCAATTTTATTTCCATCACGTTTAACAAATTCAAGTTTTTTGCCTGTTTGAATCCAATAGTCATCTAATGACACCCCTTTTGGCTCATAGTCTCTTTCATATATTTTGTAGTTATCTACTGCTTGCTGTGCCCGATTCTTCTCCCACATCCATTGTCCATAGTGAGTAGTTAGGTCTATTCCTAAAAGTTCATACCTCATGGTTGGTCTATCCATTGCTTTCCAAAAAGAATGCCAATGAGAATCAGCCTTTTCAGAACTAATTGGTTTAACAATCTTGGAAAATCTTGCCGAAGGATTCTTTGAATACCAATAAAGGTTATCATAATTCACAGTTATAGATTTTATAGAATCAAATTGTTTATTAAGATCCCCCTTTGTTTCTTCTGCTCGTCTAAGAATTATTTCGTTTCGATAATTTTGGATACCATAAGCCTCATTCATCATTTGTCGGAGAATCATATTTCCGTCATGGCTGCACCTAATAAAGATTGAGCCATCGGTTATGAGCATTTTTTGCAAAAGAAGGATACGATCATATATGAGAGATAGCCATGTTGAATCTTTATAATCTACCTTATACAGATAATCACCTCCTTCTCCCAAATTAAAAGGAGGGTCTATATAACAGCCACGAATATTTTCTTTATACTTATTTCCTAATAGCGATAATGCCTGAAAGTTTTCACTAAAAATTAATTGTCCATCCGTTTCTTTCTCAAGGTTATCAAAAGAGGACAATAATTTATTCTTAAAAGCTTCTGTGAAATATTGCGTATCAACAACTAAATTCCCATTTTGTTTAAGGAACAAAGCAGAAGGAATAGGAGTGAAAATCTCTGTATGCTCTAAATCTGGTTGCATGAGGTCGACTTCATACATTTTTACCCATTCCTCTACTTGCTTTTTATTCTGGCGAATTTCATCATAGTATTTTTCAGGTATCCTGTCAAGTGTGATACACCAGTTTGTCTCTACAACAAACTTCTTCTTTAGCCAGAGTTTCTTTTGGAAGTTTTCTATCTGGGCAAGGAACTTGATGATGACTCTACCGACCTGCTTGATAGCACGTACTTTGGCAATATAAGTTTCCACTTTTGCCTCGTTTTCCGTATCAAGGTCATCAAGATGCATCACTTCGTTCTTGATGAAGAAATCAAGTTCACGAGTGAGGAAGCCTCCAAGGTCTTTGTGGATGAAATAGTCAAAGGTGTTCTTCGCAATATATGCCTTTAAATGCTTCTCGATGATACTGATTTGATCTTTCGTCTTAGCATCAGGATTGGCAATACGTAGCAATTCCATCATGACATTTGTAGGCTGTGTGCTCAGCCATTGCTTGATGCCTGCAACATTCAGTTCATAGTACTTAGCCTTCTTATCTTCAGGAATATCAAATATGAATCGAATGTTTACAGTCTTTTCTTCCTCTTTGAATTCAAATGTCTTCATGCCTAGATATTTCTCTTCATCTTCTGTAAAGAGCATAAACTGGCGTTTTTTGTCTTCAGTTTCCTTGTTGTTGTTTTGCTCTGTAGTAGCATCAACGAGCAGGAAGTGAACAGTATAATCGCCAGCTTTAAAGGTGTAATCCTTGAAGTTCTCAGAAGTCTTAATGTAATATTGGTCTTGGTTAGCCCAATACAATTTTACTTCCTCACCTTCATAAGGGATAGCATATACACCTTCCTTGTATCGACGCTTTGAGATAAAATCCCCCTCGTCATAATAACGGCTGAAGAAGTTATAGAGAGCACTATACACATCACTCTCCAGAGCACTAAGGTCAGTTCCTTGCTGCAATTGTGCTTTAAGTTCATTGTATTTAGGATTATTTTCTGGAGATGTTCCAAATTCTGCTGCCTGCTTCTCTATCTCTGCAATCTTCTGACGCAATTCATCCTTGTTGCCCTGAGCAAAAGGAGCAAGTGTTTCTTTTATTTGTTTAGGAAGCCCTTCCTTGAAAAACTTCTGTATCTCGTCACGACGAATGTTTAGGATACGATAGATTCCAAAGTCAAGGTCTGACTTATCCATCTCAAATATCTGGTTCAGCAAAGCAATGAACCTTTCCATTCTCTCATTCATTGTATATGTATTTTGTTAAAATTTCGTTTGACTTAATTTGTAGTGAAGCGGATGACAAACACTTTTGAAGAATCTGCCTGAGAAATAATCCTCTTTTGCAATTCTTCAATCATAGAGCGTCGCATCTGGCTTACTTCATCTTCTTTATCATCCAAATCATTGCGCAGACGACGTTTTTTGCGATTCAGTTCTTCCACATGCTGTTGTGCCTCAAGTTTCGCCTGTACACTATCAGCATGCATTGCATCACGTTCTGCTTGTTGAATAGCTTTCTTAACTGTTGTAAGTTCTTGCTCCAAACCATTAAGCATGTCGCGTTCCCAATTGAAGATTCGTGTCTCTTCTTGCTGGAAGAATCCAAGATTACGATCATCAATAGCTTTTAGTTTAGCAGCACATCGTTGTTCGCTATTATGCTGTAAAGAATCAAGGATTGTCTTAGGTACTCCTTCTCCTTCATATTCTTTACCACCATTAAGGAATAGTTTCTCACAATCATCTTGAGTCAGGACTCTGCCACTATCAGTAATGGCCGTAAACAAAGTATATTTCTCTTCATCTACAGAAGACACCTTTAATTGAGCCATTATCAGGTATCCTTGCTGTTCATGAAGATAATCAGGTAAGGCTGCATTCATTTGAAGTGCATCTTCTGAAAAATGTACATCTGCTCCATCATCAATATCAAGTGATAGAGCTGTATTGAGTACATGTTGTGCCAAATGATGAGACAAACGATATGGAATACCTTCTGTATCTGTGGCATCGAGCATACAATATATACCTTTTTTGCAACCAGCAACAGGGACTTTCAATTGGAAAGTGTGTTCCTCATCATTAAAGACTGCTTCTGAAGATAGCATAAACTTGGTCAACTCCCAGAAAATATGCTGATAGCGATTTAAGAAAGCACCTGTTGCATCTTTTGTTGTGCGCAGATGTTCTTGCACATTGATATCAAAATGCTCTATTACCTGCTCACGAACCTTATCCATACGTGAGTCTATTTCTATCTGCATATCATTTTGCAACTGTTCAAAGGCTGCATCAATCTCTTCCTTTGTGCGACATTTCTGATATATCTGAAGAATACGAGATTCAAAGTCAACATTGTCCGCTTGTCCGAGAACATCATCACTTGCTCCAAACACATCATCAAAAAGCTTGAATTTTTGACTCAGCAAGTCAAACACTCGTACATCAGCATAGTTGCGAGTATTGATGAAGTTTACGACAACCACATCATACTTCTGCCCATAACGATGGCATCTACCTATACGTTGCTCTATCCTTTGTGGATTCCAAGGTAAATCGTAATTGATAACAAGCGAGCAGAACTGGAGGTTCAAGCCTTCTGATGCAGCTTCTGTTGCTATCATGATTTCTGCATTATGCTGAAAGTAGTCAACTATTGCAGCACGTCTGTCTGCTGCCTTTATACCACTTACTTTGTTGGGATGTTTCTCACACCAGTTTTGATATATTTCATTGGTTTGAGGCTCACTCGCTTTACCATTAAATAGTACAATTTTACCTTGATAACCACTTGCCTCAAGATACTCACGAAGGTATGCCTGAGTCTTTGTAGATTCTGTAAAGATTAAAGCCTTACGTTTTGCCCCAGATTCGGACTGTATTTTAAAACTTTCTTTTAGGGCAGCAAGTAAAGCATCAGCCTTTGACTCTTTTCGTATTTGCTTTGCCTTCTCAATAAAGCTATGCAACAAGGCTATTTCTGCTTTCAATCTTGGAATATCAATGGATTCATCTTCATCAAACAAAACAGGTTCATCGATACTTTCTTCATCATCCTCTATATCAGAAATAAAGTCTGCTTCTTCGTCTTCAAACAAATCTTCTGTATTGAAACGTTCCATCTGTTCCTTTTGAAGCATTCGTTCAAGACGCTGGCAAATATTTGTAAGAGTCGAGATTAGAGCAAAAATAGAAGAAGCCAATATCTTGCGCACAATCATTGTTGTCAGTTTTCGTTGACCTGCAGGCACACTATAAATATCTTCTCTACGTAAAAATTCTGATACAGCCTCATAAAGTTCATATTCTTCGTCTGTGCTATTGAATTTTTGCGTAAGGGGTAATCGTTTTGTATAGTTGATATACTCCTTTACATCATTACGAAGTGTACGAGTAAACAAAGGTTTGATTCGTTCCCTTAACTCCTCCGTATTTTCTCCATTTCCATAATCTCTACGGAATGTCTTCTCGCTTCCAAAGAAATTTGGATCTATCACTGTTGTCAAGCCATAAAGTTCCATTAGAGAATTCTGAAATGGTGTAGCAGTAAGGAGGAGTTTTTTTGTACCAGCAAGAGCATCGCGAACATCAGCAGAAGTGCGAGCAGATTTGCGATATACATTTCTAAGTTTGTGCGCCTCATCAACAATCGCAAGGTCGAAACCATGAATTAGTATCTCCGATTTCTTCTTTGCTGCGAAATTGTAGCTACAGATAATAGCCCGTTTAGGAATAAATGGATTCTTGCCCTCACGCTGATAGGCATTATAGTTCTTGGTGTCAAGAATTTCGCTTGGGATACCAAACTTATCAATCAATTCCGCTTCCCATTGTTTTCTCAATGAAGCAGGGCAAACTATAATAATCTTGCGCTTTCCTGTTGACCACATTTGACATATCACAAGACCAGCTTCAATAGTCTTACCCAAGCCTACCTCATCTGCAAGAACGACACCTTTTGATAAAGGTGATTTAAAAGCAAATAGTGCTGCATCAATCTGATGAGGATTTATGTCAACAGTAGAACTAAGTAATGACTGCGACAAAGAATTCAAATCACCATTAGCCTGCCGTTGCGTGAGCAGGTCTGCATAATAGCGTGCATGATATCGAGTAATGCCTGATAACACTGTATATTTCTAGTGCGGCCAGGCTCCTAACGGCTGCGAGGTTAGTATATTGTTCTACACCTATGAACATAAAAAACGTGGAGCCAGTCCTGTTGCCCGTTCCACGATGTAAAGGCCTTCGCATTGCCCGATTAGTCGAAACGAACAACGCAGAAAGCCCCACGTAGAATGAATATAGGGGTAACCTTCATATATCCATGCTGACAAGCAAGCTGCCATACGGATACATAAGGGCTGTCTATAAACATCCCAAGGGGCGTTCTCGTTGCCTTGTTTTTGACTAATCGTTTGAAGTTGCGAAGTTATTACATCGTCAAAACCAAGGCGTCCAGAAAACGCCTATGTCCATGATGTCAGTCCCACTAATAAAGTGGAACGTTTGCAAAATTATAAAAAAATTCCAATACAACAAAGAAAAAGGTAATATTTTTCAAAAAATAAGTTTTTCGCATTTTTACTCCTCCCACTCTCCCTCTGTATGGCTGCAAGGCCCATAGACACTGGGCTCAAGCTGAGGGAGGGGGGCTTTTGACTACTCCCTCAACTACTCCCTCAACCCCTCCCTCATCGGCTTTTGCATTTTGGAGTTGAGAGTGTAAACTACAAAGTGTATTATTTTACCTTAAGGCTAAAAGTTGGTTCGTACCTTACGGACTCCCAGTCCGTGCCCGACGGACCAAGAGTTTAGAGAGAATCATTCAACTTTTGCCAGGGTTAAGAATTAAGGTACACAACAGGCATTCAACCTATGGCAGGGTTAAGGTAAAAATCATTCAACTTTTTCTAGGGTAGTACAAAGAGTGGTAAAAGGACAAAAGGACAAAGAGACATCACGATTTCTCAATAATTGCGACATTAAGGGTCTATTAATTTTTATATATTATATAATATACATATTATATAATATATAAATTTTATAATTAGTATTTTGTCCTACTCTCACTCCTACCAACATTGATATAAAAAACTCGTTTGTCTCGTTTGTCTCTTTGTCTCTTTGTCTCTTTGTCTCTTTCTTCTACGAATTGGGGTATAACAGAGGCGCGCCATGCGCACCATGCGCGCCAAATGGTATTTGAATAGTATGATAAAAAAGGAGTATAATTATATTTATATTATAT
>ODAJ012166934.1_pt1 | contig 11291 bp, 10 predicted proteins | sample 1539241 | NCBI WGS metagenome assembly ODAJ01 (sample SAMN02144231, study PRJEB22623) | gut metagenome | biome: sheep rumen | host: Ovis aries | place: New Zealand | reverse complement strand
CGCTACAAGCTGTTGGCCGGCAAAGCCAAGGGCGACCCGGAAAAGGTGCGGGGCTTTCGCGCCGCGGTGCTGGAGGAGTATACCAACGCCTATCAGAAATACGGCCAGGACACCAACACCCCCGCCATCATCACCGACACGGTGGCGGCGAAGCTCTCGGGCCTGCTGTTCTGCGAGCGCTTTTTGAACAACGCCGTCTCCCTCTTCGTCACCCTGGGCCTCTTCGGCACCTTCCTGGGACTGAGCCTGTCCGTGGCCTCGCTGACGGAGCTGCTGCGCTATTCCACCGGGGAGGACTGGCTCTCTGTCATGGACAGCGTGGGCGGCGGGCTGCTCTCGGCCCTGTCGGGCATGGGCGTGGCCTTCTACACCTCCCTGGTGGGCGCAGGCTGCAGCATTCTGCTGACCATTCTCAAGACCGTCTTCAATCCCCAGGCCGCCCGGGAGCAGATGGAGACCCGGATGGAGCTGTGGCTGGACACGGAGGTGGCGCCCGAGCTTTACACCGAGGCCGCCAAGAACGACTCCGATCTGGTGCGGCGCATGATCGCGGCGCTGAAATCCGCCTCCGACGACTTCGGCGCGGCCGCCAAGGGGGCGTCTTTGGCCCTGGCCCAGGCCGCCCGGGAGAATCGGGAGGCCCTGGCGGGCTTCGACAAGAGCCTGGTGAAGTTCAACGACGGCGTCCACGACTTCGCGGAGGTGGACTACAACCTGCGCGGCAGCGTGGAGCGCATGGATCTGGCGGTGCGGGATCTGGCCGGCGCCATGCGGGAGATCAACCGCCGGATGGAGGGCGGCAAGAATGAGAAGGCAGTTTAAGGGCCGTTCCGAGGCCTTCGTGCGCTCCAACGACGGGGAGCAGGGCTTCTGGCCCAGCTACGCGGACATGATGTCCGCCGTGGCGCTGATCCTCTTTTTCGTCATGCTGCTGAGCTATATCCAGAACCTCATCACCGGCAACAACCTGCAGAACACCAAGGCCGCCCTGGCGGATACGGAGAACCTGCTGGCCTCCGTCCGGCTCCAGCTGACCGACACCGAGGAGGAGCTGGCCGGCACCCAGGACAAGCTCTCCGCCACCCAGCTGGAGCTGAACGACACCCAGGACACCCTGGCCCTGACCCGCAAGGAGGTGCAGGACGCCAAGGACCAGCTCAGTAAGATCACCATCGACCTGGACGACGCCAAGCGCACCCTGAGCCAGCAGCAGCAGGAGCTGGCCGGGCAGGACAAGCTCCTGGCCGAGCAGAAGGCGCTGATCGCCGACCAGGAGGAGTACATGAAGGCCGCCGCCGAGGAGCTGCTGGCCATGCGCAGCCAGATGCAGACCATCGCGGTGCTGCGCCTGTCCATCCTGAACCAGATCCGGGACAGCATGATCAAGTCCATGGGCGATGCCTCCAAGGTCTCCATCAGCGACAACGGCAACATCATCCTCAGCGAGAGCATCCTCTTTGACGTGGGCTCCTCCGAGATCAAGCCCGAAGCCGCGCCCGCGCTGGACCAGCTGGTGGGGGTGTTCGAGCAGTTCCTCGCCGACGAGGACAACGCCAAGTACGTGGACAGCATCGTCATCTCCGGCCACACGGACAGCACCGGCTCCGACGAGGACAACCGCATCCTCTCCACCGACCGGGCCAACGCCGTGCTGGGCTACCTGCTGGCGGGCAAGGGCGGGCGGCTCAACCGCTACGGCCAGTACTTCTGCGCCGCCGGCTACGGGGAGACCCGTCCCGTGGAGAGCAACCGGACCGAGGCGGGCCGGGCTGCCAACCGGCGCATCGAGATCTCCATCATCCTGCGGGACGACAGCGTCATGCAGATCGTGGAGAGCTACCTGGACATCGACCTGCCTCAGATGCCCGCGGGGAATTAGTTTTGCGTTTTGCGTTTTGCGTTTTGAGCTTTGAGAAAAAGCGCCCCGGAAGCCTTGCTTCCGGGGCGTTCAGACTGTAGACAACCCTTCACCCATGCGGCAAAGTTTCGATCCGCATGGGGTGATTGTGAAGAGGGATTCATTTAGTTAAGGATACAAACTCTTGTTGTTCTTGTTTGTGGTGTAATGGTTTCTTATTAAGAGCAAGTATCGACCGTGGCCCGAATTTCGGTAGTTTCATTCTTTTGCCGCGGTCAAACTTGTTGGGGAGTGCCTTCCCCAAACCCAGCAAAACGACAGAACTGACCGCTTTTTCACATCCAATTGTGCTTCTTTACCATTTGTTATTCTTAAACAGAAGATTCCACCAAAAGCTAAGGAAAGTTGCCGCGAGAAAACAAATCATAAGCTGCACCTATATGATGCCGTCAGTGCAACCTCCCCTCTGCCGTTTGTGGCGATCCCTGCCCACTCAAGCACGGCAGCTAGGATAAACACTGGATCAAGCCCAGACTCTCCGGGCTTTTTGCCCATGAAAGTCAGCACGGTTCCTGCGACTGTGGATTCCTCACAGCCCGGTTCGCCCAGTTTATAGTTTCGTGCATTCCCCTTTTTAGCTCGATATCCCGGGCTTTTGAGGAGGAGATCAACAATAGCGTCGAAAACCTCATATGAGTACGGAATCAGCTGAGGACAAAGAAATTCTGTTCCGTTAGGAGACGCTGCGATCTCACGCAATTCACCGCCATATAGCCGGATCATTGCTCGACCGCCGGCCTCGACCAGCTTCGATTTGATGATTTCAGATGCTTTTGTGCTATTGTGGTCTACCAAGATACTGCTCACATCCATCTCCTCCAGTTCAGTATGCTCAGGCTCTCCATTTGCGATGCCCAGGGCAATGAGAAGTTCGTCCAACTTCTTTTTGGCAAGCGGGTATGAGATTCGCAGCTCGCTTTGCAGGTTTTTCAGATTTCCTCGATTGCGTAGAAAAGCCATCAAAAATGCAGTTTTTTCCTCGCTGAGTCTGTCAAAGACACTGAGTTCAAAGTTGTTTTTGAGTTCCAACCCACAATCCGGGCAACGTAAAACGGAGATTTCCAAATCTGTACGACAGCTGGGGCATTTGTTAATCAGTGTGCTCATATCATTCACCTCTGGACATAAGATAACACGAAAACGACTGCTTGTCAATACTAGTACGAAATAATTTTAATTTCTACTTTATAAAAATGATTATTTTTCGTCTAATCACACCGTTCTATTCCAAAATGATCTACTTTGATCGAATAGATCGTTATCTATGAAGCAACGGAAGACGACTTCGGCTTCCGGCAGCAGGAAATCGAAATCATCTTCCGTTTTGTTGGCAAGATCGATTAAAATGTAAAATAGTATCCTTAACGAAAGGAAACGGGGATGGTAGTCCCCTCTTCACGTTCAATCTACGCAAAAATGGGAACTTTTTCGCAAGTTCCCATTTTTGCTTTCAATATGAAGACCAGGGTATGCGCCGGTGCGGGCTGCGATCCGCCTTTGCTGCCTGCTCACTCCTGCAGCGCCGCGTCCAGGGCGGCCTTGGTGCCGGCCTTGATCTCCTCATAGCTCATGAAGAGCCGGGCCTCGAAGATTTTCTTTCCGTCCACAAAGTAGGTCGGCACGGCGTAGTAGTCATACTGATCCGCCAGCTCCGGCTGTCGGGACTCTTCGATGCGTGTGAGGGGGAGGTCCCGATAGGCGGGATTCTCCCGGAAAAGCTCCTCCAGCGCCTGGCGGGCCTTGGCGCAATAGCCGCAGTCCTCCAGATAAAACATCAAAACCTCTTTCATGGCTCTCTCCTTTCTGATTCTCTTATGAAAGCGTTTTTATTGTTTCCCCGTTTTCCTCATCGATTCCATTCCCAGAGGCCGGAGCGCTTGCGGCACAGGGCGATGAAATCCAGCACGGCGGGGGACAGGTAGCTGTTTTCCATAAAGGCCAGGGCCAGGGCGCCCTGGCTCTCCTGCCCGGGCAGCGGGAAGAGGTCCAGGCGGGAATCCTCCCCGGCATCCTCGTTGTGGAGGGTGCGCAAAAAGAGCTCCGGGTAGGGCGTGACGCCCATCCCCTGCTCCGCCAGGGCATAGGCGGTCTCGATATTCTCCGTCTCCAGCAGCACCCGGGGGAAAAAGCCCAGCCGGGCGGCATAGGCGTCCAGCAGGGCGCGGATGCGGTTGCCCTGCTTGAGCAGGATGAAGGGCTGGTCGGCAAAGCGGCGGATGTCCGCCCCCTCCTCCCGGGCCAGGCGGATCGCCTCTCCGTCTCCGGCAAAGACCTGTTGGCTGAAGTGCTTGGGGCAGGCCAGAAACAGCCGCTCCTGCAGGATTACCGAGACCTGGGCCCCCGCCACGTCGATGGGCATGTAGCCGATCAGCACGTCGATCTCTCCCTTGCCCAGCCACTCGTTGAGCTGCCGGTGATTGCCCTCCATCAGGCTGATCTCCACCAGCGGGTGGGAGGCGCAGAAGGCGGGAAGGATCTGGGGCAGGATGGCCCGCCCGCAGGTGTAGGACACGCCCAGGCGCAGTCTGCCCCGGCGCTGGTCGCTGATCTCGCCGGTTTCCCTCAGGATCTCCTGCTCCAGGGAGCAGATCTGCCGCGCCAGCAGCACCAGGCGCTCGCCCGCGTAGGTCAGCTTCAGTTCCGGCCCCCGCTCAAAGAGCGGCAGGCCCAGCTCCGCCTCCAGCTTGGCGATATGCCCCGAGAGGGACTGCTGGGAAATATAGAGCCTGCGCGCCGCGTGGGTAAAGTTTTTTTCTTCCGCGGCGGCCAGGAAATATTGCAGATTTCGGAAATTCACGCCGATTCCTCCCCCTGTTCAGTGCTTGCGGTCGATCGCATTATACCACAGGAAAAAGCCTGTGGCAACAGCAAGGAAAGAAGTGTTTCCTTTTTCTTGAAAAAAGGTGTTTAATGAGAGGACAGAGGCCGCGCCGCCGCCGGAGTCCCGGAGGACGAGAGGCCCAAAAAAGGAGAGTACAACATGATCGGGAGAAAGAAGCTCGTGATCGAGCAGGCCTGGTGCAAGGGCTGCGGCATTTGCGCCGCCTTCTGCCCCAAGCAGGTTTTGGAAATCAAGAAGGAAAAAGTCACGGTGAAGGACCCGGACGCCTGCATTCTCTGCGGCATGTGCGAGATGCGCTGCCCGGACTACGCCATTTATCTTGTGAATCTGGAAGAGTGAGGAGGTCGGTAAGATGTCGAAAGCAGTTCTGATGCAAGGAAACGAGGCCGCCGTAGAGGGCGCCATCGCCGCCGGCATGCGGGTTTTCGCCGGCTATCCCATCACCCCGTCCACGGAAATCGCGGAGCAGAGCGCTCTGCGGCTGCCCCAGGTGGGCGGCCACTTCATTCAGATGGAGGACGAGATCTCCTCCATCGCAGCGGTCCTGGGCGCTTCCGCCGCGGGCGTGAAGGCCATGACCGCCACCTCCGGGCCGGGCTTCTCTCTCATGCAGGAGAACCTGGGCTACGGCGCCATGGCGGAGATCCCCTGCGTGATCGTGGACGTGCAGCGGGCCGGCCCCTCCACGGGTCTTCCCACCAGTCCCGCTCAGGGCGATTACATGCAGGCCCGCTGGGGCACCCACGGCGACCATCCGGTGATCGCCCTGTCCCCCTCCTCCGTGCTGGAGACCTACAATCTGATCATCCGGGCCTTCAACCTGTCCGAGAAGTACCGCACCCCGGTCATCTTCCTGATGGACGAGATCGTGGGCCACATGCGGGAGGGCGTGGAGCTGCCCGACCCCCGCAGCCTGATCATCAACCAGCGCAAGCCCTCCTTCCATGACGGTGCCAACAAGCAGTGCTACTACGTGCCCGAGGGCGAGTTCGTGCCCGCCATGAAGCCCTTCGGCCGGGGCGAGCGCTACAACATCACCGGCCTTGCCCATGATGAGAGCGGCTTCCCCACCAACAACACCCAGGTGGCCGGCAAGCTGGTCAGCCGCCTGCTCAGCAAGGTAGAGGAGCATGTGGACGACATCGTCCGCCTGGAGGAGTACGCCATGGACGATGCGGAGACCGCCATCGTCTGCTTCGGCGGAACCACCCGCGCCGTCATGTCCGCCGTGCTGGAGGCAAGAGCCGCCGGCAGGAAGGTGGGCATGTTCCGGCCCATCACCGTGTGGCCCTTCCCCGAAAAGCAGCTCAGAGAGCGTCTGCCCCAGCTCAGGAACATCCTGATGGTGGAACACAACCACGGTCAGATGCTGCTGGAGGTCCAGCGCGTTGTGAACGACGGCACCCCCGTTTCCTTCCTGGGGAAGGTGGACGGCACCGTCATTACCCCCACCGAGATTCTCGGCAAACTGCAGGAAATGGAGGTCTGAAATCATGCCCAGTGATCTGATCCATCAGTATATGCGTATCGACCACCTGCCTCACATCTGGTGCCCGGGCTGCGGCAACGGCGTCATCATGCGGGATGTGGCAGTGGCCCTGGACGATCTTATCAACGACCCCGACACCGACTTTGACCGGGACGACTTCGTCATCGTCTCCGGCATCGGCTGCTCCTCCCGCGCGGCGGGCTATCTGGACTTCAACTCCATCCACACCACCCACGGCCGCGCCATCGCCTTTGCCACCGGCATCAAGATGGCCAACCCCAAGCTGCACGTGGTGGTGCTCACCGGCGACGGGGACTGCTCCGCCATCGGCGGCAACCATCTGATCCACGCGGCCCGGCGGAATCTGGGCCTGACGGTGATCTGCTTCAACAACGACATCTACGGCATGACCGGCGGACAGTATTCCCCCACCACCCCCACCGGCGACAAGGCCACCACCGCGCCCTACGGCAACCTGGACCGGCCCTTTGACATCGCCCTCCTGGCCGCCGGCGCCGGCGCCTCCTTTGCCGCCCGGGGCGACGTGTTCCACGCCCGGGAAACCACCGAGATCATCAAGAAGGCCATCCTGCACAAGGGCTTCTCCCTGGTGGACGTCTACTCCGTCTGCCCCACCTACTACGGCCGCAAGAACAAGAAGGGTGACGCGGTGGAAATGCTCAAGTGGCAGCGGGATAATCTGATCCCCCTGTCCCGCTTCAACGTGATGACGCCGGAGGATCTGGCGGGCAAGAAGCCCATCGGCATTCTGGCGGAGAACGACTTCCCCGAGTATACGGAGGAGTATCAGAAGCTGATCGAGCGCTGCAGCAAGCCGAAGAAGTAAGGAGGGGAAGAGATGAGTAATCGTTATGAAATGCGTTTCGCCGGCTCCGGCGGACAGGGCGTCATCCTGGCCAGCGTGATCCTGGCTGAGGCCGCTGTCATCGCCGGGCTCAACACCGTCCAGTCCCAGGCCTACGGGCCCGAGGCCCGCGGCGGCGTCAGCAAGGCGGAGACCGTGGTGAGCCGGGAAAAGATCTGGTACTCCAAGGTCACCCTGCCGAACTTCCTTCTCGCCCTGACCCAGGCATCCCTGAACACCTACACCAAGACCCTGGCCGACGGCGCCGTGGTCATGCTGGACGACAGTCTGGATTGCCCGGAATACCTGGATAAGAGCCGGGTCATCGCCATCCCCATCCTGCGCACCGCCAAGGAAAAGGTGGGCAAGGCCTTCACCGCCAACATCGTGGCCGTCGGCGCCATCAATGCCGCCCTGCAGCTCTTTACCGACGAGGAGCTGATGGAGGCCGTGAAGCGCCACATCCCCGCCGGCACCGAGGAGATCAACAAGAAGGCCCTGGAGGCCGGCAAGGAGCTCATCACGCCCGAGCAGGCCGCTGCCTTCCAGCACAGGCTGGGGTGAGCGTCATGGAGCTGGACAAGCGTTTTCGCTGTGAAGCCCTGCGGGACCGGGTCATGAGCGCGGAGGACGCCGCTCTGCTGATCCGGGACGGGGACACCGTGGCCGTCAGCGGCTTTACCCCCTCCGGCTGCCCCAAGGCCGTTCCCCTGGCCCTGGCCCAGCAGGTCCGCAGCGGGCAGCGCAAGCTGCGCCTGGGGCTGCTCTCCGGCGCCTCCACCGGGGAGGAGCTGGACTCCGCCTGGGCGGAGCTGGGCATCATCGCCCGCCGGGCGCCCTATATGACCAGCAAGGCCCTGCGCGCCGCTGTGAACGGCGGCGGAGCAGAGCCCGTTGCCTACACCGACCTGCACCTGGGCATGGTGGCCCAGAACGCCCGCTACGGCTTCTACGGCCCCATCCACACCGCCATCATCGAGGCCGCCGCCATCACCGAGGAGGGGAACCTGATCCCCACCACCGCGGTGGGCTGCTCCCAGACCTGGATCGACCTGGCCGACAAGGTGATCGTGGAGCTGAACCTCCGCCAGCCGGCGGAGCTGGAGGGCTTCCATGATATCTACCGAATCCAGGACCCCCCGGTCCGGCAGCCCATCCCCCTCAGCGCCGCGGCCCAGCGCATCGGTCAGCCCTATCTCAGCTGTCCCCGGGAGAAGATCGCCGCCGTGGTGATCTCCGACCTGCCGGAAAAGCCCCGGCCCCTGGCGCCGGAGGACGAGGTCAGCCGGAAAATCGCCCGCAACATCGTGGCCTTTCTGAAAAACGAAAAGGCCGCCGGGCGGCTCTCCGCCGACGTCTGCCCCCTCCAGTCCGGCGTGGGCTCGGTGGCCAATGCCGTGCTCCTGGGCTTGAAGGACTCGGATTTCGAGCACCTGTGCTTCTTCTCCGAGGTCATGCAGGACGGCATCCTGGATCTGATCGACGCGGGGAAGGCCGACATGGCCTCCGCCACCTCCCTTTCCCTGTCCGAGGCGGGCATGGCCCGGCTCCTGGGAAATCTGAACGCTTACCGCGGCAAGCTGGTGCTGCGGGATTCCGAGATTTCCAACAACGGCGAGGTGATCCGCCGCCTGGGCGTCATTGCCATGAACACCGCCGTGGAGGCGGATATCTACGGCAACGTGAACTCCTCCCAGATGAACGGCACCAACGTATATAACGGCATCGGCGGCTCCGGAGACTACGCCCGCAACTCCGCCATCTCCATCTTCATGACCAACTCCGTTGCCAAGAACGGCAAGATCTCCAGCATCGTGCCCATGGTGACTCACGTGGACCACTGCGAGCACGACGTGGACGTGATCGTCACCGAGCAGGGCTACGCCGATCTGCGGGGGCTCAGCCCCAAGGAGCGGGCGCTGCGCATCATCGAAAACTGCGCCCATCCCGACTACAAGGGCCAGCTCCGGGCCTATTTTGAGGACGCCTGCGCCGCCACCCACGGTGCGCAGACGCCCCACCTGCTGGACCGCTGCTTCTCCTTCCACCAGCAGCTGAAGAAAACCGGCTCCATGCGTCTGGACAACGAGAACTGAATACGATATAATGAAAAAAGCGGGCTTTTCCTGCCCGCTTTTTTGAAAACACGTGCTGCGCCCAGCGCAGAGAAAGGATGAACCGCCATGGCATTCCAATTTCCCGCCTATCATGCCCCCGATTTCACCGAGGAGCGCTTCCGGAATGCGCCCAACGCCGCCTGGGCCATGTGCGAGAGCGACGGCGTAGCCCCCGAGGGCTACCACAGCACCTCCATGTACCCCGAATACTACAAGCTGGACGGCGTGTGGACCCTGGCGCCGGAGAGCCGGATGGACTCCAGCGTGGTCTGGCGCCCGGACGGTCGGCTGGACGTGGTGGAGAACCGGAACCTCCGCAAGGGCGACCGGGTCATCCTGGGCCGCACCGAAAACGGCGAGCAGGGCATCTTCATGCACTCTACCGGCTTTGTGGAGGATGAAAACGAGCTGGAGGACCGCTTCGTCTTCCGCACCGGCCGCAGCCGCGAGACCTCCTACACCCGGGATTATGACCGGCTGGTGGAGCTGCTGCGCTATGAGAAGGACCACGGCAACATCATCTGGGTCATGGGACCCGCCTTTGCCTTTGACGCCGACGCCCGCAAGGCCATGCAGCTGCTGGTGGAAAACGGCTATGCCCACGGTCTGCTGGCCGGCAACGCTCTGGCCACCCACGATCTGGAGGGCGGCCTGCTGCACACCGCCCTGGGCCAGGACATCTACACCCAGCAGTCCATGCCCAACGGGCACTACAACCACCTGGACACCATCAACAAGGTGCGCCGCTGCGGCTCCATCGCCAAGTTCGTGGAGGAGTACCACATCGACAACGGCATCATGTACAGTGTGGTGAAGCAGAACGTCCCCTTCGTGCTGGCCGGCTCCATCCGGGACGACGGCCCCCTGCCCGAGGTCATCGGCGATGTGTACAAGGCCCAGAGCGCCATGCGGGATCTGGTGAAGAAGTCCACCACGGTCATCTGCCTCGCCACCATGCTGCACACCATCGCCACCGGCAACATGACCCCCTCCTTCCGGGTTCTGCCCGACGGCAGCATTCGCCCGGTGTACCTCTACTGTGTGGACGCGGACGAGTTTGTGGTCAACAAGCTGCTGGACCGCGGCAGCCTCTCCGCCACCACCATGGTCACCAATGTGCAGGACTTTATCCGCAATGTGGCCCGCGGCCTGGGGCTCATGTGAAAAACGCTTATTTAATTTATTAAAAAAGATCACCGGAGCAGCGCTCCGGTGATCTTTTTTGTGTCCGCAATCAGTAGGCCACGCCCCAGTAGATCATGGTCTTGGCAGGTTTGCCGCAGCAGGCGCAGGTGTCCGCCAGGTGCTCCTGCTTGAAGGGGATGCAGCGGGAAGACATGCCGGCCTTTTCCTTCATGGCAAGCTCGCAGCTCAGGTCTCCGCACCACATGGTCTTGATGAAGCCGCCCTTCTCCTCCTGGATGGCCTTGGCCTCCTCCAGGGAGTAAGCCGCGTAGGTGTGCTCCTCCAGGTTCTTCTTGGCCTTCTCGAACAGCCCGTCGTGCACCGCGTCCAGCAGCTCGCCGGCCTTCTGCTCCAGCTCGCCCAGGGCCACAAAGGTCTTCTCCCCGTTGTCGCGCCGGACCAGTACGCACTGGCCGTTCTCCATATCCCGGGGGCCCATCTCCACGCGCAGGGGCACGCCCTTCATCTCGTACTGGGCGCACTTCCAGCCCAGGGAGTTGTCGGAGGTGTCGATCTTCACCCGGTAGCCGGCGGCGGTCAGCCGGTCGGCCAGGGCCTGGGCGCCCTCGATGACGCCGGGCTTGTGCTGGGCCACGGGCACCACCACGATCTGGATGGGAGCCACCTTGGGGGGCAGCACCAGGCCGTTGTTGTCGCCATGGGTCATGATGATGCCGCCGATGAGCCGGGTGGACACGCCCCAGGAGGTCTGGAAGGGATTGACCAGCTTGTTCTCCTTGTTGGCATAGGTGATCTCAAAGGCCTTGGCGAAGCCGTCCCCGAAATAGTGGCTGGTGCCGGCCTGCAGGGCCTTGCGGTCGTGCATCATGCACTCGATGGCATAGGTGGCCTCGGCGCCGTTGAACTTCTCCTTA
>ODAJ012074032.1_pt1 | contig 11292 bp, 10 predicted proteins | sample 1539241 | NCBI WGS metagenome assembly ODAJ01 (sample SAMN02144231, study PRJEB22623) | gut metagenome | biome: sheep rumen | host: Ovis aries | place: New Zealand | reverse complement strand
GCAGACTTTAATCCGCAGGCTGTTTGCGCCGCTGTAAGCGGCACAAATCCCGAAGGGACGGCGCGAACAATTCTGTTCGCTGCCGCTATAACCGCGCTTTACCCGAGGAGAAAAAACTTGTTTTTTCTTCCCTACAGACGCCAAGTGACACCGCAGGCGGCGCGCAGTGCGGCTGCAAAACGGAGAAAAGCCTGCTTTTCTCCGGCGATGTTGTCGCTATGCGACAACGAGCGTAAACAATAATTTTTCTTTCAAAAACAGAAAAACTCAAAATTTCCGTCATTGACACCCCGATGTGTAAATGTTATGATATAAATATGATACATACGAGATAGGAGGTATTCAAATGAAAAAAGAAACATTCACCTTCGGGGCTGTACCTGCGAGTGTGGCGGAAATGGCGGCTCTGCCCGAGGCTGCGCTGACAAGTCCGTTTGCTGCGGCTGCGCTTTCCGTGCTGGCTTTCTGTCAATACGAAAAGAATGCACAGGCGGCGATAGATATGATAAATTTCCTTAAAGGACCGCAGCCGCTTTCAAACTATGACATTCAGTTTCTGCGTGAAAGGCTTGCGGGCAAGTATTACAAGCCGTTTTCGTTTTTTGAGGGTTCGTCACCGCAGAACAATTACACACCGACCCTGCCTTACACCATAACCGTAAGCGACAACCCCTATTCCTACACCAACGAGGGTTATGCGACCCTTTATTTAAAGTCGTCGGGCGCGGATAACGAACGCCCCGTAACACTGCGCAAAAAGGGCGAGCAGTGGTTTTTGTGGCAGATAACCTACCTTTCGGATATAAGGGTGCCTGCGGCGGACGACCCCTGGGCATAAACCGAAAAGACATCGGCAGTTTTCACAAATTTTCAAAAATAACGCGCAAATGCAAAAAAATCTCAAAAAAAACTTGCAATTCTCTGTGCCTTATGATATACTGACATTTAGTGTTATGAATAAAACATTTTTTATATAAGGGAATGTTGAAATTATAGTAAGCGAATTAAATAATCGGACTTAAGCTTGCTTAATGCGGATTATTTATGAGCCCCATCCTATAGTGAACGTCCAAATATTTTTGACGTTCACTATAAAACAGCGTTTCCGTAAATTTCGGCAAAGGAGGTGCTTGGTAATGAGTATCGGTTTTATTATTGCAGGCGTAGTTATTATGGTTTTATGTGTTGCGCTTATCGGCATTATACTTTTGCAGTCGAAGAACGCATCGGGTCTTACGGGTGCTATCGGCGGCATGGGCGGCGGCGCACAGACATATTGGGACAAGAACAAGGGACGTTCGCTTGAAGGTCAGCTTGGCAGATATACAAAGATCATTGCGGGTCTTTTATTCATTCTTATCCTTGGAATTAAATTTTTGGCATAAAAAAGAGGCTGTCACATTGCGACAGCCCCTTTTTGTTTTGTAATATTTGATTTTATTTAAATTTATCTTACAAATCTTTCCATTACCCTGCAAATTATCAGCAGCATATTTATATCAAATGTGCCCCATTTCTGGAAGCGTTTATGTGTCGATACCGAGAAAACGCCGTTTACCGAGCCGTCGGTATTACGATCGAGGATGAGCATTATCGAATACAGTTCATACTTGACCATATAATCATATATAGGCGGATAAGTTGTTTTTGCATTTTCGTAATTGCCCATTGTGAAGTAGCCGCGTTTGTCGGTCTCGTCTTTGGTGGCTTCGTAAAGCCTTATAAGCGCTTCGGGCTCGGCAATATTGTAATTTGCCGACTCGAAATGCGGTTTGTTTGGGTCGGCGGAGGTGTACTGTATAGCATCCACATCATAGTAATGCAGTATCTCGCTCATTACCGTTTCAAGCACCGCCTGCTGTGCATCTTTGTCTTTTGCGCCGTTGAAGCGTTTGATTATCGAAAGCAGGTGCTTTGTTTTGTCGGCTTCTGAAAAATAGTTAGCCATCTGTATAACGGTGCCGTTGCTCAATATCTCCTCAAGACTGCCGTGCATACTCCTTGTGTAAATGATAAATCTGTCACGGCCTTTTGATTTTGCTATATACAGGCAGTGGTCGGCAAGCTTGAACAGATCGTCGTAGTTGTTTGCATCGGCAGGGTAGCTTGCGGTACCGGCCGAGCAGGTGACTTTTATATCATCAAGCTTGTTTTTGAAGCACAATTCAACATTTGAACGTATAGAGCGGATAACGGGGCGTATAGCCTCATCGCCGTCCGCAAAGCCCGTCAGCACAATAAAGAACTCATCGCCGCCTATACGTCCCACAACGCCGCGGTCGCCGACAGCATCCGTCATAACGCGCGCTACACTTACCAGCGTTTCATCGCCGAACATATGACCGTAGGTGTCGTTTATGGTCTTGAAGTTGTCAAGGTCTATCATTACAAGCGTTACTACCGTGTTGTTTTTGGCGGCCTTTGCAAGCTCTTCAAGCGCATAGTCCTTTATTGCCTTTTTATTGAGCAAATTCGTCAGTGGGTCAAGGTTTGAGCGGTTCGAGGCATAGCTGTCTGCGCCCGTGCCTATGATACCGCCAGAGCAAAAGCCCACAACATAGGCGGTCTGCGAATTGAATTCCACCGTGGAAAAACTGAATATAGTCGGGTAAAATGCCTCGTCGTCTTCGGGATTGAAGAACTTTGTTTCAAGCTTGTAATAGCCGTCCTTTTTGGCACTTTCTATCTCTTTGACCATATTTTTGAAATCGGCAATACGGTCGTCCTTTATCTTGCCCGATTCACACATAGTTGTGCAGAAAAGCCCGATACTTCCGTCAAAATAGTTTTTCCTGCCGTCATATACAAGCATATGTCCCGCTTTTATGTCATATCTGAAAAATATTTTGTCCGACAGCGATATAAGGGCGTTGAATATCTTGCTGTTTGCAATAAAACCCGTGTATTCCTCCGTCATAAACATTATATCGAAAATATCTATGTTGATATAGGTCTTGCCGTCTGTATCCTTGTTTTGCATGACCATTGATACACTTACGAACGCGCCGTCATATCTTCTGCATTTGGTGACAAAGGTAACGGGGGTATCGGAGCAGTTATCGAAATATTCCTTGAATTTATCTCTGTGATCGGGATGGATATAGTCCATCATTACTATTGAATGGCTTGCGCCGAGAAAAGAATAGACAACATCATCCGCAGTAACTATATGTGTGTCCTCGTTCAGCACTGCCGAACCGATAACGTTGTTTTCGTTTATGTCCCCGATAAGATCGTTCTTGTCGATCAAAATGCTCACCTCCGTCCGCTGCGGTAAAACAAATAAAGCTTAAAAACAGTTTTATTAAAATTATAAAATCAATAATCTTTTATTAGCGAATAAAGCTATTTTTATTTTACAACGAAACAATATTTTTTGCAAGTACTTTTGTTGATTTTATTAAAAAAACATATTATTATTCTTTTATTATTCTTACTTTTCCGTTACTGCGCGTTCTGTCGAAAACTGCCTGTATGTCAGTGCGATTATCACAGCCGAAGCGACAAAGGTGAGCAGGTCGGATACGGGCATTGAATAAAGCACACCGTCAAGACCGAAAAATACGGGCAGCAGTGCAAAACAAAAAAGCGCAGGTACCGGAAAATCCGGACTTACGCTTTTGCTGCACGATTTGTTGTTATTTTGCTGTGAGAATGATTATATCACAAAATTTTGAAAAAAGTCAAGGTGCAATTTTGCTTTTGTGCCTTCTTCTTGCAGGTTTGTATTGCGGCATCTGCTTGACAATGTTTGTCGATTAATATATAATATTTTGGAATGATTATAGATTTACAATTATTATAAAAGACTAAATAACACGGAGTTTTATTATGAGCGATCATACAGATAAAGAAGTCCTTGACGAGAAGGAAAAGAAAAAAATCGAACAGCGCAAAAGAACCTTTAATGGATTAACCGCTACCGAATGGGCTTCATTAAGCAGCAGCGTATGGAATGACGTTTCCTCAACAAGGGCTAAAAAGCATCTGGAACACGGAGCAACATATCCCGAAAAACTATGTGATAGACTTATAACTATGTACAGCCGAGAAAAAGATACTGTTCTCGATCCTTTTCTCGGCACGGGAACAACTGTTATATCTGCGGTAAAAAACGGACGCAAAGGTATAGGCATAGAACTGACGGAGCGTTTTTTTTGTGTTGCCGAAAAATCTTTGCATGAGCTGACATCATCAGACCAACTTTCATTGTTCGATGCCGAAAACTCGTTACAGGCTGACTACAAACTTCTGAAAGGGGATTGTTCTGTTGTCTTGAAAGAAATAGAGGACAATTCCGTTCAGCTCACAATAACTTCTCCTCCTTATGCCGATTTAATTCATAAAGTTGTTGAAGACAGAAAAAAGACCCATAAGAATTCAAGGTTTGTCAGCGAAAACAATGCAACCACAAATCTCTATTCGGATGATGAAAGAGATCTTGGAAATATGCCTATGCCGCAATACATTCAAAAGGTTGAGTTAATTATGTCGGAACTGTTCAGGGTAACAAAACAAGGCGCCTATAATGCCTGGGTAGTTAAAGATTTCCGTGATACAAAAAACGGGATACCTTACGTTGACCTTCACAGTAAAATCGCAGCGGCGGGAGAAAAAGCCGGATTTAAATATCACGATTTGATAATATGGGACCAAAATGCACACCGGAAGCTTGTTCTGTTAGGGTATCCGTCTGTTTTTTATGTCAACCAGAACCATTCATATATAGTAATAATGAGGAAACCGAAATGAATAAAGCTCTTATTCAAAAAATCGACAGGTTACATCCGTACCCTGCTAAATTTCCGATAGACCTTGCGTTGGAATATATAGAAAAATATACAAAGGAGGGAGATACCGTTTACGATCCCTTTTTGGGCTCGGGTACAACCTTGTTTGCAAGCAGTTTGCTGCACCGCAAAGGCTTCGGAACAGATATCAATTACATTGCTGTGCTTATATCACAAGGCAAGCTTCTTGCTCCGGATGAAAAAGAAACAGAAGATTTGGAGATGTTCATCGACTGTTTTGAAAAAAACTACGAAAAAAAAGCTTTGCACATTACTCCGTTTTCATATCCGTCTATCGAACATTGGTTTTGCAATGCCTCAATTCTTGTTTTGAGTGTTATACTTGAATATCTTGAGCAATTAAGAACCGAGAATGAAAAAACATTTGTTAAACTTGTTATGTCATCTATAATCAATACGGTTTCAAATCAAGACAGTGATACAAGGTATGCGGCAATCGTAAAACCCGACATGACAATAAACAAAGTCGGAACGGTGTTTATCAAAAAATACCGTGCGGTTCTTGAAATGGTAAAAGAGCTGAACCGTGAAGACAGGTGGACTGAAGATAATATTCCGGTACTGCTTGATTCAAAACTCTGCGGCAGTATTATTCCTCAAAACAGTGTAGATTTGATACTTACATCTCCACCGTATATAAACACTTATGATTATTATCTTTATCACAAACACAGGATGAATTGGCTTGGCTATGATGTTAAGTTTTCAATGGCTAACGAAATAGGTTCGCGAAGGGAATTTTCGAGTCTAAAACACGAAGAAGCCAAGTTTTCGGAAGATTTGTTTGATATTTTCAGTGCCTGCAATGAAACTCTTAAACCGGGAGGCAAAGCTGTAATAGTGATTGGTGACGGAAAAGTTGCGGGAAAAATGTATGATTCAAAAGAAAACCTGATTAAAATCTGTGCTCCGCTCGGTTGGAAAATGGTTGATTACAAGTATTCAAATCTGGACGAAACTTCAAGGTCTTTCCAGCAGTCGTACCGCACGAAAGGCAAGAAAGAACATATTATGGTTTTTAATAAGGAGATATAAAATGAACATAGATGAAATTCGAATATATGCAGAAGTCCTTGAACAAGGGCTTGATTTTTGCAGCTATATTAAAAAAATGGGTTATTCGGGCAAAATTACAAATATCTATGCAAAAAAATATCGAAATAAAAACAGTAGTGAATTTGAAAAAAATGATTCCGTAATAGACAAAATCAGAAAACTGAAAGATGTGGATGTATTGCTCAGCGCCGTCAGCAATGGCTGTGAATATCCGCTCCTTATGGTAGAGTATTCGACAGCGGTGCCGACAGATGATCATAAAATGCAAAGATCGGATGTTTATTTTTGGAGTTCCTATTTTTGTGTTCCGATAATGAAGATATCTCCCGACAAAAAAGGAATGGGGCAAAAGTTCGGCGGAGGTTCAAAAATAACGAATGATGATGAACAGCGTGTTTCATTGGAACATAAATCGGTTTTTTATCAAATAGCATGGGAAACGCCATGCGGCAAAGATGTTTTGCCTGCCGCGGATAATAAATTGTCTTGTATCCCGTACAATGACGATATTTTCAATGCTGTTTCGGAAATTATTTCGACTTTTAGCCTTGAACGCAGTCATAAATTGTTTTATAAAAAGCTTTTGGAAAAATTTACCGAAAAATATGCAACATTGACATCCGGGCTTCCGATTGAAAACATACAAAAGAAAATTGTCAATTCAACAAGGTTTCATTGGTACGACAAAAGAATATCGGTAAAGATAAATCGTTTTGGTCATGCAATGGATCCGGATCGCGGTGTGTTATATTTTATGAATATGTTAGTCGGTGCAGAAAACCTGATAACTGAAATACAGGTAAACAGAGCGGACGATCCTGCGGCAAAAAAAGGATACAACTCTTTTTTTGACGGCCTTTCGCAAAAAAATGACTTGTTGAAATATGTTGCAGGCATTGAAGGCAATATATTCACAGACGAAAACGCTCTTTATGTCTTGCGGCATGGACTTGGCATAGAAGATGATGAACTTGAGATGAAAAAGGTAAAAGACCATGTATATTCTGTGGATGACGAAACTTTGTATATGTTTCTTAACAATCATAAGGCTCTGGTTCCTAAAACTATATTTTTTCTTTCCACGGAATTAAAGCTGACAGATAAAAACCGCAGCCTTATTTGTACTGTTACATGGAACAATAAACCTATAGAAAAATATTTGGCGAAGATTTCTGAAGCAAACAGTAACTCTACAGATTTGGTTTTGTTAAACAACAAAAATGCAAGCGAAGATATTATAACTTTTGCAAGTGTTGAACTATACAAAAAAATGCAGTGCGGTCTGCTTGCCGTCAGCTATCCCGGAGCACAGGGGGATCGCTGTATTTTAACCGGCAAAGGCAGAAAAGTGCGGCGTACATATGTTGATATTATAGCGTATAATGTAAAAAACAACGGTATAAAAGTATATCTTGGTGAGTGTAAAGACCAGTTAAGCAAATCAAAAGAAGACGTTAAAAAACTTAATAAAATATCCAATGACAGCGAACAAAGAAACGGTCTGAAACTTTTGTTCAAAAAGAATATTGATGCCGACAATATAACCGATTTATATATTTCGGTTGCGGCAAAAACGGCCAAAAAAATACTGTTGATGGATGTGGACTATATTTTTATGTTCAATATCAGCAGCGATAAAGAACATACCTATATCGATTATACGATTGCAGTTATAAATACCGCTGTAATTCCGGATTTTGCCTTATTGGGAACAGATGGCAAACTAAAGGGAAGATTGACATTTGCTCCGATATATACAATAATATAAATAATACAAATAAATAATAAACTTATGCCTTCTTCTTTGCGCACTCCGTACAGGTACCGTAAAAGAACATCTTGCAGGCATCTACCGCAACATCGAACCGACTTTCTATCTCCCTTACAGACTGTGCCACGTCCACATTCTGCTCGTAGTCGTACACCTTATGGCAGTGACGGCAGATAACGTGTGCATGGTCGTCTGTGAACGCATCATAGCGGAAACTGTCCTCGCCCACGTTTATCTCCTGCACAAGCCCCACATCACGCAGGGAAGCCACAGTCTTGTATACCGTTGCAAGGCTCATTGCGGGATATTCGGTTTTGAGCGCCGCATAGATGGTCTCGGCATTCGGGTGATTTCTGTTTTGTATAAGATAGTCATAAATGGCTATGCGCTGGGGCGTAGCCTTTAAATTTTTGCTGTTGAGTTTTTCCGCGATAGTTTTCATCAAAGACCCCCAAATATATTATAAAAACTTTATTATCTGATATATTTTATCGTTTAAAAATAATTCTAAATCTATTTTAGCGGATTTTAAACATATTGTAAAGACCAAAATAAAAATTTATGCAATTTTTTCACTTTTGGTTGTTTAAAACTAATAAAATTATAAAAATTCCATATCTTCTGTTTGACACGACCCGATAATAGTTGTATAATAGAGTTAACGATATATTATTTGGTATGAGGTGATTTGAATGAAAAAAGTATTGACTATAGCAGGCAGCGATTGCAGCGGCGGCGCAGGTATACAGGCGGATCTTAAGACCATAACCGCACACGGACAGTATGGCATGACTGCCATAACAGCCCTGACTTCGCAGAATACGCAGGCTGTAACGGATATTTCGATAGTCAGCAAGGATTTTCTTGCGGCACAGCTTGATGCGATATTCAGCGATATTATGCCCGATGCCGTTAAAATAGGTATGGTATGCAGCGGCGAGCTTGCCGAAGTTATTGCGGAAAAGCTTACACAGTACGGCGCACAGAATATAGTTTTCGACCCCGTTATGGTGTCTACGAGCGGCTCCACGCTTGTCGATACGGGCAGTGTTGCGCAGATACTCCAGATGATAGTGCCCCTTGCTACACTTATCACACCCAATATCCCCGAGGCGGAGACTATCCTCGGCAGGGAAATAAAGAACAATATGGACTGCGTTAAGGCTGCACAGAAGCTTTCGCGCGATCTTCAGACAAGCGTTCTGTTAAAGGGCGGCCATCTTGAGGCAAACTCAAACGACCTTCTCTTCTCGTCGGGCAAGATCATCAACTACCGCGGCGACAAAATACCCACAACAAACACACACGGCACAGGCTGCGTTTTAAGTACGGCTATTGCCTGCGGTCTTGCAAACGGCGTGGATATGAACACATCTATCAAAAATGCAAAGGAATTTGTTATAAACTCCATTAAAGCCGCTATGAACGAGCAGATAGGCAACGGTAACGGTCCTATCAACCCCGGCTATAAATTCAACAGCTGAAAAGCCGCGGACTTAAAAAAACAGAATAATAAAATCATAAGGGACTGCCGCGCAGGGAGCATAAAAATACCCCGCGCTGCGGTCCTTTTTTTGCCGATTTACAGTAAATGACATTAAAAAGTCATATAAAGTATCATTTAATGTAATTTTTTTTTAAATTACTTTTCGGAATTCTTGACATTATCCGTCTTTTATAATAAAATTATAGTATATACTTTTATTATATACTATAATAAACTATTTTATAACACATATGCGGAGGTACAAAAAATGTATGACATCAATGAAGTAAAAAATGTAGATCCCGAGATCGCAGCGGCTATCGAGGCGGAGCTTGACCGTCAGCGCAGCAATATCGAGCTTATCGCATCCGAGAACTTTGTTTCAAAGGCTGTTATGGCTGCTATGGGTTCACCCATGACAAACAAGTATGCGGAGGGTTACCCGGGCAAGCGTTATTACGGCGGCTGCCAGAAGGTGGATATTGCCGAGAACCTTGCCATCGACCGTGCCTGCGAACTTTTCGGCAGCAAGTTTGCAAATGTTCAGCCCCACTCGGGTGCACAGGCAAATATGGCTGTGTTCTTTGCGCTTATGCAGCCGGGTGATACATATATGGGCATGAACCTTGCTCACGGCGGACACCTTTCACACGGCTCAAAGGTAAATATGAGCGGTAAGTATTTCAATGTTGTTCCTTACGGCGTAAGCGAAGAAACAGGCATGATAGACTATGACGAAGTTCGCCGCATCGCTCTTGAATGTAAGCCCAAACTTATCCTTGCAGGTGCTTCCGCATATTCAAGAACAATAGATTTTGCGAAATTCTCCGAGATCGCAAAGGAAGTAGGCGCATATTTTATGGTAGATATGGCGCATATCGCAGGTCTTGTTGCGGCAGGCCTTCATCCCTCTCCCGTACCTTATGCAGATGTTGTTACAACAACAACTCATAAGACATTAAGAGGACCACGCGGCGGTCTTATCCTTACAAACGACGAAGAGATAGCAAAGAAGATAAACAAGGCTGTATTCCCGGGTATCCAGGGCGGCCCCCTTATGCACGTTATCGCCGCAAAGGCAGTTTGCTTCAAGGAAGCTTTGCAGCCCGAGTTCAAGGCTTATGCACAGCAGATAGTCAAGAATGCGAAAGTTCTTTCCGAAGAGCTTGTCAAAGAGGGCTTCAACATCGTTTCGGGCGGTACGGACAACCACCTTATGCTTGTTGACCTGCGTCCTCTCAACATCACGGGCAAGGAGCTTGAAACACGCCTTGACGAAGTAAATATCACCTGCAACAAAAACGCTATACCTTTCGACCCCGAAAAGCCCAACACAACAAGCGGTGTTCGTCTCGGTACACCTGCTGCAACAAGCCGCGGCATGGTAGAGGAAGATATGGTCGAGATAGCTAAAGTTATCGGTATGGTAGCAAGAGATTTTGAGGGCAACAAGGCAGAAGCAAAGGAAAGAGTTGCAAAGATAGTTGCAAAATATCCTTTATATTAATAAGTTCACTATAATTAAGGAAAGGGGGAAAAGTTATGGATCTACATGAAGCATATTACTGTTTTCAGCACAGACTTATCCCACAGACGTTTTTTGAGGATAAAGTCGCATTTGTAAACGCTCTTGCGGCGGACAATACAAAAATGCTCTTTTCGTGGATGGATTCGTTTTTTGAACACGTCGGCGCGGAAAACCCGTATACCGAGGATATGTTCGGCGTTGATGTTATGCAGTATGACCAAAGGGTCTATATAATAAAGATCTCTTTCCCGAAACCCGAGAAAAAGCTTTCCTGCTACAGCGGCTATATGCTTTTTGACAAAAAATGCAACAAGCAAATGTATTTCTGCGTGGAAAAGGGCGAGGATGATGACTTCCTCTGCGGCTGGGACAGCGAAAACAGGCACTATAACTACGGAGAGTGCGACCACCGCGGCAGAGAAGCGCTGAACAGATGCCTGCGCATATATTTTAAGGATAAGTAAAACAGGACAGCGAGGACACGGTCACACACTTTTGCTATGAAAGGGGTCATTCTCCTTGTCACGTTATCGGCAGTTGTTACGTGGGCAGGTGCAGACCTCTCAGTCGCGGCAAGCCGCGCCAGCAATCCATTCGGCAGCGAAGCTGACGGATGTTTGCCATATAGTCCCGACGGCTC
>ODAJ012149797.1_pt1 | contig 11309 bp, 6 predicted proteins | sample 1539241 | NCBI WGS metagenome assembly ODAJ01 (sample SAMN02144231, study PRJEB22623) | gut metagenome | biome: sheep rumen | host: Ovis aries | place: New Zealand | reverse complement strand
AGGTAATGGGCGTGCTGGAGACGCGATTATTAGATTTTGACCGGCTGCTGCTGCTGAACGTGGACGAGGGAATCCTGCCGCAACGTCAGGCGGACACCAGTTTTATACCTTTCTACCTGCGCAAGACCTATCACATGCAGACCCCGGACGAGCGTGCCACGGTCTATGCCTACAACTTCTTCCGGCTGCTGAGCCGCTCGGGTCACACGACGCTGCTGTACGGTCAGCCGGACACGATAGGCGGCAGCAGAGGCATGTCGCGGTTTATTATGCAGATCCTCTATTCGGACGAGTTCGAGGTGACGCGCGGTGTGCTGCAAGAACCGAATGTAGTGCAGGCTTTCACGCCTGTCGAACCCCGCAAAGAGTCACTCGCTTCGATGGGCAGGCTGCGCCTCTCGCCCAGTGCGTTGAACACGTATATATCCTGCCCGAGGTCGTTCTACCACCAGTATATAGAGGGGCTGAAACGACCGGAAAAGAAAGAGGACGGACCGTTCGAGAGCAACACGATGGGATCGTTCGTACACCACGCAATGGAGTATATCTACACCCGTTTCATGCACTGTGACAACACCGCTCCGGTGAAGGTTACGCCCGAAGCGATTGAGGCAGTCCGTACCGACGAAGAGAAGATGCAAGAGGCGCTTATGGCGGCGTACCAGGCGATGAACGACGAGTGGCGCGAGGACTATCCGGAGGAGACGGAAAACCACTATCTGCCCGAGCGGCATGTGGCGGAAAACGTGATTATTAAAGGCTACGTGCGGAATATACTGGAGCGTGACCGCGAGGATGCAAGAAAGGGTCTGCAGATATATCTTCTGGAGCAGCCACGGTATTTCCCCGTGGAGGTCGAAGGCGTGGGCGAAGTGCAGACTGGCGGTACAATCGACCGGCTGGATATATACGGGGAGGAAGGGAACGAGACGCTCCGCGTAGTGGATTACAAGTCCGGCGGTTACAACGACCTGACGCACACGCAGAAGATGTCCGCCGGTTGGGAAGAACTGATGGCGGGCGAGGACAAGGGCTACATGCGCCAGACGATGATCTACAGCCACGCGGTGATGCAAGCCGACAAGACGGGGCTGCCGATAGAACCGAACCTGTTCTTCTGCCGCCGCAAACTGACAGAAATAGTGACAACCATAGATGTTGAGAACGAGGCGGTGCACGACTACCGCGCGGTGGCGAGTGCGTTCTACGAGGCACTACAGCAAAAACTCAAGGAGGTGATGACCGCCACCGAGTACCCGCAGTGCGAGGAGAGCAAGTGTCCGTCGTTCTGTCCGTTCTTCACCCTCTGCGGACGTAAAGTAAAAGAATTCTAACGATTATGATGAAACAATACTACCAAGTTGCCGGACATGTGTTCGGCATCGAGGCCGAAGAGAAATATCTCCAAAGGCTGTCCAACTACGCTCCTTTCAGGATAGAACCGAGTGGCCCGACACCGCTCTTTATCATCCGCGCGAGCGAAGAAGCGATCCCTTCTACGGAAGGGTGGGAGCACCTCTATACCGATAGTTCGGACGCCGATATGCCGCGTATTGAGATGTATCGCCGCGAGGGTGAATGGCTTTTTGCGGTGTCAATGAGCCGTGAGGGCGAGATCGTCAGTGCGATGGTCTGCAGCGAGGATTGGCGGGAAGTGAGGCTGTACCTGCAGGAGCAGAGTGCGCGGTTTGCGATAGACAATGCCGCGATGCTTACATTCGCTTTTGCTACGGCGGATAAAAAGACCCTTCTATTCCATTCGTCCGTGACGGTACGCGGCGGAAAAGGGTATATGTTCCTCGGGCATTCGGGTACCGGGAAGAGCACCCATTCGCAGCAGTGGAAAGCGGCGTTTGAGGATGCCACGCTGCTCAACGACGACAACCCTGCGGTGCGTATAGACGGGGCAGGGCAGGTGACGGTCTATGGCACGCCGTGGTCGGGAAAGACGCCGTGTTACAAGAACGAGAGTGTACCGGTAGCGGCGCTCGTGCAGTTAGCCCAAGCGCCGCATAATGAGATATCCAAACTGAGAATGACACAGGCGTACCCGTATATCTTAGCCTCCGTGAGCGGGCTGAAGATTCGCCCGGATATGATGGATCGGCTGTACGAGACGATTGCGCAACTGCTGGAGACTACGCCGGTGTACCGGTTGGAATGTCTGCCGAATCCGGACGCGGCACGGTTATGCGCTCAAACGTGTTCACTTTAGCCTTGTCGTACGGACAGGATACTTTGATATAGTTCTCCGTAAATCCGTACATGAGTCCGTCGGCTTTCTTTGCCTCCCATAAGACGGTCGCTTCGTAGCCCTCATGGGCGCGATAGAACGCTTCTGTCTTCGCTGCCGAGATGGCGTGGAGTTGCTTGCTGCGGCGCTCCCGCTCGCGTTGCGGCACAACGATCAGATCCATATCTAACATCCTTGTGTTTGCGCGCTCCGAATAGGTGAAGACGTGCAACTGGCTCACGTCTAATGAACTGATAAAATCAACGTACTCCGCCCAACACTCTTCCGTCTCGCCGCGAACTCCCACCATACAATCCACGCCGATGAAGGCGTGCGGCATGATGGTCTTGATATGCGCCACGCGTTCGGCAAACAGCTCGCGCGTATAACGCCGTCCCATAATCTTGAGAACGGTGTTACTACCGCTCTGGAGAGGGATATGGAAATGCGGCGCAAAATGGCGGCTGGCAGCTACAAAATCAATAATCTCGTCGCTCAGCAGGTTGGGCTCGCAGCTGGAGATACGGATCCGGAAATCCCCCTCAATACCGTCCAGCGCACGGAGCAGGTCGATGAAGTGCTCGTTGGTGGACCGTCCGAAATCACCGATATTCACACCGCTCAGGATGATCTCCTTAGCGCCGCCGGAGATAGCTTCTTTGGCTTCCTCTACCAGCGATTCGATAGACGGATTGCGGCTCTTGCCGCGCGCCAGAGGAATGGTGCAATAGGAGCAGAAATAGTTGCAGCCGTCCTGTACCTTGAGGAAGCACCGCGTGCGGTCGTCCTTGCTGTATGCCCCGTAGAAATCGTCTATCTCGCGGATTGGGGAGAGGTGGATTGCTGATTGCTGATTGCTGATTGCTGATTGCTGATTAGCCTCCAGTTTATCGATGAAAGCCGGGAGGTTGAATTTCTCGTTCTGACCAAGGACATAATCCACTCCCTCTATATGCGAGATTTCTTCGGGCTTGAGCTGGGCGTAGCAGCCCGTGACGATGAGAATAGCCTTCGGGTTATTGCGGCGGATGCGATGAATCATCTGGCGGTCCTTATGGTCCGCGGCGTCCGTGACGGAACAGGTGTTGATGACGCATATATTCGCCTCCTCGCCTTGCTTGGCACGCGTGTGGCCACGCTCCAAGAGCGCCTTACCCAAGGCGCTGGACTCTGCAAAATTGAGTTTGCATCCTAATGTGGTAAAAGCTATCTTCATCTCCGTCTGTCTAACAGCCATTCTACTGAATGGCGGTAAATCTTGTCAAAATCCATGACAGCCTCCAGCGGGAACGCATATACCAGCGTTCTGCCGGGTTGCCCGATAGCAGCCGTGCAACGCATATCCTCGTAAGTCGCCATCTTCACGGCCTCTGTGTCCGTTGCTTTGAGTGCTTCCGGATGGGCAGTGAAGAGCTGGTCGGGGTTAGGCTCCAGGTATAGGTGGTACATCCTGTGCCGTGGCGTGGAGACCCTACCGGATCGCGTAGCCTGTGCGGCATAATACGTAGCGTGGAATTGTGTCTTAGCCCAAGCGGGATCGATCGCGCTGAAGTGATCGGTGCTCATGAGCAGCCGTCCGCCTTGTGCCAGATAGCCGCTTAGCAGCACTTGTGTGAGGGCGTTCAGCGGTTGTCTGTTCCTTCCGCAGACATAGTCAATCATCGTGAAATGCGAGGTGGTATCCCTAAGGCAGTCCTCCAAGAATGTCGCCGTGCAACTCCCGTAGCTGATATGCATCTTGCGTAACTCGCGTCCGTGCTGGAAGGCGTAGTCACGGGTGTTGCCGATGGTCAGTTGGCCTGCGTGATCGCGGTAGCAGGAACCCCAGCCGCAGTTATCATCGTTCTTCCACTCATCTGTGCGGTTGTAGTTCCATTGCTGACCTATATAGGCGCAGGAGAACTCGTCCTCGCAGGCATAAGTGCCCGGCACTATTCCTGCAAAGGTGGAGTCGGCGAACCATTCCGGTCCGTACACCTCGTCAAACCCATCTACCACCAGCGCCATCGTCGTCTCGTCACGGTCGCTCAGATAGGCGCTGACAATCGGGCTGCGCATACTCAAACCGCCTTCGTTGCCGGCTACTATATAGCAGGAATAGAGTACTCCGTGCTCCAGCGTGAGTTTAAGCCGGGTGGCGTTCTCCACCTGCTGTACATCCCATTCGCCATCGTTGGCACGGGTGTAAATCATATAATAAGTAGGTGCAGCGCTTTGCTCGAGTGTGTCCGTAGCAGGAGTCCATTGCAACAGCCCGTCCGGATGGAGAGCCACCTGCTTCACCGGTAGCGGTTGAACGATGGCGTTCGGACCGTTGAAATACCTCAGAATACCCTTATAGACGGCGCGTGCGGCAGCAAAACGGAAAGCCGGATTGAGACCGTACCGCATATCCGCCATGTTCTTATGAGAAAGCAACTCCAGAATGATACTCGGCACCACGGGTACGCGCGTCTCGCAGTAGTTCGCCTCTTTGAGCTGGCGGCGCGTCCACTCGGGTGCCCAGTGCGTCAGATCCTCCGTAACGGTCGTCTGGATCCAGTCGGCTAAGTTCCGATTGACCTTCTCGCGGTCCCGACCGTCCCGCAGTACGGTTTTCCCTTCATCGTCACGGGCGGTGTATATGACGAGTGTGCCGGCTATAGTGGAGTCGTTGCCGCTATCCAGGCCGTCGGTATGCAGCGCGAGGCAAAGGTCAGGAGCGTTTTCCAGACTATTGACCCACATACCCCGGCATTTCATATCGTCCTTGTATTCGTTTCCTTGGTATAGGTCCCAGAGGGTAGTGTCCTCGCCTTGGCCGGCGAGCCAATACCGCGCGCCCTCAGTCCATTTGGGCATACCAGAGACGCCTAACTCCTGCTCGTCCAGTCCTGCACGAGGGGAGAGCACGGTGGCGCCGGCGTTCTCCAACATCTGTTTGATGAGCCGCACGTACTCCTGCGAATAGAGATCCTCGACGGTTGTCCAAAGTGTGGCACGCTGCCAGATCCATTCGTCCCGCTCGCGGTTGAAATAAAGACCATGAGAGGGATAAACCACTACCGTGCGGTCGGTTAGATCTTTCTCTTTGGGCGCCGCTGTAGAACCTTTCGCACAGGCGGTGATAAGTGTCTCTATATCCGTCTTGTTGGAGTAGATTGTCACCCGTCCGTTCTCGTGCCCCAAAGTCCAGAGACTGACTTTGCGTTTAATATCGGCGACAGACGCAGGTGTCCAACGCATATCACGGAGAGTTCCGTTGGTGTACAGACTAACTTTATTGCCGTTCACGCGGAGGTTCTTTACCCGCACGGCAGGAGACCATACACGCGAGAAACCGGTGTACGCAAAAAGTGAATCCCCTAACTCCTGCATGCCTATCTGGGCATAAGCAGGAGTCATGAGAATAATTCCGAGAAAAATGAGAAGAATGCGCTTAGAAATCCTCATCGCTAATATCGGTGTTCGCTTTCTTGTTCTTCAGAGCGGCTTCCTGATAAGACTTCAGCAGGTCCTCGGCCATCTTGGGTTGATAACCCTCAGCGATCTCATAGTCCTTGGCGTCATTCTCTTTGAAGACAATACGCAGTTTGATGATAGCTACGCCGGCTTCCAGTCTCTCAATCACCTCCGGTGTTACCTCATAGGTTGTCTCCGTCCAGTATTTGGTTACTGTGGCGCGCGCTACTTTCTCTGTTACTTTGTTCTTTTTTACTTCGCTGCCCGGCACGCGATTAAGGCGCACAGCTTTTCCGTCCGCAAAACGGATCAGCAAACGCGAAGCATCGTTAAAATCATAAAATTCATTCGTGTTAACAGTCTTGACGATCAGAGTGGTGACATCCGTGCCGTCCTTATGCTCCTGACAGAAAGCAATCTGCGGCTTGATATTTTTCGCCGTAGTCATGTCCACGTGGATAAACTTGCCGCGCTCTGCAGCGTTAACACTCATGCTCAGCGCCATTACCAGCGCTGCGAATACAGAAAATACCTTTTTCATTTGTTTTTATTGTTTGATTTGTAGTTTGCGGTTTACGGGGCGCACGCGGTAGCCGGCTGCCCGCAGTTGTTCGATCAAGCCCTTCTCGCCGCCTAAATAGATGGCATTGAGGGTAATAAATGCTTCTCCGTTCGTGAGGATCGGTTTGAGGCGTTTGACCCATTGCTGGTTGCGCTGGGTATAGACCTTGTAGTCGGAGAACGAGATGGAGGTTGTGTTGTCCGGTCCCTCTACTTGGTAGGCTATGTCGGATAGCCGTCCGTCCAGGTACATCGCCTTGAGCGTACGCTCCTGTTGTACCTCTTTCTCCGGGTACTCAATCACTTTCAGGAGCTCCTTGCACTGCCAGTGGAAAGGCTCGCGGTCAAAGAGCATATACATTGTTTCGCCTATGTTGTCAAGACCGATTACCGGCATGTCGCGTTGTGCCGCCACGTTCTCGAAGAACGACTCCATGGACCGCTCCTCACTGTATCCGATCCACTGTTTCATGAGCTCGGTGCGGAACATTTCCGTCAGGTACGACGGCTTCATCCGGCATAACTGATCCAGACCCATACCCAGATTGATTTTCAGCGAGTTGTCGATATAGGTGTACTCCTCTGCGGTATAGAAATTGCTCAGTTTGACGGAGTCGGGTAGGATGGCGGCTTGACGGAGTGCCGCGAGGGCTTCGTAGTCCTGCATCGCAAACTCCGTTACCACGCTCTTGCATCGCCCGAAACACTTGAATACATTGGGAATCGTGTCCAGGAAAGTCATGTCCACAAACCGGTTGGTCGCCAGCAGATAGGATTTCGCCTTCGCTCCGTTGCCCGAGATCTCGTAGAGCAACTCAGCACGAATACTCATCGTCGTGCAAACTAAGAACAGGAGTATTACTATGATCCGTTCACTTTTCATTCTTCACTTTTCACTTTTCACTTTTCATTTTTCACTTTACTTGAACCGTGTGATTAAGTTATAAGCCTGATAGATACCTAACTCACCGGCTTTGCTCAGATCCGCCAGACCTTTCTCGTTCTCACCGGTATAGATATAGGTCAGACCTCTGTTAAAATACGCCTCCGCGAAATCGCGGTCGATGGCAATAGCCTTTGTATAATAGTTGATGGCATCCTTGTATTCGCGTTGTGCACAGAGGATATTCGCTTTGTTGTAAAGCGCAAAGGAGAAATCCGGTTGCAGACGGAGCACCTGATCATAGTCGCGGTGCATCAGTTCGTAATCCACTTCCTCTAATCTGTACCGCCAGTTGGCGCGGCAGAAGCACAGTACGGCTTCTAACTCTTTATCCGCAATGACAATCGCTTTCGTGCAATCGTCAATCGCGCTCGCATAGTCCTTGATAATAGCGAACTCCATGGCGCGCGCGAAATACAGTTGTGCTGTCGGAGCCTCGTTCATGATGGCTGTCAGGCGGTTGATCTGGCTGAAATGGTAATCCACCATCTCGGCGGTCAGGGTCAGTTCCTGGCTGGTGAACCTGAGTGCTGCCGGTAGCATCTCACTCTTGTTGATGGCATCCACAGTGGGGTGGTAGTAGTTCGTGCTCTTGAGGCTCTGGTCGTGCGTGTAATAGGACAGCACGATATTTGGCTCGTTCACGACGTCCTGGTATTTCTTCTGTACCGTTCCGCGGGTCTGCGAGTCGTATTTCTGTTCCTCGTCAGGTATTTCCGGCTGGTTCTGCGCCGCCGAGGTGGAGAATTCCTTACGGTGGTCTTTCTTCTGCGGCTGGGCGTCAGCTATCTGCATGTCTGTGTTGGGCTGTGCCGCTTGCTTGGCTTGTATCTCGTCTTTGCGTTGCTCCAGGTCGTACGCCTCTTTACGGTATCGGTACGCCTCTTGGGTATCGCCTTGGTGCGTCTTCGCCTGTGCCGCCATGTAGTAAGCCGGCAGAAAATACGGGTACTGCGCAATGAGGGCGTTCATGTCTTTCACTACGGCGCTCCACTGCTTGAGTTGCATCTCTACGAGTCCTCGCTGGTAACGCATCTCCGTGCGTTCCGGCTCCAGGGAGATAGCGGTGTTAAAATCCTCCAACGCCCGGTTGTAGTCGCCTACCTCCTGTCGCATTACGCCGCGGTTATAGTAACAATCGGCATCTTTGGAAGCTATCTTCACGGCTTGGTCGTAGTCCGCCAACGCCCCGCGGAAATTATGCCGGTGGTAATGGATAATACCGCGGTTGATATAGTCGCCTGCCCATTTGGAACCTAAGTTGATGGCTTGTGTCAATTGTACGTACGCTTCGTCTTCGCGTTCCAGCATGAGGTTTGTCACGCCCAACGCCGACCATACTGCCGGGTTCGTCTTGTCGTATTTGGATGCCTGCTCAAAGGCTTCCAGCGCACTCATTGTGTCTTTTTTGAGAATACAAACATGCCCTTTCTCCGACCATACGGAGGCGGACTGCGGCTCGCGTTTGAGCATCTGCTCTATGTCCTCCAGCGCCTCGTCGTAACGCTTCAATGAAGCGCGTGTGTCCGCGCGCAGTAACATATAGGTGCGATTCTCCGGCGCAAAACGCAACGCCTGCGTGTAGTCTGCTTCGGCGTCTTCGTCCCTCCGTAACTGGCGGTAGATGTACCCGCGGGCATAGTAATACCCCGGTGAGAATGGGTTGCGCTCTATCGCGGCATTGCAATCATTGAGCGCACCCTGATAGTCCTCCAACTGAATCTTTGCTATCGAGCGGTAGAAATACGGCTCCGGCAGATACGGCTTGAGGTGGATGACTTGGTTGAAATACTGGATAGAGAGCACATAGTCTTCGAAATACAGCGCATTCCTCCCGATCGCGGTAATGCGATCGGTATTCAGCTGTCCGTATGCAGGAGTAAAGACCGCTTCGCTAAAGGAATAAAGAACAAGGACTAAAATGAATCGTCGAATCCATTTAGTCTTTATTCTTTGAGCGCACGCAGTGCGCGGTCTTTGCTCTTTCAGCGAACGCAGTGAGCGGTCTATTTTACTTACATCCTTCATTCGGGTCAAACCATGCCGGTACGTCAAACTGCTCGTCCTCGCTGTACCCTAAATCCGGGTCTGCCAGCACTTTCTGCATGTACAGCGCGCAGATAGGCAGTGCCATGGACGCACCCTGTCCTTCTGCCATGTTATCAAAATGTATGCCACGGTCTTCACCGCCGACCCATGTGCCGCTTACCAGAGACGGCGTGAAGCACATGAACCAACCGTCGGAGTTGTTGTTCGTCGTTCCTGTCTTGCCGCCCATGGGAGCCTTGATGCCGTACCGGTAGCGGGTACGCACACCGGTGCCGTGATCGATTACCGCGCGCAGCATGTAAATCATCTTGTAGGCGGTTGTCTCGCTGATGATCTCATGCGTCCGAGGCGTGAACATACCGATTACATTGCCGTTGGCGTCCTCGATGCGCGTCACGTACAGCGGCTCGGTGCGGATACCTTTGTTCGCGAAAGCCGTATAGGCGTCCACCATCTCTTCCACGCTCACTTCGCACGGACCCAGACACAGCGACACCACCGGGTCTAACTGACCCTGGATGCCGAACGACTGCATCATTTTCACCAACTGCTCCGGCGTGAACAGCGACATCAAATACGCCGCCATCCAGTTGGACGACTCTTTCAAACCCCAGGTTAGACTCACGGTGTCGCCCTGGTACTTCTCATGCGTGTCGCGGGGCACCCATCGGTTGCCGTCCGGCAGTACGAAAACTACGGAGTCATACACCCATTTCTCGCACGGCCACATGCCTTCGTCCATCGCCAGCGTATAGAGGTACGGCTTGACGGTCGAACCCACCTGACGGCGGCCCTTGGTCGTCATGTCGTATTGGAAATGTGCGAAATTGGGACCGCCCACATACGCCTTCACATGACCCGTATGCGGATCCATGGACATGAAACCGCAACGCAGATAGCTCTTCTGCCATTTGATCGAGTCATACGGGCTCATCGTCGTGTCAATCATGCCGCGGTCGTACGTGAAGATCTGCATTTCGCGCGGCTCCATGAATGACCTCATGATCGAATCATGACTCACGCCCGCGCGTTTCATCATCCGGTAACGGTCGGTCTGACGCATCGAGCGGTTCATGATGCCGTCCACTTCTTCCTGCGTCAACTGGCGGGAGAAGGGAGCGTTTTTCTTACGCTTGAGTTCCTTGAAGAACGATTTCTGCTGTGCCTGCATATGCTCGCTCACAGCCTCTTCTGCGTAACGCTGCATACGCGAATCAATAGTCGTATAGATCTTCAGACCGTCCTGGTACAGGTCATAACGGCTACCGTCGGGTTTCTTGTTCTTCTCGCAAAAACCGTACAACGGGTTGTTTTCCCATTGCAACGAATCCAGGTGGTACTGCTGTTTGTTCCACTCCGAGTAATCGCTCTCTTTAGGCTCTTTGGCGGTCAGTACGCCGCGCAGGTACTCCCGGAAATAGGGCGCAATACCCTGTTTGTGATCGACCGACCGGTAGTGCAGTTCCAACGGCAGAGCCGCTACCGAGTCGCGCGTTGCCTCGTCGATGTAACCGTATTTCTCCATCTGCCCGAGTACTGTGTTGCGTCGGCCGGTTGCGCGCTCAGGGTGACGGACGGGGTTATAAAGAGACGGGTTTTTGCACATGCCCACTAACATCGCCGCTTGCTCCAACTTCAACTCAGCCGGAGTGGTGGAGAAATACACCTGTGACGCCGATTGTACGCCAACGGCATTATACAGAAAGTCGAACTGGTTGAGGTACATAAGCAAAATCTCGTCCTTGCTGTACAACCGCTCTAACTTCGTGGCAATGATCCACTCGATCGGTTTCTGCATCGCGCGCTCTAACTTGTTGTTCGCACGCGGTGACCACAACTGTTTCGCCAACTGCTGGGTAATGGTCGAACCGCCGCCCGCACGGCCTAACTTGAGTATCGCGCGGAACATGGATTTGAAATCCACACCCGTGTGTTCGTAGAACCGCACATCCTCTGTGGCTATCAGGGCATTGATGAGGTTAGGCGAAAGGTCGGTGTACTCCACGCCGATACGGTTCTCGTACCGGTAGTAACGTCCTAACGACTGCATGTCCGACGAGATGATCTCACTCGCGAACGTGT
>ODAJ014762508.1_pt1 | contig 11311 bp, 9 predicted proteins | sample 1539241 | NCBI WGS metagenome assembly ODAJ01 (sample SAMN02144231, study PRJEB22623) | gut metagenome | biome: sheep rumen | host: Ovis aries | place: New Zealand | reverse complement strand
GGACTGAGCTTCTATATTTTCAAGATGATCTCCTATCAGGCGGACCTGTACAGGGGCTATATGCGCAGGAGACCTTCCTTTGCCCAGGCTGCAGCCTATTTCACGATGTTTCCCCAGATCACACAGGGCCCGATCATGCGGTTTTCGCAGGGCTGGATCGAGAAGCCGACCAATATCCGGCGACGGACAATGTTTGTCCCCAGAGTCGTCACACTGCAGAAGGTGGAGGACGGGATGTGCTTTTTTGCGATCGGACTTGGCATGAAGGTTCTGATCGCGGACAGACTTGGGATCCTCTGGAACGAGATCGCCAAGATCGGTTTTGAGAGTATTTCCACGCCGCTGGCATGGCTGGGTGCGGTGGGATATTCTCTGCAGCTGTATTTTGATTTCTGGGGCTACTCCCTGATGGCGGGAGGCATCGGTCTGATGCTGGGCTTCCGCTTCATACAGAACTTTATCCATCCTTATGCGGCCTGCGGCATCACAGACTTTTACCGGCGCTGGCATGCGACCCTGGGAAGCTGGTTCAGAGATTATGTTTATATCCCGCTGGGCGGCAGCCGCCGCGGACCGCTTACTGTCATCCGCAATCTCATGATCGTATGGCTTCTGACAGGTTTCTGGCACGGAGGAACTGCCAACTTTATCATCTGGGGCCTTGTACTGGGGATCCTGATCGTCTGGGAGAAATTTGTCGTCCGCGGACTGATCGAACGCATTCCGCTGATCGGACATCTCCATGTGATCATCCTCATCCCGCTTACATGGGTGATCTTTGCGATCACCGATCTGAAAGAACTGAAAGTTTATTTCACCCGCCTCTTCCCGTTTTTCGGTACGGGAGTAGCGGTTAACCATGGGGATTTTGCCAAATATATCGGCATCTACTGGCCCTTCTTTACAGCAGCGATCCTGCTCTGTGTGCCGGTCTTTTACAATCTGCTGGTATGGAAACGCAAAAACCCTGTAGTGATTTTGTTCCTTCTGGCTGTTTTCTGGGTCAGTGTGTATTTTGCCTCTATTTCCGCAGGCAACCCCTTTATGTATTTCAGTTTCTGATCTTCTGCAGGATAAATAAATGTTGAGAAAATTGCGCCGGATCCCCGGCAGCGCACCGCTGCTGTTTCTGATCCTATTGGTCTGGCTTCTGCTGACGGTCCTTTCTGTGATCGGACCCAAAGAAGCTTACAGAGAGTATTCAACTGAACATGGAAAGCTCCCGCGGCTGTCGGTTGTCATGCGCGGGATCCATGACCATGTCTATCCCTGGTCGGGAGCGCATGGTGCGGATTCCCACGGAGACAGCGGAAAGACATCCGGCGAGGGTGCTTCGCAGGAGGCGCCCGCAGCAGAACCTGCGGCAGGCGGCGCAGCGGAGGATGAGTCCGTCGAAACTGCGCAGGCGCAGGCGGCAGAGGATGCAGAGGCGCAGGCCAAGGCCGCGGAAGAAGCCAGGGCCAGGGCGGAAGCCAAGGCGAAGGCTATGGCGCAGGCAGAGGAGGAAGCCAAAGCACGGGCGGCCGCAGAGGCCCTCAAGGTGCCGGACACATCCTGCAGCGAGGTCGTTCCCGCCAAGGATTACGGCGTAGCCAATAAAAAATATCTGTCCCCGGACGACACCGTCTATAACACGGATACAGAGGGCCTTTTTGCCACAAACGGTACCTATTACAGTCTGCAGCAGGTGGACGATTCGTACTTTGCGGACGCGCTTATGATCGGAGATTCCCGTACGGTAGGTCTGTATGAATACGGCGATATGGGAAATGTGACGTCTTTCCTTGCCAAGGAATCTGTCACGATCTATGACCTTTTCGATGATGACAAGAAGCTCGATTATACAGAAAAGGGAAATAAAACAAAACAGCGTTCGGTCAAGGGACTTCTTTCCAAAAAGCAGTTTGGCAAGATCTATATTTCTGTCGGTGTCAATGAACTGGGAATTCCCGATACCAAGGACTATTACAACGAATTTCGTGATGTGATCACGAAAATCAATAAGCTTCAGCCGGATGCGATCATCTATATTCAGGGCATCATGCATGTTTCGAAGAAGATGAGCAGCAAGGATCAGGTCTACAATAACAGAGCGATTGTGCAGCGAAATCAGGCGATCTCGACACTGGCCAACGGGCGAAATATCTTTTATATTGATATGAATGCGGATCTGTGTGACAAGAACGGCGATCTGAAAGAGGAGCTCACCGGAGACGGGATCCATCTCAAGGCATCGGCCTGCTCGCTGTGGCATGAGTTTCTGCTCAAAAATGCGATCGTGATCCCGAAACCTGAGACGGAGGCAGAAAAGGAAACTTCTGCTGCAGAGACGCCCGCAGCCGAAACAGCACCTGCCGAAACGACACCCGCAGCACCTGCAGAGACAGCACCCGCAGCAGAGACGCCGGCAGAAACAGCACCGGCGCAGTAAAGCACCGGCAGAAACAGCATCTGCCGAAACAATCGCTGCAGCACAGGCAGCGTAGGAAAAGCATGGAGATTGATCATGCGTGAAATGGAGTTTAAGATGGAGCGGCAGGGGCTCCTTGAGGAAGGGCAGAAGGTCAGGATCACCGAAGGCGTCCTGCCCAGTAATTATTACTATACGATCGATCCCTCCCTTGCTATGAGCGGCAATTATCCCTTTAACCAGAGACTTCTGGCGCGGGAGGGTGTGGTGACGGCGATCCGCAGTCTGGAGAGGGGATTTTACGTCACGGTCGAGTTCGAGGAGGATTAAGTCTCCTCGCAGGCGAGTATTGAATTCAGGATACAGGAGTATTATTTCGCATATGCGTTTTATCAGAAATTTTCTGCTGACGATCATCTGCATTGCAGCCATCGGCGCCGGCGTGATCTTCGGTTATTACCAGTACCGGGGACATAAGGAGAAAGAACTCCTTTCAAACGGTATTTCGCTGATGGAGCAGGGCAACTACCGCCTCGCAAGAGAGAAGTTTGCGGAGGCGCAGCAGTATGAAAACAAGATCACCAGATATTTATCGGAGGATACACTCGAGGAGGATCTCTACAAGTACACTGCAATCTGTGATTTCCGGCTCGGAGATATCGATGCGGCGGCGTCGATCTACGACAGGCTTCTCAGGATCCATCCCGGGGATCCTTCTCTTATGGAGTACCGGGCAACCTGCTATGCCGCGCAGGGAGATATGGAGAAGGCGGTCGAAATGTTTGACACGGCCATTTCCATGGACAGGAAGGACTATACACGTATTTACAACGCTGCCCTGACACTTCGGGAATACGGAAACACGGAGACTGGCCGCAAGTACTTCGAGGAACTTCTGGCGGATCACGGGGATGAGATCGACGATCTGACCAGGGGAAAGGCCCTGTGCTTTCTCGGCCAGTATGAGGAGGCCGCCAGGATTCTTGACGGGATCGAGATCCAGGATCCGCAGGTCGCGCTCCTTCTGGCGGGCGCGCTTGAGTATAACGGGGAACACGAAAATGCGCTCTCGCTCCTGGAATCCTGTGAGGAGGACATCAGCAGCAGTCCCGATATGCTCAATCTGAAAGGGACGGCTCTGTGTGGTCTTGAGCGATATGAGGAGGCGCTAGACTGTTTTGAACAGGCTCTGCCGCTCTCCCAGGAGGGGACCGCTCTGCATAAGAGTATTCTCTTCAACCGCATTGCCGCAGTGGAGAACCTGCGGGATTTCGCGCGGGCAAAGGAACTTGCGGCGGAATACATGGAAAAGTATCCCGACGACGAGCGCATGCAGCGTGAAAACAAGTTTCTGGAATCACGTTAAAATATCTGACAGGAAACAGAAGAGTCTGTACCTGCGCTGTCTGCGCGGGGGCAGACTCTTTTTGATTCATATATACGTAATTATGTATAGATGAATGGAAAAAAACGCCTTTGTATCATATTTTTTCATTTTTCGCTTGACGAAAGCAGTTATTATCATTATGTTTAAAAAGACTCATAGAGAGTACCGTTTACTGTGCAATCTGACGGGAAAAGAAAGCTGCACGCAGCACACTCTGCGAGTGTGTTCACGCCCTTAAACCCGGGATTATCGCGCATAGGGCGCGCGAAACCCCTCAAGGCTGGTGCAGGTGTTACTTGTAACAAATGATCAGCTCTGCCGCCTGCAGCGGCAAGGAGCCGGATCAGATCCGGCAACAGGCTGTAGAAAATGGAGTTTGCGTATGATTCAAAAACTGATGAATGAGATCAAGGCCAAAAATGCGCCTGTTGTAGTAGGGCTCGATCCGAATCTCTCTTTTGTGCCGGAGCATCTGCAGGAGGCTGCAAGAGATAAGATGTCGGCGGAAGGATTCACCGGTGATGCGCTTGCCCTGCGGGCGGCTGCGGAAGCGGTATGGCAGTTTAACAAGGGCATTGTGGATGCTGTCTATGACATTATTCCCGCCGTGAAGCCGCAGATCGCTATGTACGAGCAGTTCGGGCTTCCGGGCCTCGAAGTCTATGACAGGACCGTGAAGTACTGCAGAGAGAAGGGCCTGATCATTATCGGTGACGTGAAGCGGGGCGACATCGGCTCCACATCTGCGTCTTATGCCAGGGCACATATCGGCAGGATCGGTATCGCAGGCAGAGAAATACCCGTATTTGATGTGGACTTCGCGACTGTCAATCCCTATCTGGGGTCTGACGGCGTACAGCCTTTCGTAGACGTATGCAATGCCTGTGACAAGGGAATCTTTGTACTGGTCAAGACCTCCAATCCTTCGAGCGGCGAATTCCAGGATATCCTGACAGAAGGCGGAGTCCCCATGTATGAGCTGGTCGGCAGAAAGGTCAAAGAGTGGGGCGAGGGTTCCATGGACGGACGCTACAGCAATGTCGGCGCCGTTGTCGGGGCAACTTATCCCGAGCAGGGCGAACAGCTGCGCAGGCTGATGCCCACGACCTTTATCCTGGCACCCGGCTACGGAGCGCAGGGAGCGACTGCAAAGGATCTGAGCGCTTTCTTTGACGAAGAAGGAGAGGGCGCGATCGTCAATTCCTCCCGCGGCATCATTGCTGCCCACACAAAGGACGCTTACCGGGATTTCGGTCCTGAAGGATTCGCGCAGGCGGCGCGTGCTGCATCCATTGACATGATCGAGGATCTGCGCAGTGCGATCGCGGACCGCTGACGGCGTCAGCTTTGATCACTGAAAGAATAACCGTACTTAACAGGAAAGGGCTTGGAATGGAAGAATATAAGAAAGAGTTTATTGAGTTTATGGTTGACTCACACGTGCTGAAATTCGGTGAGTTTACGCTCAAGAGCGGACGCAAATCTCCGTTCTTTATGAATGCAGGCGCTTACAAGAGCGGCTCTCAGCTGATCAAGCTGGGTGAGTTCTATGCCAGAGCGATCCACGACCATTACGGACTGGATTTTGACGTCCTGTTCGGACCTGCCTATAAGGGCATTCCGCTCACTGTGGCGACAGTCATGGGCATCAGTAAGCTCTATGGCCGTGATATCCGCTACTGCGCAAACCGCAAGGAAGTCAAGGATCACGGCGACAAGGGTATCCTTCTGGGATCCAAGATCCGTGAGGATGACCGCGTTATGATCATCGAGGACGTCACTACCTCCGGCGCTTCCATCGCTGAGACCGTTCCGATCATCAAGGCACAGGCAGACTGCGATATTGTGGGGCTCATGGTTTCCCTGGACCGCATGGAAGTCGGCCAGGAAGGCACGATCGGCGCTCTGCAGGAGATCAAGCGCAAATACGGTTTCCCGACACATGCGATTGTCTCTATGAAAGAGGTCACCGAATATCTCTATAATCGTCCGGTCGACGGCAAGATCATTATTGATGATAAGATCAAGGCCGCTCTGGATAAATATTATGATGAATACGGCGTGAAGTGATTCTGAGATTTTAGAAAACGGCCGCCCGGCTGCACAGATGCGGCCGGGCGTCTTTCTTTTTGTCATCAGGAAAGTATTGAGTGTGATTGTATGAACTTTTTTATCGATACAGACGGGAGTGCTTTGAACCACACGGAGTCTTTGGAAGGCGAGCGTTTCAGGCTTGCTCTGGAACGAATCGGGGCGATGGCGGAGGAGGAGTGCACGGCGCCATGCTGTGTGCCATTTTTCAAATATGCGGCAGGCTGGGTTCTCACCCTGCTGGATCATCGCCGGATGCTGGAGGACGGTTCTTTTAACTCTATTCCGCTTGAGAAACTCAGGGAGCGGAACCGGGAGCTTTATGAGGATATTTTTCCCGAAAATTATGAGAAAAGCTGGGCAAATCCCGGCCATGCCATCAGTCAGACCGGCAAAGAGATGGGGCCTGTACTGAGCGCCCTCATGATGGAGCTTCGGAGTATGATCTCCCTGGTCTACGAGGGGGACGCAGAGCGTTTCCTGATCCGGATGGAACTCTTGCTGGAAGTCTATTTTGCCTTTGTGACAGCTTATGATGCCTACCGGAAGGATGCCGCGCAAGCCGGTACGGACATGCCTGCACCGGCTCATATCCGGGAAAAGGTCCGGCAGTTCCTGGAGGACTATGCTCCGGAGGAGACGCTGGTACGTGTGCAGAGAAGCCTTGTCGGGGGAAGCATTCCGGAGCAGATCCTAAAGGACTGGTATAAAGCCAAAGATGAGAGGTGTCTGTACCGCTACGGAGCTTATATTTCGGATAACGAGAGAGGTGTTTTCTCCTATCTGGAGAGTCTGGATGAGGAGACCATCGCCAGAATGGCGGACACATGGACAGAAGGCTTTCGGATCGGCTTTGAGGTGACTGGGAAGGATCTGTCGATCCGGCGCCGCGCAGGGCTTTTGTACCACGTCGGATTTGAACGGGTCGCAAAAAGAGCTGCCCGAAATCTTCGAAAGATGGGGCTTATGCCTGTGATCCCCGGGATGCAGGGAAACCTCTTCACCCAGCATCTGGGACGGGGAGGCGGCGGATATTCCACAACACCTGCCAACGCGCAGTACGGCTATGACCACCGCGAGGACCTGGCCCTGTTTTTCAACGATGTGCTCCGCAGCAGACGGATGCAGGCACTGCAGCAGGCATATAAAGAGCTGGAGCAGGAAACAGTTCTGTATGCGGGACCGGTCGTGATGGAGACCTTCGGGGAAAAGCCTTTTTCGCCTGTCATGCACGACGGATATGCGAAGTTTTCCAAAGCCCAGCAGAAAAAGATCGCGCATTGCCGTCAGGAGGCCGACCTTCTCTACGACCGCGCCGTGATCGGGCGGGAGAGGAGCTTTACCATCATTGCCTTCCCGCTGCCCGAGATCACCACGGGGTATGCGGACGGCGATCTCAAGGCCTCCTTCGATGAGATCTTCCGTTCCGTGATCGATATTAACACTCTGGACTATATGACATACCGGGATGTGCAGGCCGGGATCATCAATGTGCTCGACACGGCACAGAGCATACGTGTACTTGGCGCCGGCGAAAACAGGACCGATCTGACGGTCCGTCTGCAGGTACCGGAGGATCCCGAAAAGCAGACGATATTTGAAAACTGTGTGGCGGACGTAAATATTCCGGTGGGAGAGGTCTTTACTACGCCTTCCCTTGCGGGAACGGAGGGACTTCTGCATGTGACCCGTGTCTATCTGAACGGACTCCTTTTCCGGGATCTGGCGCTCCGCTTTGAGAACGGCCGCATCACTGCCTACAGCTGCGGCGGCTTCCCGACAGAGGAGGAAGGCAGAAAATATATCGAAGAAAATATTCTCTTTCATCATGAGACCCTGCCCATGAGCGAGTGCGCGATCGGCACCAACACCACTGCCTGCGCCGAGGCGTCCAGGCTGGGGATCCTGGAGAGGCTGCCGATCCTGATCGCGGAAAAAACAGGTCCGCATTTTGCTGTAGGTGACACCTGCTACAGCCACGAGGAGGAAAACCGCGTCTTTAATCCTGACGGAAAAGAGATCTTTGCCAAAGAAAACGAATACTCGCTGATGCGGGATACGGATCCCGAAAATGCCTATTTCGGCTGCCACACGGATATCACGATTCCCTACGAAGAGGTCGGCCTTCTGGCTGCCGTTCGGGCGGACGGGGTGCAGATTCCGGTGATCCGCGACGGAAGGTTTGTGCTGAAGGGTACGGATTTCCTGAATAAACCTTTAATAGTTACTTGCACATAAGGACTTTTTTGATTAAACTACAGGCAGTGCCCATGTGTTTAAAACCGGATCCGGACAGACCGGCCGCGGGGACAGGATCCCGACTATGCGCACTGTTATTGCAAAGAATCGGATAAGAAAAGCCGAAGACCGGCAGAAAAGACGGGCCGGAAATTTGCAAGCATTCAAAATATAACGTCGTCCGTTTTTTCTGTTTTTCGGAAAGGAAAGGTAACACAAATGGCACAGGTAGGAATTGTCATGGGCAGTGATTCGGATCTGTCCGTAATGAAAAAGGCAGCAGAAGTCCTCGAAGAGCTCGGCATCAGCTATGATATGCGGATCATCTCCGCACACCGCGAGCCCGACGTATTTTTTGAGTATGCGAAAGGCGCTGAGGCGGCCGGCATGAAGGTCATCATCGCAGGCGCAGGCATGGCAGCCCATCTGCCGGGCATGTGCGCGGCACTGTTCCCGCTTCCGGTGATCGGCGTCCCCATGCACACCACTTCCCTGGGCGGACGCGACTCCCTGTATTCGATCGTACAGATGCCCAGCGGGATCCCCGTGGCGACTGTTGCCATCGGCGGCGCAAAGAATGCGGGTATTCTGGCGGCAAAGATGCTGGCAATCTCGGATGAGGCCCTTCTTCAGAGACTCAAAGATTTCTCACAGCGTCAGCTTGAAGAAGTGCAGCAGAAGGATGCGCACCTGCAGGAAGTCGGATATAAGAATTATTGAACAATGATAACGGCTCATTGAATCTTGTTTTTCGCCCGGCAGACGGCTCTGCCCTTTGCCGGGCGGATCGATTTTCAGCCCGGAGCAGCAGTGACTTCAGCTGCGGGACAGCCGTGCAGGACTCGCAGACGGGTCCTGCTATTGAACCATAGACATACATAAAAATAGTACATAAGGAGACACGCTGAACATGATGGATTATAAGAGCGCCGGTGTCGATATCGAAGCCGGATATCGAAGCGTAGAACTGATGAAAGCATATGTCGCAAAGACAATGCGCCCCGAAGTGATGGGAGGACTCGGAGGCTTTTCGGGCGCCTTCTCCCTCGCCAAGATCAAGGAGATGGAAGATCCCGTTCTTCTGTCCGGAACAGACGGCGTCGGGACAAAACTCAAACTCGCTTTCCTGATGGACAGACACGACACTGTCGGCATCGACTGCGTTGCCATGTGTGTCAACGATGTAGCCTGCGCGGGCGGCGAACCTCTCTTTTTCCTCGATTACATTGCCTGCGGCAAAAACTTCCCCGAGAAGATCGCCCAGATCGTCAAGGGCGTATGTGACGGGTGTGAGCAGGCAGGCGCTGCCCTGATCGGCGGCGAGACCGCAGAGATGCCCGGCTTCTATCCGGAAGACGAGTATGACCTGGCGGGATTCGCGGTGGGCGCCGCGGACAAAAAAGACCTGATCACAGGCCAGGATATCTGCCCCGGCGACGCCCTGGTCGGCATTGCCTCCTCCGGCGTTCATTCCAACGGTTTCTCACTGGTCCGCAAGGTCTTTGACGTAAATGAAGAGAACCTCCGCGAGTTCTATCCGGAACTGGGCGAGACGCTGGGCGATGCCCTGCTCCGTCCCACCAAGATCTATGTGCGCGCGCTCCGCAGTGTGCGTGAGGCCGGCATACAGATCAAGGGCTGCAGCCATGTGACCGGCGGCGGTTTCTATGAGAATATTCCGAGAATGCTGCCCGACGGCGTGCGCGCCCTTGTCAGAAAAGACAGCTATGAGGTCCCCGCGATCTTCCGTCTGCTGCAGAAGCGCGGCGGAATCGATGAGCATATGATGTACAACACCTTCAATATGGGTATCGGCATGGTACTTGCTCTGAAGGCAGAGGATGCCGACAAGGCCATCAGGGCTCTTGAGGCAGCCGGCGAGAAGGCTTATCTGATCGGCAGTATTGCCGCCGGAGAAAAAGGAGTTGACGTATGCTGAGAGTGACTGTATGTGTCTCCGGAGGAGGAACAAACCTCCAGGCCATCATCGATCGTATTGCGGACGGGACCATCAAAAATGCCCGGATCGTACAGGTGATCAGCAATAATGCGGGAGCTTTTGCCCTGGAGCGCGCCGCCAAAGCAGGCATTCCCGGCGTCTGTGTATCTCCCAGGGACTACCCGGACCGGGAGGCTTTCAATGAAGCGCTTCTGGAGAAGATCAATGAAGTCTCCCCTGACCTCATCGTGCTGGCAGGCTTCATGGTGGCTGTTCCCCGGCAGATCTGTGCTGCCTACGCGGGAAAGATCATCAACATCCATCCTGCCCTGATCCCTTCCTTCTGCGGAAAGGGTTATTACGGCCTGCATGTACATGAAAAAGCCCTTGAGCGCGGTGTCAAGGTCACCGGCGCAACTGTGCACTTTGTGGATGAGGATCTTGATACAGGACCCATCATCCTGCAGAAGGCGGTCGATATCATGGAAGACGATACGCCGCAGACCCTGCAGCGCCGCGTCATGGAGCAGGCGGAGTGGATCATTCTGCCGCGCGCCATTGACCTGATCGCAGCCGGAAGGGTAAAAATCGAGGGACGCAGGACCAGGATCTCCTGACAGGCGCAGGACCGATGCATGCCGCATCGTCCCCGGTCAGGGCAGGATCCGTGCGCGGGTAATGAGAACAGAAACAGCGACAGGAAAGCAGTTTTTTCGCAGGAGGATAAAGACTTGGCTGAGAAGAAAATGAACATGAAGGTACTTCTTGTTGGCGGCGGCGGAAGAGAGCACGCGATCGCGGACGCGATCCTGCGCAGCGGCCGTGTGGCAAAGCTGTATTGCGCGCCCGGTAACGCCGGTATTGCGCGTATCGCCGAGTGTGTTCCGATCGGAACGATGGATTTTGCGGCACTGACTGCCTTCGCCAGGGAAAAAGAGATCGACCTTACAGTCTGCAGTATGGATGATCCGCTCTGCGCCGGTATCGTGGATGCTTTTGAGGCAGAGGGACTGCGCATCTTCGGCACGCCGGCCAATGCGGCGATCATCGAGGGCAGCAAGGCTTTTTCCAAGGATCTGATGAAAAAATACGGGATCCCCACAGCCGCTTATGAAACCTTCGAGGACGCGGACAAGGCGCTGGCCTATCTCGAGACAGCCTCCTTCCCCATCGTCCTGAAAGCTTCCGGACTTGCTCTGGGCAAGGGCGTCCTGATCTGTGAGGATCTGGCCTCTGCAAAAGACGG
>ODAJ011739944.1_pt1 | contig 11312 bp, 18 predicted proteins | sample 1539241 | NCBI WGS metagenome assembly ODAJ01 (sample SAMN02144231, study PRJEB22623) | gut metagenome | biome: sheep rumen | host: Ovis aries | place: New Zealand | reverse complement strand
GTCGCCTTAGGGGCCTATATAGACCCTCCTACCTCGGATGGGTTCGGGTGCCTATGAGCCTATATATAGAGCCTTAGTGACCACCTCTCACTTTTGTCAAGTTTTCCACTTTTTATAGGATTTTGTACAACTTTTTGCTAAATTTTCCCCAAATTTGTACAATTTTTCCTAAAAAATGTACATTTTTCCCAAAAAATTTAGAAATTTTTTCCACTATATTATATTCCCGCAAAAAATAAAAAATCCGCAAATTTCTAATTTTATTCGTATCTGCGCGGTGTAAAGCGCAGCTCCTTTACAGTCTCAGCTCCTAGAAAAGTTGACACGGGCCGCCGCTTATGATATAATATTTATAGAAGATGAGGAGAGAAGAGCGAAAAAAAACTTTCCCAAATCCGCCACTGGATTTAGTTGACAAACGTCTCCGAATCTGCTATAATATATATAGAGATGAGGGAGAGAAACCTCAATAAAAAGTTCTCACCGTGAGCGTGGGCAGTTGCTCCTAAAAAAGTGCCCGACCGATAAACGGCCAGAGTACACTGGTCACCGAACAAATTAAAATTTATTTATGAAAGAGGTACAAAATGAACACTGTTTCCCGTAAGAAATCTGAAATCCTGTCCACCATGAAGAATGAGGCCCTCGGCCATTTCTCCCCCATCCTTGAGACCCTCGGCGCTACGCAGATCGGCGTGAGCGAGTATGCGATTCCGGTGGCTGATGGTTATGTGACCGTCACCTTCACCGCGAAGAACCCGATCGGAACGGTCAAGGTTCCTGCGTTCTCCCTTGAGAAGGCTGTCGCTGACTACAACGACCTGCTCAATGAGCGCGAGATGAAGGCTCAGGAAAAGGCTGCGAAGAAAGCGGCTCGCGAGGCTAAGGACTCCAAATAAAATGTCCCAGTCCGTGCGGACTCGGCCATAGTATACCACAAACCCCAGGGGCTTGCCAGCTCCTGGGGCTTTTTCTTTTTGAAAAAATCGAACATATGCGGCGCAGCTCCCATTGACAAAAGTCACAAAGTGTGCTATAATGAAAGGGGAAAAATAAAAATAAAGGATTTTTTTAAAAATTCCATTTCCAGCTCCCATTCCCAGCTCCTTGACAAATGCGGGCACAGCTCCTAATCGCAGCTCCTGTAAAGCGCAGCTCCTTTACAGCGGCCGGGCCCAGCTCCTTGACAAAGTCGCAGCTCCCAGCTCCTTTGCAGCTCCTGGACAGGCGCCCGCCAGGCGGGCAATATTCACATGTGTAAAGGCATTCGCCTTTACATTTCCCACATTTTCCACAAATTTTCCACATATTTTCCACGGAGATTTTGTTAAAAATTTGAAAATTTGTTAAAAACTTGTTAAAAATTTGTTGAAAACTCGGCTGCCGATTTTCCGTCGATTTGTACAAAAAATCCACATATCGGCGGGGAATTTTGTGCATTTTGCCGAATTTGCGGTGGAACTCTTGACAAGAACATATGTTCGTGCTAGGCCGGCCGAGGCCGTAAAGGTAAAAACCTTTACACTGCCGGCAGGACTGTAAAGGTCTCCGCCTTTACACTCAAATTCCACAGTAAAGGGATCTGCCTTTACTCACAAAAAATGGAACATATGTTCCATTTTTTACGAAAAAAGTGACAAGGCTTTCGCCTTGCCACTCGCCGTGTGCGTAAAGGGCTTAGCCTTTACGGTTTTTCTTTTCCTCACGGGCTTTCGCCTTGGCTTCGGCTTCTTTAGCCTTGGCAAGGCATTCTGCTTCATACTCCGCCTGGAGTTCAAACGGATTGAAAGCCTTAGACACTTTCGTGTCAACATACTGAGCGCAGGTCAGGTCAACCTTTACCCAGATTTCGTCAACGGGTGCGCCGTCAACCTTTACAGGGATAGCGACATGGAATTTGCCGTTGTACATTTCGGCATTGCAGTTGTCGAAAGTTTCGGCAAGCATTGCAAGAACCTGATTTTTTGCGGACTCTTTGACTTCAGACATTTTCAGCATAGTATACCAACTTTCTCGCTATAAGGTGGCGACCCTTTACATCTATTTCGGAGGAGGTCTTTCCCTCTCTCTCTTACAATATAATTATAGCACAAGCATCAGCAGGAGTCAATAGACTTGGCAAGAAAATTTTTCGGGGAGCGGAGAGCCTCTTCTCTCCTTCTCACAATATAATTATAGCAGAAATTTCGGCGCTTGTAAAGTTACAGAATGGTTACAAATAGGTGTAAAGGGGATTCCCTTCACAGCGGGAGCTCCCGACCTAGGCTCCTTTACAGCCTGGGCTCCTCTGTAAAGGCAAAGGCCTTTACACCGAACATATGTTCCACTTTTACTGTAAAGGCATTCGCCTTTACAGCCGCACTCAACTGCGCATAATGCGCCGTTTAGCGAAATTCACCGAGCCGCATGGTTGCGCGCTCCATAGCTCCAACTTCGCTAAATTCCCCGTTTAGCGAAATTCGGCAGCAGCGGCTAGTGTAAAGTAAAAGAGCTTTACAGGCACGGCCGGCTAGCTAAAAAGCCGGCCATACTAGGCCGGCCCGCATATGTAAAGGGGAGGGCCTTTACGGATCAGCCTCCCCCTTTTCCCCTATCTTTTAAGGTATCAAATAAAGAGTCAAACATCTTAGCTTCTGTAGGGCTTAGACTCATGACAAAGTGTGGAGTATCAAATTCTTGTTTTGCTATCTCCCATGCCCTATATAAAGCCGTTGGTATAAAGTCATCATCGACCTCCACAAGGAAATTTTCACCAGTTTTTGTATCTACAAACCAAAAATCCATCATTTTTTATCTCCTTTCTTTATCCTACAATAGGATTATACACTACCTCTACGGGCTTGTCAACCCTTGTCCGCACAAAATTCTTAACAATTGTAAGCGCAATACGTGCGGGCGCGCCACCTACTAAACAACAGAGAATTTCCAATGCCATAACAATTATATCTTTCTTCTTCATCGGTCCGCACTCCTTTTCTTTTCTATTGATAGTATATCACCAAAAGAGGGCAAAAACAAGTTACAAATTGGTTACAAAGCGCGGCCGGCACAAGGCCGTAAAGGGTTTCCCCTTTACGCTACCTTATATTTCTGCGCCTTGCGCCATACACCACCTTTAGGTGTCTTGTCCATTTTCACATGACGAGTGAGGCAGTACCGCAGAATTTCGGTTTCAATAACCACATCGTCAATACCAATGTGCGCCTCTGCGAAAGTGGGATTGTCATTGATGTAGTTATAGGCACATTCTGCATTGGTGAGAATGTTTCCTTTTTCGCTTACCCAATCGTGGGCAATCGCATAATCGTAATATTTTTTGGTGGCAAGGAACGCATCAGTTGCCATGTTCCAAATGCAACACATACGAAAATGCTTGGGGAAAAAGTAGCGGTATTGGTTGTTTGTAAGTCTGCGCATGAGGTTGTTCAATGCCCTATAGTCAAAAGCCATATTGTAGGCATAAACCTCTTTTACATTGTACTTGGCGCAATCTTCAAGAAATTGCTTGCGAGCCTCATACATTGTCACAAGTTGCGCCTCGTGCGCCCAAATTCTGCGCCAATAGATGGGGGTTTTCGCCACATAATAGGCGGTGTCCATCATTTCACTATCAAGAAAAATCTCACGAATTACGAACTGCCGAGCGACCACAAGCCGCATATCATTACCGCTTACGATTTGGTAAGAAAAGTCATAGGGTAAGGGGAACGCAAGTCCGTTTGCGGTTTCAGTATCAAGGATTACACGATTTTTTCTACTCATGGGGTGAACCTCTCTTTCATTTCTATTGATAGTATAGCAGATGGAGAAGCGGCTGTCAAGCAATTTTTTTAAAAAGTTGCAACGGACCCGAGCGTGTCGGGATCGGGCCGGCCCAGGGGTGTAAAGGGTTAGAACTTTACACCCTCGTCCGTCCAATTGTGCGGTTCATAGGCACTGCAATCGTCTTTGCCGTCATCGTCTGCTTGGAGGTCGAGAAGGTTGCACACATCGGCAAAAGGACAAAATCGGCACTGTGTCCAATCAGTGTTATGCTCGCAAGCGGTCCGCACCGCCTGCATTGCGGTTTTCATTTCTTCAATCCAATTAGCAGTCATAGTCACATTCCCCCATGTAAGGATTATAGCCGAGTTCCCAATAGCGGTCGGAAGGGTCTTCATCAAGTTCCTTGTCTTCTTCCTTGTAGACATCAGCGATGACTGCACCATTGGAGTCCATAACATCTGCCTGAGTGAAAGAGTGATGAAGAATGAGGTCTTTGGCGATGCCGATGGCATCATCCAAAGTGGTGTCATGAGCGGTAACATTTACCCGATAGAGTTCAGTGGAGGCGCAGATGAAATAATCGTCAGTGCCCAAAAAATCAACTTTAATGTTCATGGTGTATCTCCTTTTCTATTTCCTCTTGATTACGTATATAGTATAGCAAAGATTTCCGCCCTTGTCAACATATTTTTCTAAAGTTCTTACAACGGACCCAGGCGTGTCGCGCGGCCGGCCCGCCCGTGTAAAGGGGTTTGCCTTTACACTAATTTTGGGTATAAAAAAAGGTGGGTTGCCCCACCTTTGGAGAGTGTAAAGGCTTACGCCTTGCGTGCCTTCCGCTCAAGTCTTTCCCTGGCTTTCGCCTCGGCTTCCTTGGCTTTAATTGCCTGTTCTTCATCATACTCGGTACGCTTCACGAACGGGTCGAAAGCCTTGGAAACTTTCGTATCTGCGTAGTTAGCCGCAGTAAGGTCAACCTTGACCCAAACTTCGATGCCGTCAACAGTGGTGGGAATCGCCATCTGGAACGGAGAGCCGTAACGCTCAGCACCCATATCGTTGAGAACGGAAACGAGATTGTTGAGAACAGTGTTCTTTGCGGATTCGAGGATTTCGGATTTCTTCATAGCCATAGTAATTTTCTCCTTTTGTTTTGTTTTGTTTTTCTTTTGTGATTTTATTATAACAGATTGGGATTTGATTGTCAAGGGGTTTTCTGAACTTTTTTTATTTTTTATTTCAGACCCCACTCGTCAGTGGTTTGGGCAAGGACAACTCGTTCGTGCTCGCTCTCCGTCCCCTTGACAATTATATTGTAGCACCAAGGTGCTTGGTTGTCAAGGGGTTTTTAGAATTTTTCTAAAAAATTTTTTCGTAAGAACTTGGGCTACATTAACCTACTATACCACCCACTTGTGGCTCCCACGCCCCTTGACTGATATTATAATACCATATCTATAGGGGGAGTTCAATTGTGAGTTCTTACAAAGAAAGCTCCCGTTTTACCGAAAATTTTGTGCAAAATGCCGAAGGCCGCGGCCGGCCCTTGAGTGTAAAGGGTTTCCCCTTTACTCCCAAAGTCCCATTGTGAGATTTTCCGCATTGCTCACGCAATAGTGAAGAATATCTTTCTCAATTAGCACATCTTCAAGTGCGGTGTGAGATTCAATAAAGGTTTCATCTTTATGAATGTAACGATATAGAACCTCTGCGGTAAACTGCGGTTTATTGTTCTTTGTAACGAACCCGTGTTTTCTGCAATAATCGCAATAATTCACATCATCGGCAAGAAGTTCTCTTGACATTTTCAAAGTATCGCAAATTTTTGTCCCAAAGGGGAAGAAGAAACGATATTTTGAACCGCTAATGAAACGCTGAGTCAGATTTGTACTTCTGTAATCAAATCTTGCATTGTGGGCAAAGACTTCTTTAATACCAAAGTGGCGGAAGTCCTCACGCATAGTTTTGTAAATCGTGGACAGTTTGCGGAGTTCTCTTTTTCCGCTTTTGATTTCTTCCCAGTACATCGGCACTTTATCAATAAAGTACGCATAGGACATCAAATCTTTGTCAAGGAAAATATCCGCAACAACAAAAGACCGCTGAAGAATTACAGTATTTTTGATAGGGTCAACCACTGCATAACCAATATCATAGCAAAGGGGGTCATCAATAGAATTTGTGGTTTCAGTGTCAAGAACAACAACATACTTTTCCATAAGGTGGATTCCTTTCGTAATTCATTTACTATAATTATTATAATAAATTAGGCCGTGGCTGTCAACCCCTAAATTGTTACAAATCGGTAACAAAGTGCGCCGGCCGCGCGGTGTAAAGGAAAAGTCCTTCACAGTGTGCGAAGGACTTCTGCGATATTTTCAACTCCGTAGGCAGTACCTTTCCATTCAATACGATTTCCGATTTCATCATCAAATAAAATCCCATTTCCTACTATTGACTTTGGTGTACCATAGGGAAGAATGATGATTTTTGAGAACTCAATCGAGGGGAGATGTTTTGTGAGCCAAACTTTTTTGACTTCTTCAACTTCTGCGTTGAATTTCTCACTTCCACCTTTGGAAGTCCATGAGACAATACCGAACTTGTAACCATTTTTTGCAAGTCTGCGGAGTTGCTTGGCAATCCTTGCAAGGTCAATCCCTTTTGCGATTTCGTAAGGACGGGTATTTTCGGCAATCAAGTCCTCTAACCAACCATTTACTCCGTAGAAGTTGGCGAGTGTGCCGTCCATATCAAACCAAATCATTTTTGTCATGTGCATTATCTCCTTTCCTCTCTTGCATATATAGTATAACAGATAAATTTATAGTTGTCAACAAAAACTTTATAACGGACCCGTGCGTGTCCTGAAGCCGGCCCGCACTTGGGCAATAAAAAAGGTAGATTGTTCCACCTTCTTTTTGTTTAAAGTTTTTCTCATTCACTATTGGCGGGGAAAATCTTTATTTGATAATTAGATAATTTATTTATTATTTCCTCGTCTAAAGATAAATCTGTATATTCGGGATTCCATTCATCAGAATCAAGACCGAATTTTCGCATTTCTGTTAATCGTCCAAAAAAAGTTTTTGGTAATTCATGGTATCTCATGATTTGATATTTTATAGTAGGGGTATAATGAAAACCGCCATTAGGAACATAGGTAAATCTAACCGTAAAATCAAGACCATTAACTGAATAGTTTTTATATTTTATCTGTTTCATATTCTTTTCTCCTTTTGTTTCTTTCTCTTGATTACATACATAGTATAACAGATAATTTTATTTCTGTCAACAAAAAGTTTTGTTAACGCTTTAACGCGCGAAAGCGCCAAGGCCGGCCCGCAAGCGTAAAGGTAGAAACCTTTACACTACGGAGAAAGACTCTTCCCTCTTAATTTTTCTTTATATATTTTTCAAGTACTACAACTAATGTATTTGCAATCGCATCTACAACACTAAGCCCAAAGAATACCCAACAAAATATAACTACCCAATCGGGTGTTCCAACCGTTAAACAAATTTCTGCTAAAATTAAATACTTCATTTTAATTCCCTTTCCTCTCTGTTTTCTGTATTTATTATAACAAACCTTTTCTCATTTGTCAACAAAAATTTTTGCCGACGCTTTAAAGTATTAAAGCGTGGCCGGCCTCGGTGTAAAGCCCTCCGCCTTTACAAGAATATATGTTCTTTTGGTGCTACGAAAAAACCACGCCTTGCGGTTGCGTGGCGTGGTAAAAATATTTTTTTATTAAACTATTTTACTTGGAGGATTTGGCTTTCTTTTCCTCTCTTGCTTTGGCTTTCGCCTCTGCCTCTTTGGCTTTAATCGCCATCTCTTCATCATATTCAGCACGCTTGACGAAGGGGTCAAAAGCCTTGGAAACCTTGGTATCGGCATAATTTGCCGTGGTGAGGTCAACCTTTACCCAAACCTCAATACCATCAACCGTGGTAGGAATTGCCATCTGATAAGGAGAACCATATCTTTCAGCACCGAGGGAGTCAAGGGTCTCAACAAGACCATTGAGAACGTTTTTCTTTGCGGATTCAAGGATTTCAGATTTCTTCAGAGTTGCCATAGTTTACCACTTTCTCCTACACTTTGCAGTAGGCGCATGATTTTTATTTTGTGGAGATTTCTCTCTCACTTTCTGTATTTATTATACCACGGGTTTTTGTGGTTGTCAACATTTTTTTTAAATTTTTTTCTCTTTTTTTTAAGAGAGAGGAGAGGGGAGGGAGGAGATTTATTACCCTCCCCTCGAGGACATTATCATTATACCACAATGGGCTGAAGTTGTCAACACTTTTTTAGAAGTTTTTTGGAATTTTTCTCTCTCAAGAGAGAGGAGAGAGGGGAGAGCGGAGATTTTTCTCTCCCCTCAAGAACAATTATATTATATCACACTTGCCGTGGCTTGTCAACATTTTTTTAAAAGTTTTTTGGAATTTTTTCGGTGGCGGGAGCGGTCGCTCCTCAATCCTCTATTATATTACCACAAAGGAGAGGGGAAATCTATTAGCAAAATGCACAAAGATTTTAGATTTTTAGGCGGATCTTTTGTGCAATTTGCCACGGGCCGGCCCGCACTTGGAACATATGTTCCAAAACTTTTTAATTAAAAAAAGGCGGATCACTCCGCCTTGCTTGCATTTTCGGGCTTGATAATGTGGTATGTTATCATATATCCGTAGTTTTTCTGAATGAAGCGTACTGCTTCCTCATATGTGGGGAATGTTACGGACTTATTACGCCGTGTGCAGGTGAAACCTTTTGCCATATTGACTTCATAGCCGTGAACTGTCATTTTATTTTCTCCTTTTGATTTTTTCTAAATTTATTATACCACACTTTGCCACACTTGTCAAGAGATTATTTCCTTAAACCACAGAAATTTTTGACAATTTTTTGCGGTCATAAGAACCTTTTCCTTTTTTGGGAGGTACAGAACCGCCACGCTTGCGGAAGTGCAGATACTGCTGAAGTTCCTCACCTGTTTTTTTGTAAGCACGCTTATCCTGTTTCATTTTGGTTGCTCCTCTCTTTTGGTAATCTTATTTTACCACACCTTTAGTGCGGCTGTCAAGCCCCGCTCCAAAAAAATTTTTCGTACCCGCTCCGCTTTAGCGCATTAAAGCGGGAAAGCGGGCCGGTCCACACGGGCGCTTGCGCCCGCGTAGGGGAAACCCTCAAGCGAGGTGCTTGAGGGAGTTCTCGTTGCAGAAGGTGGCGGACTGGAATTTGATTTGGTAGGCGATGCCGTTGGCGGTGAGGTCTCCGCCTTTGGTGAACGGAACGCTGTCCTTTGTCCACTTCTGTCCGAAGTATTCGGTCATCAGTTTCTCGAACATCTCGCCTTTGTTGTACTTCGAGGCGGAGCAGAGTTCTTCGAAGTATTTGACGGAGCAGAGGACTTCGCACTTTGCGTTGACCTTGAGGACTTCCTTTTGCGCTTTGGTGGGCTTGAAGCGGAGGCTCATTCCGTTGCCACGGCTCGCGCGGTCAAGTTTGAGGATATAGGGCAAAACCGAGGAATTGCAGAAGCAGGCGTAAACGTTGCCACGGTCGGTGAAGCCGAAGATGTAGTTGTGGGTATATGCTACGGAATTGTAGCGGTCAATCATGGATTTGAAAAGGCTGTTGTTCGTCATTTTGGGGTATCTCCTCTCGTCTTTTGTTAATTCAATTATATCACTTCTACCGAGGAAATCAAGCCCTGCCGGCATAAAAAAGCGTAAAAAGTTTGGAGAAAATTTTGTGCAATTTGACGAACGGCTCCGCTTCGCTCCGCTCCGCTCCAATTAGCACTCAGCCGCTCCGAGTGCCAGCCCGCTCCCGCTCCGCTCTGGCACTCAGGCACCCCGAGTGCCAGTTAGCCGAGGCTAACTCGTTAGCACTCGCACCCCAAGAGTGCTAAAAAATTTTCGGCTTAGCACTCTCCATAGGCGAGTGCTAATTAGCACTCTCGCGGTGCGAGTGCTAACACACTTTACCACTTTAACGCGCTAAAGCACCGCTTTACCGCTTTACCACTTTAAAGCGCTGAAGTGGCCGGCCCGCGCTTTAGCGCTTTACCACTTTAAAGCGTGACGAATTTTTTGTTGCTTAGATGTTTGCGCCCACTTTTAGAAGTCGTCACTCCGTGCCTCTCACTATGTATAGTATATACCACCGGCCGCGGAATGTCAACACTTTTTTAGAAAAAATTTTTTTTATTTTTTCTATTGACAACAAAAAAGGACTATGGTATTATAATATCAGAAAATGAAAGAGAGAGGTAACTATCATGACATTTGAAGAAGCGATGAACATTCTTTTTAAAGCCGAACTCGATTGGGCAAAAGAACTCGATGATGAACTGATTGAAAATGGACTGTCTCCCCACTGGGTTGAAGCAACAAAAGAAAAGTACAAAAAGTACTTTGACTAAGGCGGGATCCCGCCTTTTCTTTTTATGGCATTACTTTATCGCTTTAAAGCGGCGAAGCGGCCGGTCCTCATACTTTAGCACTTTAAAGCGCTGAGAATTTTCTGTTGCTTAGATGTTTCTGCCCGCCCCATGTGGTCCGCCACTAGTGTCCCTTTCACTATATACATTATACCACATAAGCGGGAAATGTCAACACTTTTTTAGAAAAAATTTTTTTCTTTTCTTTTGAAAAAAGTGTTGACAGGCCGGCCTATATATGCTATCATATATACAGAACAAGAGAGGAGAACAAAAAATGAACATCGGCGAAACAAGAGAAAAGGTTTACGCTCAAAAGGTAAACGCAAGACAGACCGCAAGAAACACACACGCAGTTGACGGAATCTTTCCCGATGGCACAACCTATGAATTCAAAACGCTGATAGGTAGCAAGCCGAGTTTAGGCGGTAAAAAAACGCTGGACGGGCAAAAAACAATCCGCAAGGCGATTACAGACTACTTGAAAGCCGATTGGTTGGTAATTGAAACCGCTGAAAATCAGTACTTAAAACTTGATAAGGAAAGCGCCATTGAATGGCTGACCGCAAGAGTGACACTTTCCAAAGCAAGCGAAAAGCGGGGCGGTTGGTACAAACTAAGGATACTAAAGAATCCCCGTACCGCAGAATCTACCGCAAGCATCTTAAAAGCGGGTTACGCAATAGCGTAACCCCTTTAAAATAAGTACGCGCTTTAGCGCTTTAAAGCGATGAGAATTTTTCGTTGCTTCCATGTTTGCGCCCGCACTGTGCTGCCGTCATTCCGTGTCTCTCACTATGTATATTATAGCACATCGACAAGAAATGTCAACACTTTTTTTGAAAATTTTTTTGAGAAATTTTTTTGAAAAAAGTGTTGACAAGGCCGGCACTATGTGATATTATAATTACAGAGAGAGGGAAAACCTCCAAAATAAAATTAAAAGGAGAATAGAACAATGAAAAAGACCATGACAGTTGAAATCCCCGTAGAGATGGAGTGCAAAATTGAATATTACATTCTTGATAAAGGCTTCATGGACGGCGATAGATGGACAACACTTGATAACAAGTATTTTGAAACAGAAGAAGA
>ODAJ014745747.1_pt1 | contig 11314 bp, 10 predicted proteins | sample 1539241 | NCBI WGS metagenome assembly ODAJ01 (sample SAMN02144231, study PRJEB22623) | gut metagenome | biome: sheep rumen | host: Ovis aries | place: New Zealand | reverse complement strand
CGCAATACAAGAAACAGGAGGAGAATATGAAAAGACTATCAGCACTTGTGCTCACGCTGAGTATGATCTTCCTTCTTGCGGCTGTCGGAGGAAGCTCGGCGTTGGCGGATGAACCCGCAAAGGATGCGGACCTTGCCTATCTCGCCGGTCACTGGGGCGACATTGAGTGGATCCGCAACGGTGACAACAACCCCTTCTATCTGGATAACCTTGTTTCCAACGCCACAAAAGTTCAGTTTACCATGACCGTCCCCGTCGCCCCCAGGGGGTATCCCTACGGCGACTGGTACCTCTACGCCCTGGATAAGGACGGCAAGAACTGGGACCACATTGCAAAATTTCACCTGGACAAGGATATGACCCAGGGCAAGCCTGTCACCATCAAGCTCGCGCTGGACGGCCCCAGCACCTTCAAGGCCCTGACCATCTCCCCGGTGGAGGGCGGCATGGACTTCACGCTCTGGCGTCTCATTGACTTCTATGTGGACCCGGCCTGCATTCCCGAAGAAGCCCGCGATGCCGAGCCTGCCAGTCTTGAAGATCAGCTCGCCGAATATGCGGGCCGTCAGCTTCCGCTGACACGCCAGGCCTATGTTCCCGTGCCTTACTCCGATCCGGGCAGATTGCCCTATGGGCCCAACGATTTCTATGATAATTATTATCCGGACGACGTTCCCGATCCCGTCCAGGGCCCCTACAATCCTATCAACTGAAGGCCGATCTGCGCAGCGCGTGACGTTTAATACCTGAGAAAACCGCCCATACTGTATGTGATTTCATACAGGAGGGCGGTTTTCATGTCGTTTACGGATAAGAATAATCAGCTGTATATCTGGGAACTGGCGGCACTGGTGACGCTGTGCGTCATGCTGCTGTCGGGCGTGTGGGCCGAGGGGCGGCAGGCTTCCATCGCCGGGAGCCTTGTGCGCCTGCATGTGCTGGCGGTATCTGACGCGCCGGAGGAACAGGCGGTCAAGCTCCGGGTGCGGGACGCGGTGCTTTCCGTGCTCGCGCCGAAATTGGAAGGCATACAAAGCGCAGACGAAGCCGGAACAGTCCTGACTGACAGCCTGGCGCTGATCCGGGCAGCAGCGGAGCAGGCCGCCGGTGGACGCCCGGTACGCGTATCTCTGGGTGAAGAGCGTTACCCCACCCGGGACTACACGGGCTTTTCCCTTCCCGCCGGGCGTTACCGCTCTCTGCGCGTAGTGCTGGGCGAGGGCAATGGGCATAACTGGTGGTGCGTGGTCTTCCCGCCTGTGTGCCTCGCGGCAGCGGAGGAGGAGGCCATGCAGCCGGTCATGAATCCCGACGACTACGCCCTCATCACGCGTAAGGAGGGCTGGGAGATTCGGTTCCGAATCGTGGAGCTATGGGGAGAACTATTCAACCGTTTGGCGTTTTGAGTCTCATCCGCGCCTTGCGTGGGGATTAAACCTTATCGCCTTTGTACAGCAGCCGCACGGAGGGAACGGCGGCGGAGGCGGGAATGGTCCCGGCGGGGGCGGGGGCGGGCCGAACATCGGCGGCGGGGACGGCGGGAACGGTCTTCCGCGGCGATCGCTCTGCACGCGGTCCCACACCCTGTCAAAGGGGCGCAGGCGGTTTTCCCAATCCCGTTTATCAAATGCATCCTTCATGCTTGCATCACCGTTCCATCCTATGCCCGCTCTTGCAAAGCTGTGAAAAATATGCAATAATATTGCTGTGCCATTCTGCGCAAAGCGAAGAATCTCCCGGTCAGGGCATATCCCGTGCGGGACTCTGCGCTTTGCTCAGGATGACAACCCATCCCATACATACATGGAGGGAAAAACGATGGCAAGATTTTTTATGGCGGGCACCAATCTCCTGGGCGGCACAGCGATCATTCGCGGCCGCGATGCCGAGCATGTGCGGGTGCTGCGTTTACGCCCGGGTGAGGATCTGGTGATCTGTGACGGTGAGGGCACCGACTATAGATGCCGCCTTGTCTATGCAGACAAGGAACAGGCCGAGGCAGAGGTGATCGAGGTCGTCAAATGCCCGGCGGAGCCGAGCATCAAGGTCACGCTCCTGTGCGGTCTTCCCAAGGGGGAGCGCGTGGATTACATCATTCAGAAGGGCGTGGAGGCCGGCGCGTATGAGATCCTGTTTTTCGACTGCAGCCGATGTGTAGCCAAGCCCGAAAACCCCGAGAAGAAGCTGGAGCGCTGGCAGCGCATCGCCGAGGAGGCTGCCAAGCAGTCCGGCCGCGGCATTATTCCCCGGGTCGGCTGGGCGGGTGAGTTCAGCGACGCCCTGGACATCGCGGTCAAAAAGGAACTGGGTCTGTTCATGTACGAGACCGGAGAGCGTGAGTCGCTGAATACAGTCCTCGACGCCGGCAAGGGCGCCTCCACTGCCGCCATCATCACTGGCCCCGAGGGCGGTTTTGCCGAATTTGAGGCGAAGCTCGCCGGGCTCTGCGGCCTGCACATCTGCTCCATGGGCGAGCGCATCCTGCGCTGCGAGACCGCGCCCATTGTTGCGCTCACAGCGACGATGTACGCCACGGGAAACCTTGCGTAAAAAAGAAAAGCGGAAAGTGAAATGAAACTTTTACCTTCACTTTCCACTTTTATAATCAAAACCACTCGTGAACCGGTGGTTTGCTCAGGCCCGATAAGGGGCAGTACTTGCTGACCTTTATTGGGGTACTGGAGGCTTACCATCGCGTCGTTATTACAGGCAGTCACTGCAAGTGGCTGCCTGTAGAAATTTCTGACGCTATATTTGTATTTGAGATTTGCGTGTCTGTCGAAAATCATCAGCGCACTCTTACCCTTGAGTGCCCCGACAATTTATGCTGCACGCAATATTCTATGTCCTTTCTCTGTCAGATTCCCTTCCTGTACAGCAGATACGAGTATACCATCGGCACCAGCACCATCACCGCAAGCGGGATCAGGAAAGCCGGGAGACTCCAGCCGATGAAGCTCATGACGATGAAGTACACGCCGACCAGTACCCCCAGGAAGCCCGCAAGACGGTGGGTGCGGTTCCAGTTTTCTTCGCTGGCGAGTGTCCACGGGAGCTTGATGCCCATGGTGTAGCTCTGCTTGGTCTTGGGCAGATAGTTACCGATGAGGATGAACAGCACGCCCATAAACACCGGCAGCACCCGTTCAATGTGTACATCATAGCCCAGCGCGCGCCCCAGCGTCAGCCCCGAGCAGAGCAGAGACAGCACCGGGATCGTCCAAATCGTGATGTTGACAAGAGCGCCGCTCATATTTCTGTGCTTGGGGTCGGCCTGCAGCATAAACGGCAGCAGCAGGTTCACCGCCAGCAGGATCCCCGGCAGGCCAAAAACCGCAAAGGCACGGCTCGACCAGCCGTCAGGGTTGCCGTTGAGGTCAAAGTGTGTCGCGATCGTCTCCGGCAGGCGCTTGTATACCAAGGCCCCGACGATGATCGGCAGCAGGCAGATCAGCGATGTGATAACAAGCGTTTTCTTATTCTTCATGTTCCTCCACTCCCTTCAGGCTTTGCAGCCAAAGCAGTACTTCCTCCAGCACGGAGGCGTTCAGGCTGTAATAAATAAAGTTTTTCTCCCGGCTCTCGAAGATGAGGCCGGCTTTTTTCAGCTGTGACAGGTGGTAAGACACCGTTGCGCCCGTCATGTCGAAGCGCCCCGCGATGTCACCGGCGGTCATGCGCCCCGATTTGAGCATATTCAGGATCTCCCGCCGCGCGGGATCGGACAGTGCCTTCATCGTTTCGCTGAAGCCCATAGCTCCTCACCTCTGCATTTAGAATTTTTTCTAAATAGATAATAGCAGACTGTCCCTGTTTTGTCAATCAGTATTTAGAATTTTTTCTAAATACCTGGTGATCCTATCTCCCTGATAGAGAGTGCCTTTGGATTTCCGGGCAGAATTGTGCCGGACAAGGCGGCTTTCGCAGAGCAGAATGGAGATAGAAAGGCAACGAAGTATGGCACGATTTCTGACGGAAGGACTGTCAGATTTCTATTGGGGGATAGTATTACTCTTTCTATTAGGGCATAGTATAAAACGTCATTCTGAGCACAGCAGAGAAGAATCCTGCAATCCATACGGGATTCTTCTCTTACGCACAGAATGACAAAACACTTATTTCGTATTGCTGTGAATAAATCCGATCAATTCTCCGAAATACCGCTCCGTCTCCGATCTGCAGGAGGCAACGTGGACGGCATGGGCATAAGAGGAGTGGAGCTTTTTGGATGCGCACGCCCCATAGCACAGGGCCAGGTTTTCATAGGGCACCACCGGGTCCTTCTCCCCATGGATAAAGAGCATCGGCACCTTGCAGCGGCTGAGAGACGCGCTTCTCGGATCGTCAATGTCAAAGCCCTTAAAGAGGCGACAGTAAGCTCCCAGCAGCCAGAGAACAAAGTTCTTGGCGGGCAGCCCGGGCATGGCCCGTTTGCAGCTGTAAAGGATCTGGGGCTTGAGGTTTTCGTACCCGCAATCCTCCACTGCGCAGCGGACGTTTGCCGGGAGCTCTTCCCCAACGGCGCCCATCACCGTGTTGCCGCCCATGGACCAGCCGAAGAGTACGATTTTTCCCTCGGGCTTGCGGCGGGCAATCTCTCCGACCCAGTCCGCGGCATCGAATTTTTCCCGCGTTCCCATGGTGAAGTATGTCCCCTCGCTGATGCCGTGGGCACGGTGGAAAACCAGCAGCACGTTCATTCCCTTTTCGTACAGCTGCGCCGCGATCCCGCTCAGTTCCTCCGGTCCGCCCCGGTAACCGTGAAAGAGGATAACCGTCACGTCCGCGCCGCGGTCATAGAGCCAGCCCTTGAGGCGCAGTCCGTCCCGGCTGGTGATCTCCAGTGCCTGCCTGTCGGGCCGCTCGAAAAACGTCCGATCGAACAGGATCCGCTCGTCATGGATATTGGACCAGGGCACCTTGTCGGCACGGTTGAAAGTATAGCGGAAGAAGTAAACCGCCGCAATATAGAGCAGAACCGCCGCCACTGCAATCACAATCAGAATCGTCATGACTTTCTCCTCTCTGTTTTTTTCTTATTATACCGTCTCCTATTGCGCAGCGCAAGGCTTGTGGTTGAAAAACGGGCCGTGATATGATAAGGTAACAGTAAGAGATCACCATAAGGAAGTGCGTTTTTCATGTCCAAACGCCTGTGTTTTGTCCTCGCGCTGTTTATCCTTCTGCTGGCAGGCTGCGGCCGAGCGGCGCCTGCCGCGCCGACGCCCGAGGCGACAGCCGAACCCTCCCCCACACCAGAACCTACGCCCGAGCCTACGCCGGACATCAGTGTCGTCACCGCCGCCGCGGGTGAGATCGGCGCGCTCATTGACCGCGGCAGCTATTACGAGGCTTTCCAGGCGCTGGTGGCGCTGGAGGAGGAACACCACGAAAACGAGGCTGCGCTCAAGCTGTGCGAGGCGGAGTTTGATCGGCTCGATACGCTGCTCAAGGCGCAGGAGCCGGAAACCGGGACCGAGCTTTCCCGCACCTTTGCGGTACAGGGCGGAGGCGTGCTGGAGATCGACGCTTTCAGCGGCCCGGTGCTGGTGCATGTCACGGACGAGTACGCCGCTCTTGAGGGCAATCCCGATCCGCCGTCGGTCACCTTCTATGTGCGTCAGGGGGAAGTGGGGCAAACCAATTTACCCGCGGGAACCTATCGGGTAGCCTACCAGGTGGGCTACCGCTGGTTTGGCGGCGAGACCGGCTTCGGCGAATACTGCACTGCCGGAGAGCTTCCCGATCCGCTTGTCATCGACTTTTACATGCAGGGCCAGTGGGCCAGCTACAGCAATTTCAAAATTACGCTCTGAATGCTTTCGCAAGAACGTTTAAAAATCCTTGTTCCTTTGTTCATGACAGGGACATAAATTTCCCGTATAGTAAGCAGCGTAAACCGAAAGCAGATCAATCCAGAATCAAGAAGGTTTTGAGAGCAATGTTCGATCCGGAAGACGAATTCAGACCGGTGAACGATAACCCGCAGGGCACGGATACCGACCGGGTCAACGGCGAATACCACTATAAAAACGCTTACAGCGAACGTATATATTCCGACGCGCACTATGTCCGTGCGGACGAGAGCACGACGCCCCCGCGATATTACACCCCGCCCGAGCGCCCAGTGCGCCAGAGCCGGACGGAAAAAAGCAAAAAGGGTGTCAAGCCCGGCACACTGATTGTCTGCTGCCTCATCTGTGCCATTCTCGGCAGTCTGGGCGGTGCCGCTCTGGTCGGGCGTGCCATGGAAAGCAGGGTCAACACCCTCTCCCAGCGTCTGGAGGAGCTTGGCGAAAGCGTCCGCCAGCCCACGGTCATTATGCAGAGCACCGGCGGCAGCGCCGGCAGCGTCACCGCCACGGGTACCGCCTACGGCGGCGTCATGAGTGCGGGTGACCTCTACGACATGGCCTGTGAGCAGGTCGTGGGCGTTACGACCGAAGTCACCTATATGAACTACTTCGGCATGCGTTCTTCCGCCGCCGTCAGCGGTTCAGGCTTCATTATCACAGCCGACGGCTATATTCTCACCAACTACCACGTCATTGAGGACGCCTACAAAGCGGGTCTCGATGTGAACGTGATGACACATGACGGCACGCGCTATCCCGCCCAGATTGTAGGCGTGGAGGCGGACAACGATGTGGCCGTGCTCAAGATCGACGCTGTTGATCTCAACCCTGCCACTCTCGGCAACAGCGACAGTCTGCGCGTGGGCGACACGGTCTATGCCGTGGGCAACCCCCTCGGTGAGCTTGAGTTTTCCATGACCACCGGGCACGTCAGCGCCAAGGACCGCAGCATCTCCACCGATTCCAAGGGAACCGAGATCACCATGTTCCAGATCGACGCTGCCGTCAACTCCGGCAACTCCGGCGGCCCCGTTTACAACGCCCGGGGTGAGGTGGTCGGCATCGTTACCGCCAAGTATAAGAGCTCCGGCGTAGAGGGCATCGGCTTTGCCATCCCCATCAGCGACGCCGTCAGCATTGCCCAGGACCTGTTGACCACCGGCTATGTCACAGGCAAGGCCCATCTGGGCGTATCGGTCAACTCCAAGTATAACGAGATGTATGCCCAGTATTACGGCTGGCCCGTCGGTGCGTACATTGACAGCGTGGATTCCGGCAGCAGCGCAGAGCTTGCAGGCATCCAGGCGGGCGACATCATCACCGCGATCGGTGGAGAACCGATCCGCAGCTATGACGATCTGCGCATTGCAGTCAAGCACCATTCCGCAGGCGAAACGACCGATATCGCGCTCTATCGCGCCGATGAAAACCGTGTCGTTACCGTCACCTTTGATGAGGAACGGCCCGCCTGATTCATCCATTTGCTACCTCTCTTTCTCCTATAAATCCTCTCTTTTCTCCCAAAACGAAGGCCCGTGCGGTTCGCCGCACGGGTCTTTGTTTGTCAGAGGATAGCCCGCAGAGGGGCGACAGCCCGTTGTACAGGCCGTATGGTTTCGGGTTGATGCAGCATCGGCCCCTGCGAAGAGAAGGGCAGCGTTATCGCCTCGTCTGTCCCAGTACCTTCTCGTAAATCTCCCGGCTGCGGTCGCTGAGGACGGCGAAGATCACGCGGTCCAAGGCGTCCGGGCGGGCAGTGAGCCAGTCCGTGACCGTCTGCACGGCGAGCTCGGCGGCGCGCTGCTTCGGGAAACGGAAGACCCCGGTGGAGATGCCGCAGAAAGCCACGCTTCTAAGATTGTTTTCCGCGCAGAGCTCCAGAGTATTGCGGTAGCAGGCAGCAAGCTCCGCCTCGTGATGCGGTGTGAGCTGCCCGTCTACGATGGGTCCCACGATGTGGACAATCTTTTTTGCGGGCAGATTGTAACCCTCCGTCAGCATGGGGACAGCGGTGGGCTGCTCATAGCGGCGGCCGTGACGGCGGCGCAGGGCCTCCATCTGCTGCGCGCATTCGGCGCGAAGCTCCACCCCCGCATAGCTGTGGATGCAGTTGTCGATGCAGTTGTGACAGGGCTGGAAGCAGCCGAGCATGGCGGAATTGGCGGCGTTCACGATGGCATCAACCTGAAGGCGGGTAATGTCCCCCTGCCAGAGGGAGAGCCTGTCCGCGAAGGGATGCGCGCTTTCCAGGGGCGGGATGTCCGAGAGTTTCACGATCCCCTTTTCCTCCGACCGGGCCTGCAGGTATTCGTCCTGAACCGCAAGCAGCTCCTCCGGCAGAGGGCGCGGCATACGGATGTTCATAAGGCTTCGCAGCAGCTGCCGCTTTGCCTCGGTATCCTCCGGCGTCCTGAGCCCACGGTACTCGCCGGAATCAGCCTTAAAACCCTCGACAAGGATGTTCAAGCGTTCGTCCTGTGTCATATGTTATTCTCCTTTTATGCGCTGCGCAGGTAAGTGTCTCTGAGCAGCAAAACCTTCTCAACAAAGCAAAAGCAGAGTGCCTGACCACTCTGCCTGCTTGGTGTTATTGAGAACACGTTGAAGAAACCTTATCTCTTGCTTGCAGATTTATCATACCGAAAAGATGTTTCAGAGAACAGTCAAGTTTTGTTACCGAATTGTAAAACATTGTTTTTAGTTTGCAAGCCAGTTACAAATCTTTTCCACGTTCTCATCCGAGTATTCGATTTCAGCGGAGAATAGCCGCAGTGCATCCGGGTTATACGGCTCCAGGGCGCAGACCAGGCGCACCGCGTGAAAGCAGAATTGCAGGCGCTTTGCCGCCTCCGCCTCCGATTCCTCCGCCGCAAAATGGCGGTAGACCAGATAGGCGGCGAGGCGGGCATACCGCACATCACTCAACCGCGGTTCCAGTTCCGGCGCCGGGGCAAGCTTTTGGAGCAGCGCCGTCCAGGTCTCATCCATGCGCTCAAGCGTCAGGAAAAACGCGGCGCTTTCCCTGCCGTCGAAGGCCGGGAGGCGCTGCCCCATCAAGCCGAGGGCACTGTCCATGCGCGCGGTGAGGGTTTGGGCGTCGTCGGCCAGGAGGCTGAAGATTTTCTCCCGCAGCTTGAGAAGCGGCGTGGGGGTCTCGTCCCCTTCCCCGTCGGACTCCGTCAGAAAGCGCAGCGGACCCTCGCCCGCAGTCAGCAGACGCACGACCTCCTCACAGCAGAGGCCGAGGCCCATCTCCGTTCTTCCCGGGTAGTCGTTGAAAAAACGGGGGTGCAGGGCGCAGATGTCGCAGAGACTGTCCTCTCCAAGCTCACAGATCAGGCGGCACAGGCCGTCCCGCCGCAGAAAGGGACAGCGCTCGTCCGGGCCGAGGCGAAAATGAGGCGCGGGCGAAAGCGCGATCTGCCGCCGCAGCTCCTCCCCCAGCTCCCCGGGAATACGCAGATAGGATTGCAGACTATCCTCGTCCACGTCGATCTCCCAACCCACGCAGCAGCTGTGGCGGCAGGCCGCGGCGATACAGTGAAAATCATCGTAAAACGCGGGTCTCACATACAGCACGGATCAAGCCTCCCCTCTTATTCGAATTTCCTGCTGACTCCTGTCCGTTTTTATGTCAGGACTTCGTATCGTTTAGGCAAGCATATCACAGCCCCTTCCGCTTTGCAACGCAATTGCTGAATTCTCTGGTTGACAAAAGTCCCTCCTTCGCGGTATGCTCAGTACAAGAAAATCCAGACTTTCTGACAAGGAGAAAGATATGAACGCGAGAATTGATGCGCTGCTCCGGCAGTTTCATACTTTGTTTGGAGACAGGGACGCCCGCATCTGGTCGGCCCCCGGCAGGACCGAGATCGGCGGCAACCACACCGACCACCAGCTTGGCAAGGTGGTGGCGGCCTCCGTGGACATGGACATGCTGGCGGCAGCGGCCAAAAACGGCACGAACACCGTAAATGTTAAGTCCGAAGGCTACGACATGATCTCCTTCACTCTCGACACCCTCACGCCTGTCAAGAGTGAGGAGGGCACGACCCTCTCCCTCATCCGCGGCATCTGCGCAGAGGCGGCGGCGCGCGGCTTTACGGTCGGCGGCTTTGACGCCTGCATCACCTCCAACGTCCTGCAGGGCAGCGGCCTTTCCTCCTCGGCAGCCTTTGAGATCCTCATCGGCGCGGTGGTCAACGGCCTGTTCTGCGACAGCTCTCTCACCGCCACCGATCTTGCCATCATGGGCCAGAAGGCCGAGAATGTCTTCTACGGCAAGCCCTGCGGCCTTATGGATGAGATGGCCTCGGCCTGGGGCGGCATCATTGCCATCGACTTTGCCGATCCCGCAGCGCCCGTGGTGACGCCGGTGGACTATGACTTTGCCTCCGCCCACCACAGCCTGTGCATGATCAACCTCCGCTCCGACCACGCGGATCTCTCCGATGAGTACGCCGCCATCCCCGGTGAGCTCAGGAAAATCAGCGCTCACTTCGGCAAGAAGGTTCTGCGTGAGGTGGACGAGGCGGCGTTTTACGAAGCACTCCCCGCCCTGCGTAAGGAGGCGGGCGACCGGGCTGTACTGCGCGCTCTGCATATTTTCAACGAAAACCGACGCGTGGACCGCATTGTCGAGGCCCTGCGCGCGGACGACTTTGACCGCTTCCTCGCCGTCGTGCGCGAATCCGGCCGCTCCTCCTGGGTGTATCTCCAGAACGTGGTGGTCTGCGGCAGCACACAGGATCAGGCGGCAGCGGTGGCCCTCGCCCTGTGCGAGAAGGTGCTGGGCGAGCGCGGGGCCTTCCGCATTCATGGCGGCGGCTTTGGCGGCACGGTGCAAGCCTTTGTGCCGGATGATCTGCTGGAGACTTTCCGCGCTGAAATCGACGCGGTCTTTGGGCCCGGCAGCTGCCAGGTCATGCATATCCGCCCGGTGGGCTTTACGGAGATTAAAGAGTTTTAATAAACATGTATTGCAAAAAGGGAGGAGCGCAAGGCTCCTCCCTTTTGTTGTCTTATGATTCGCTTGTTCAGGCTTCGCCGCGCTCGCGCAGGGCGTCCTTGCGGCTCAGGTCGATGCCGCGGGGGCCGATATTCATGACCTTGACCCAGGTCATGTCACCGGGCTTGAGCACGTCTTCCACCTTCTCGGTGCGCTTGAACTCCAGGTCCTTGATCTTGACAAGGCCGTCCTTGCCCGGGGCCAGCTCAACCCAGGCGCCGAAGTCGGAACGGACATTGCTGACCTTGCCGTAGTACAGGGCGCCGATTTCAGGCTCGAAGCAGATGTCTTCGATGGTCTTGCGGGCGGCACGGCAGGCCTCGATGTCGGAGGAGGCGATGAAAATGGTGCCGTCGTCGCTGATGTCGATCTTGCAGCCGGTGTCGGCGGTGATCTTCTGGATGACCTTGCCGCCGGAGCCGATGACCTCGCGGATCTTGTCGGGGTTGAT
>ODAJ014733638.1_pt1 | contig 11315 bp, 1 predicted proteins | sample 1539241 | NCBI WGS metagenome assembly ODAJ01 (sample SAMN02144231, study PRJEB22623) | gut metagenome | biome: sheep rumen | host: Ovis aries | place: New Zealand | reverse complement strand
GAGCGACCTTGGCACCTTAGGCACTTATGCCATCGAAACAAGCTGGGTTGGCACCGGCAGTAGCGGCAGTGAAAACGTCTATATTGACAATAACGTCATTATGTTCATGCTTCCACAAGCAGTCCCTGCAGAGGCAAAGCTGCAGATAACGCTAAGTGAGAAGGACGGTGGCTCTACCAAAAGCCATACGCTGACATGCAGCATCAACGGCGACGTATGGAAAAAGGGCTACACCGTAAATTACAAGATCACCATCGGCAGACTGAGGGAGGGATATTATTTTACTGCTGAAGACGCTACGCCACTGGAGCACAGCAATACTGTCGTCAATAGTTCACTGAAGGTTCACAGCTACTATCTATATTCCGACTATTCCTCTGGTACGAAAAGTGATTCTTACAGTCCCGTGACATGGGATGTCGTAGGCTATTCGACGACCGAGAATGGGGAGGAATACAACAAAGATAAAAAGCCTACATGGCTCACCGAATTCCGAGGCATACCAGACGAGTCCCATTATGCTGGTGGCAAAGACGCTACTGCATCCTTCACCGTAGCACGTCAGGAAATGACAGTAAGCACATCCCACGATGTGGTGCTCAGCGAAAACAGCAATGTAGCTGATGGAAAGGGGACTGCCGACTTATTGGATTTATCTACAAAGACACCTAATGAGGACCCCCGTTCAGAAGAAACAGCAAACTGCTACATTATCAACCGTAGCGGTTCTTATAAATTCCCATTAGTCTATGGAAACAAAACATCTAACGGACCAGAGGCAGATTGTTTCAAAGACCATACAGGAACTACTATTAGTCACCGCTTGATAAAAGACCAGATTACTGCTAAGAACAGTGGTTTTACATACGAATTGATAGAAGGAGACAAGTACAAAACAGTGGAATATGTTTGGGATGCTGCTGCCAAAGCTTCTGACGGAGGAGTGTTTCTGAGAGGTTCGCTGTTATGGCAGGATGTTCCGAATCTAATAAAAACAGGTAGCGTTTCTGCGCTTTCAAGTTCTAACGAAATGCAGTTCGAAGTCGGCAACTCAACTCCTGGCAATGCAGTCATTGCATTACAATTGAGAAAGAAAATCACCTACTATAAAAAAGAGGGAGTGAACTATGTGTTTGACGACACTCAGGGAAACAAAGGGTATGGAGTTGCAGACGAATGGGAAACGGCATGGACTTGGCACATTTGGATGACAGACGAGGTATATGCCAATGATGGTACAGAAGATGGAAACTACTTTGACACTTATTACGTAAACGGAACAGAGATTGGTTCAGAAGACCATATAGCAACCCATATAGCAACCATTTCCAACGGCACTGACAATGCTAAGATACTTCCTGTAAACCTTGGCTGGGTGCCTGACGAAATGGACTTCGGGCTGTATAAACCCCGTGAGATATGGGTGGAACTAAAACAGACGGGCAGTGGAAAAACCACGAAAGTCAATATCAGACAAGAAGCCAGACAGACACTATATACCGGCACGGGAACAGTATATCAGTGGGGACGTCCTACAGCATTTCCTGCCTTCCGTACCGTTGATGGCAAACTGCGCACCATTTATGACATAGACGGTAATGACATCACTAACAGGTTCGTCATGGCACAAACTGCCAACCCAGGGGATGCCATCGGAAAGCCATACGAAATCCTACAATGGGAAACAAACCAGAATGCGTGGTTTGATATTGCTGGAAGTGAGTATGCTACTGCTATGTGGAATTCAGACAGTAAGACTGTCTATGACCCCTGCCCTCCTGGCTTCCGCGTGCCGCCGGTCAGTATATTCACAGGCTTTTCCAAAACAGGTGCAACCGTTGTCAACGAGGCTGAAAAACTGAATATGTGGCAAGAGGAAAAAGACCTTAACGGTGTGACTCAGAAAAACGGTGAGCGCAGCAAAGGTGGATATTTCTACTGCAAGCCAAATGAAACGGAACGCTATGGCAAGAGGGTTTATATGCCTGCTACCGGTGAGTGGCACGGCAATAAGACCGTAGGTACCCAGATGAGCGACATCACCATGCAACTGAACAACATCAATGGTATATACTGGACTTCCGACTACAGCAAAGACAGTTCTTCAAAGGCGTGCGGACTATGGATTACGCCAGAGTATAGCTATGGAACAGGAGGAACTGCAGACAAACCCGTCATAGGATTTTTTGATACCTCTAAAAAATTTAACTACTACGGCTCAGTGCGTGCCATCCGTCCGATGAAGAAATAGAAGTAAAGAGTAAAGAAAAGCCGCTCATGGAGAAATCCATGGGCGGCTTTTTATTGCCGTAACCTCGTTGGCAGTGAGCCGTAATCTCGTTGGCAGTGAGCCGTAATCTCGTTGGCAGTGGGTTTAACGGTTTTTGGGAATTCTTTCGGAGTTCTTTCGGAGATCGTTCGGAGATCTTTCGGAGATCTTTCGGAGATTATCCGAAAAACAACAGATTTTTATTACCACTGGTCGGTGTACCAATTGCTGTTGAAGAGCACCGTGATGCTTTCCGGACCGCGTACCTTGTCGTCACCCGGACGCAGGTCGTCGAGAAAGGCATAGCAGTAGATGAAACCGCTCTGCCACGAGATACCCATCTTCAGCATGTTGACAGTGACCTTGGCGGTGAGGTCTTCGTCCTCCCATTTACTTTCACTACTGTTCCATACTGTTCGCTTTCCCTTAGCTGTAATCACGACGTTAGGCACATCGTCATCTCTCAGTGTCTGTGGCACCATCAGCAGGATATTGCCAGAAGCATAGTTATAGTGCTTCCCGGAATAATCTCCCCTGCCTGCTATCTCTTTCTTTTCGTCTTCCGTTTTGCTGCTTAGGTATCCCAACGGATCATCTTTGCCACTCCAGTTAACACCGTCATAGTCATCGTAGGCAGCAAGACTGGCAGCATCGGTATCAGCTTTCAATGTTGCAGCGTCAGTGGCATTGAATTTCTTTGCCACCGGTGTATCTTCATAATAACCGAACATATAGTTGTCATTAAGCCGCACGCGCTTGTAGTCCTGAAAGGTAAGCTTGTTGTCCTGGAAGGTAAACCAGTAAGGATTCATGACATAGTGATTAACTGTGGCAGAACCCAGAGACGTGGCAGGAGTATGACCAATGGTAGCATTCTTTCCGTCGCTGTCATAGACAGGATAGAACGAAGCAGAGGTCTTTACATTATTAAATTCCATTGAATAGTTGATTTTCGCACGGCGGCGTGCATGGTTCAAGTCCCAGACACCAGTACGCTCCCACCGCACACACTGAGTCTCGTCAGGTACTTTCAGACCGCGGGCAAGGAACTGCTCCTTTGTAAGATCACCACAGCCGTACTCTGTAATCTGTGCATCTGTAAGACCAGCCTTGCGCGTGGTCTGCACAACCTGGTCTGCTCCTTTCTTCGTATAAACATTTCCCCATGCATCCATAATTGTACCATCGACTGCCCACGTACTGAACCATGTATCATCCACGACCTTGTCGTTACCTTTGCCATCCTTCTCATATACCATTTTGTCATCACCGCGTATGTAGGCATAGATACGCACCTGTGCCAGCATATGATAAAGACGGAATGGTACCGGTTTCGGTTCGTATGTGGCAGGATTGGCTGTACGTTGTAGGGGATACTTGTCACGATTACAATCAGTGACAGGTGCCGATATAAGGAAGTCGTTCTGTTGCGACGCATCAGGGTGCATGGTAAAGTTCACCTGTCCCATTCCGACACCCTTGCCGGTAGTCGTTTCTGTGATAGCGATGCCATAGGTTCCCATGGTTGACGTAGGATTGTATGGATAGTACGCCCAGAAGGTCATGTACTCATGTTGCGTGGCATCGCTGGTCAGAGCATTGTTCGGCCAGAACTGCTGTGGAGTGTAGGTCAGCGTGCCTCCTTCGCCCACCGTTGCCTGCACATTATACATCTGGTTGGCAGTATAGTAGTCGTTCAGCGTCTGTGTCTCAACACTTGTGGGATTAGCCTTTTGTGATAGTTTCACAAGGTCTTCCCACTTATTCTGCCCCGTGTAGCATCCAAAGATGCCCACATGCATACCTTTATCCAAACTTGTCACGCCCTTGTTAATGAGGGTCTCATTAGCACGGGTGGCTTGTTGACTTGCAGCAACGCTATGTGTGAACGTCACTGCATTCTGCTCCACCTCTTCCTGCTGCTGAACGACTGGAGTATCCAGTTGCTCAGAGCAAGCAGAAAGGAGAAGCAAATACGTAATGCATAATTTATAATTCATAACTTACAATGGTCAATTTTCAATGGTCAATGTACCACCACCTTCTTACCTCCGAAGATATATATACCTGGCGGGAGGTTCGGATGGTTCTTACGTAACGTTTCAGGTGTCTCATTGTGTCCCACACGTCGTCCTTGCAGTTCAAAGACATCACATGGCCACGGGTTCTGTTCCTGATCAGTGATACCGTCATCAATCTGTTTATCCTCCTCATCGAAGGAGCCTCCACTTCTAACATCACCCTCAAAGAACACACGTATTACCGAACGGGCACCTAACGATGTACTATATGGATAGTATATCTTGTTGTGATATACGTATTTGTTATCACGCTCTTTCTTTTCATCAGTAACGGCATCAGTAGCAACAGAAGCCGTTGACGGATAACTATCCGCATGTGCTTTCAATTCTGGATGATTCTCACGTGCCCAGTTGTCATTTCTGAAGAAGCCCACTTGTTGTTTTTTCTCATACTTATGGTGGTCAACATTATTGTCTGTACCCAGGATGTGATTAGCAAACGGCAGACCAAACACCATGATGGTCTTGTCGGTAGAGAGTGTCTTCTCCAGATACTCACCCTTCAGTTGAATGCTTTCTATTGCGCCAGTGATGGTCGTTGGCTCTACGTTCGGAATATACATGTTGACGTAGTTCTTCGTAGCATAGGTCGAGCCGTCTTGGTTTTGCAGCACAACGTGCTTGTCGATGCTGGTACGCAGCACGACAGGCCACTCTGCCGGTACGAACTGTGGGTTACCCATCTCGTTGAGACGGCTGACAGAAGCGAGAGTAACAGTACTTGGGTCAGAAGCAGTACCATCGGCAACGGAAGTAGCTGTCAGTGTGAATGCCGCATCGGTGGTATTGCCCAGACGAGTGTCGAACGGCACGTAGAGAGTACCATAGTAGTTTTTGTCCTCGTTGGACGGGTCGGACAATTCTGGTTCTGAAAGACTGCTGTTCCTTACGTCGCCTTTGTTCACCTCCACGCGCAGCGGCATCTCGTTGTATGGCCAGTCTTCGTGAATACCTACCGGCTGCAGACGCCATTTAGTGTCCTGAATGCCGTTGATGCCGTCGTTGGTATAGTGGTCACCTATCTCTACCATCTCGTTGTCGGTATGGCAGGTGATGCGGTAACGGTGGTTGCGGTCTATGCAGACATAGTTGGTCTTGAGATTTTCTACAACATCCGTATCCCAGTTGCCAGTGTTTTGCTTAAAGGTGCTCAGCGTCACGGCACCGCCACCTATATCCGCCAGTCGGAACTTGTTGTCGAAGCCCGTAGCAGGAGTAGAGCCAACTGTATTCAACTCAGTCTTACCGAATGGCGTTGCATTGTCTTCAATGCCACCAGGACGTGCATGCAACTCCAGTCCCTGAGTGCCGATGTTATAGACGTTATAACCATTTGCTGCCGTCGTACCAGTAAACTTAAATATGCTTGACGGATCGAAGTCGGCAGGAAGTATCTCGATGTTGCCAGCCATCGCCGTGTGGTTGAACACATCACGATCCTTTAACTTAGCCTTCTCATCATCGGTTATCGACATGGCATTGACAGCATCATCGACAGCCTTAATCCTTGCCCTGAGGTCAGCATAGGTATGGATGGTGCTGTGACTCATGTCGGTCTCATGGAAGTGCAGCCAACGGCCTTTGGTGTTCACGTCAGCATTGTTTGTAGGATCGTTCGGGTCAGTCTTTTCGCTCTCGAAGCGGTAGCCACTGATATAACGTGGACCAACGATACCTTTCACTCCCGTGCGTGACAAATCCTTGCCATCGGTATTCAGCGGTTCTTCCGAGAATGCCACAATGCGGTAGTAGCCATCGGTCATATTCACGAGGTTCGTGCTGACGAAGGTCATAGGTAACTCAGTAGCGCCAAGAGCCCCGGTTCTGCCAGAGCCAGGTCGCGGATCTGTATAATTGAGAGTCTTTCCGCTCTTGGTCTTGAACGTACCGCTATATACCAGTTCCTGAATCTTACTCATTGTGGCGAAGTCTGGTTGCGGACCTCCCTCAATGGCTGTTTTCAACTGGTTATAGTACCCCATGTTAGTAAACTCAGTAGCCTTTGTGGCATCCAAGCCGCCCACATAGTTAGCATACTTGAAGTATGGCCACAGCTGCTCTGCTGTAGCGTGCAGGTTCCAGTTGGCATCAGCATCTGTCTGCAATGTGCGTCCTGATGTAAGTATCAGCTTCGTCGTATGTATTGGGTTAGACGGATTGGTCTTATCTATAAAGTGCTTCATGTAGTAGCTCTCGAAGTCAGAGTCGGTATTATCAAGATAGGCACTTGTTGGGTGCATCAAGAATGAGTTCTCGAAGTTGATGTCACCAGTAAACATCTCATAGACCGCATTCGTAGGACCATGTGTCGGGGTCGTCACATGGATGATGCGTTTGTCGTTGAAGGCGGTGTTGTCGGTATATTTGGCATCGTAGGCCTGTGGGTTCTCGGCAAGGATTGCTGTCTCACTGTAAGTGTCATAGTTGTCCTTCGTCGGCAGTGCTCCCTTGGTGGTTACAGCTACATTATCCCAGCCGTTACCGTTGATGGTAGCATAACGTGAGCGGAGAATGAAGCCGTACGGGTCACCCTCAGGAGCCCACAGGTAGTTGTTAGTGTAGTGTTCCTTACGGTCCAGGCGCGCTCCGATACCGTCTTTGTATGTAAAGTTCATCAAGCCGTCGGCCTCATTGTTGGTCATCATCTGATACCATGCCGTCGTATTGCGTCCCTTGTCAGCAAAGCGGAATTCCTCTGGTATAACCTCATAGACAACATCAATGAGCACCTTGCGGTTGAAGTGACATTCCTGAAGCTTGTCAAGCACCGTACCGTTGAGGGCAATAGCCTCGTCATAGTACTTAGGTTTCTTGCGGTACTGATCAACTACAAGACCATTGCCCCAGGTATCTACATCAGTCTGTGTTATTTGTACGATACCATCGTCAGATGCATTAGCCTCATCCCAGTGGGACTTGTCCTGGATGGATACCCACTTGATGTTGAATGCCTGTTTGGTCTCTCCGTTCTCTACAAAGGTATTAAGCAGCGGATGCGTGCCATCGTTTGACTTGAATGTCTGTCCGGCATAGTAGGCAGCGAAGGCTGCACCGGAATACGTATTATTATTGTAGTCAGTGTAGGTCACATCAGCTTTTATGGTGCAGGTCTCGCCCGTCCAGTCTTTGTCAACAATCTGGAAAGAAGGATGTTCCTTGTCAATATCTGACCGCATCACGTCTTTCTGATACAGATGGTAGCGGCAGAACTGTCGTTTCATGTACCAAGGCACCTGCGGGTGGTTGCCGATGCCTACACGGCTGACGCTGTAGTCGGCTATCGGGAACGAGAGGAAGTCGCGTAGCGTACCATTTTTCTTCAATAGCTCTTCCACCATTGTTTTATTCGCTACGATCTGTTTGCCTGCACCATTAGGTTCAGCATTTGCAGCTATATAGGTACCGGCAGAAACCTCATCGAGTTTTTCACGGTAATGCAGGAATTCCACCAACCTTGCATTAACGCCGGTAGGACTACCATTGCTGTCATAGCCACTCAGCTGCTCTTTGGTAAGAGTGTCATCATAGTCAAGTGAGTGCTGGTGGGCTATAACAAGGTGGTATTGCAGGATGTCGGCATAGCGTATGAGGTTGGCAAGCATGAACGGCTTGGCGTTCTTTGAATCCAGAGTGTTTCCAGTAGGGTCATTCTGATTTGTTCCCGAACCAGTCTTCTGCAAGTGTTTATCCGTTGAAGAGTCGAAGGTAAAGCTGATAAGCGTAGTAGCCTCACCATTACTGTCAATGACAGCCAAGTATGGCTTGCCGTCCTTGTCTAAGGCGATGGCAAAGTTCTGTGCTGCCTTGCTGACGGTGGTGTTCACGACATTCTCACCGTCAAGCGTCAGTGCTGACGTAACCTTTTCCAGATATTGCGCATAGTTCTTCATGGTGAACTCATACGGGTCGCCCACAAGGCTCCACTTCTGGCGGTCACTCTCGCTCTGCGTTCCCTCGTCGGCATAGATATTAGTCTGGTTGGTATGTGAATTGAGGTATGCCGTAGTAGGATAAGCCTCGGTCGGATTTGAGACAACCCTGGTTCGGCGTTCCTTTACATATACCTCGTCGATAATCTGACCAGCAGAGTTATATACATAATGGTCAAACACATCGACATAATACTCTACCTCCACATTCGTACCAGAGTATGTCTGGTTCCAGGCAAAGTAAGTATTCATCCATGTATAGTCATCTGTCAGGGAATTCGACTTGGTAGTAAAGAACTGCGAGGTCTCATCCTCAACCTCATAGACGTATGACAGACGGAAAGGCTTCTTGGAGTCGATGAACTCGCGGAATGTCTTTCCATTGACATTGTCATCCGAAGATGTTAATGTTGTAGAGGCATCGAAATCGCTTATCGCGACACTGTCTTTCTTGTTACCATCACCGTCAACAGTCACCAAGTAGCATGTGTATGTGCAGCCATATCGGCGCAGGGAGTACGGTAACGACTTATCCGCCTTGCCATACTTAATCTCCATACCTGTCTTCTTTATACGCTGCACATGGTTGGTGGTGTAAATGCGTACTTCAGAATCAAAGCAGTCGTTGTCGGCTCCGTCCTCGTCCTTTGCCACTGCGGTGCGTATCTGCAGCTTCTGCTGCATGACACCGAGACCGTTCAGGGGTTTGTTGTATGAATAACCGTTGTTCACATAGTTATTGTAATTCAGGTCATTTTCATTAGCGGTATAGACTCGGCGGTCTGACAGGTCAGAGTTCATCATATGGAACTGTGTGGTGCTGTTCTGGGCAACCATGCGCTTTGTCGTTGGCAGCATGGTGCTTCCTGTGGTCAAGACATATTCGTCTTTGCCGCCGGTCTTCCACATACGTGTAGAGTAATGGGTTGCGCTGCCTGGCGTTGCGGTCATGACCAGGTTGTCACTACTCTCAAGCCACATGGGGTCAGTGCCAGATTTGCGGTCTTCGTAGCGGCGGCGGTTGATGACAGTGAAGTCATACGGGTCGCCTATGAAAGCCCAGTGCAGTCCTTTCAAGCCGTCGTTCCAGCCATTTACTTCTCCGTTCCAGCCCGTCTTGTCGTTGCTCAATGCTCGGCAATAGTTGCTGACAAGAGATGTTTGGTTTTCATGTCCGCTATCATCATCAACATTAAGTTTGTCATAATAGAGCCAGTTGTTATTGCCAACCATTACGTCAAGCCACTGCAGTTCTGATGCTGCAGGATTGTCGTGGTCTTTACAGGTGCTGAATAGATGTACCTGCTTATCGTCGGCAGTATTGGTCAGGTCATCTACCTTGTAACTGACATTCAGTTTGAAGATAGGATTTATTTTAGTGCCTGTAACAAAAACATTATCCGTATGAGCAGAACATTCGTCAAGCGGTGTTTTATAGGCACGCGGCTCAATGAGCTGGTAGTTAATTGTTCCATATTTTACAAACTTGCGCTGCAAATGACGTGGTACCTCTTTAATAGTTTCTCCGAGACCATAATACTCTGAAACCTCATCATGGGTCTTACGTTCCCAGCGTGGACTGCTCGCATAGCCTCCAGTGTCTGGATTCGGTGTCCACTGTGATACTGGATTATATCCATTCATTTCTTTAAAAGCACTGATGTATAATTTAACTGGCTGAACTAATCGGATAACAGAGTTGCTATTGTTTGCAGCATGATATCCTATATAGTCTCCTGTCTGTTGGCGCTTGTTATCAGCATCATAATTCAAGTTGATGTGATATACTTCCGGTTGGTCTTCCGCAGAACGATAGGTTCTTGTCAAGCCGTCATGTGCCAAGTAGTAATACACGTTGCGATAACCCAAGAGGTCATTGTCTTCCTTGAAACGCAATGCGAACGTTCCCTCTTCATCACTTGCTGCAGGAACACATTCCCAGTAGAAGTCGTCGTAATAAGGTTTGTTGACATTACGGTTTGGTATAGGATCAAGAGAATGTCCCAAAGAGTCTGTTGGTGTCAACTCCGCACGGGTATCTATATTCGAATAATCCGGCAATCGCATGTGAACACAATCGACTACAAACTGGAAATTGGTCTCTACAGGGTTGAAACGTGCCAGATTAGCCGCCTTTTCTTCTATGCCCCATGTTTTTCCTTTCGTGTCGGTTATCGGTTCTGTATTCCACATCTTATTGTCCGTATCACCAGGGTATGTATTGAACACCTGTACTTTATACGGGTCACCCACGAAGTACCACTTCAGATGTTCAGGTATGGAGTACATACGGTCTTCCGTCGTGCGGAATTGCAGGTGGTTATATGGCTCTGCGGTATCATCAACGAACGTGTTCGTGCCACTTCCACTTGCCTTCTTCTTCTCCGTCTTCCATGTTCCCAAATTCTTATCTATCTTTTTAGAGAGATCGTCTGTCTGGATACGAGTTTTAGCCTCATGGTCGAAGAAAGCATGATGGACATTAGTGCTCTCTCCCGGGAAGTCCATGAAATACACATGGTCATTATTGGCATACATTGCTTCCACTTCGGCCTTTGTCGGAGCCTCTTTAAGGAATATATCCGTTGTCACTTCATAACTTGCATATATACCCTGAGCACCATCAGCGGGTGTACCGTCTGAATTTCGATATGTCCATACCGGCTTACCATCCTCATCATATAACAGTTCACCTTCCTGATTATAAACAGCATCAACCCCTTCTCCGCTCCATTTGCCTTTGGTCGTTGCTTGAACATTTGTCGGATATGGTCCCTTTTCTACGGTATAGTTTCCACCTACTGTGGTAAAGATATCCTTGTATAAAGTATATTTACAAAATGCGCGACGCACATTGATTGGCAGTGTTTTCTCATCACTCATATCAATCTTATCCCCTGCTTCAAACATGCGTTCAGAAGCAGCGAAGTAAAGCTTAGAGATACCTGTCTTCATGGCTGCCAGGATGCCAGGCTTGTTGGCGGCCGTGGCAGCTTGGTATTTAGCCACCTCATCGTTACGACGGATGACGAGCAT
>ODAJ012182539.1_pt1 | contig 11318 bp, 1 predicted proteins | sample 1539241 | NCBI WGS metagenome assembly ODAJ01 (sample SAMN02144231, study PRJEB22623) | gut metagenome | biome: sheep rumen | host: Ovis aries | place: New Zealand | reverse complement strand
GAGGTCGCAGACGGCGAGACCGGAACCCACAACTATATCTACTGGCGCTATGACGAGGCTGCCGATGCTGCTGGCGACGGCTGGTGGTCGTATTACGAAGATGCCGATGGAAACATCGTCTACAACGACCCCAAGGACTACTCGCAGCGTTCGGCAACCTATGTTGAGTCCGCTGGCGGAAAGTACAAGTACGATCCGAGCAAGTACACGTTCGTCGGTTGGTATGAGACCGATGAAGAAGGAAACCAGATTGCCAACGTGCCCTTCAACTTCGCGACCCCGATCACGAAGGACACGTACCTGAAGGCAGTGTTCCGCAAGGAGGGTACGTTCCAGGTCAGGTACCTCCAGGATATGGGGACCGAAGGGACGGCGGACTACGTGGCGGGCGACCCGAACACGGCGCCTCCAACGGACAGCTATACCTACATCGATCTCTCTGAAGCAAAGATGGGCCACTCCATTGAGCCGGCGGACAACAAGTATCAGTTTGCTGGATGGAGGGTGAAGGGTACCACCGGCCCCATCTATCAGCCTGGAGAGACCTTCCCAATCGATTCCGACTATGCAGAGGAAGAGAACGGCGTTCAGTACATCACGCTGGAGCCGGTCTTCATCCAGAAGGACGATACGAAGATCTACTACGAGATCAACACCCCGACTGGTGCTACCGCCACCAGTGCAACCCTGACTGACCTGACCGGCAATACCCAGGACAAGCTGATCAACAAGGGTTCCGTCGATCTGCATTCCGGGAATGGCTTCAGCGTGCCGGGATACAAGCTGATCGGTTGGAGTGACAAGCGGATTGAGGCTCCGGCGCACGAGATCAGGCTCAAGGAAGACGGTACCTACGAGGGCGACATCCCTGCAGACACGCATATCTTCAAGCTGGGTGGGACGTATGGCGTCAGCGGTGAGGAAGGCAACACCCTCTATGCCGTCTGGAGTCCTACCAAGATCGAGTTCACCAAGAGCGTTGCCGTTGATGGAGACCTTCAGCTGAACCAGGTCAATCACACGATATACATTGCATTGACCAAGGGCGACAAGGAGACGTATGTCCGCGACGAGAACGGCAACATTCTGGTCAAGGAAATCCAGATCGTAAACGGCGTCCCGACTCCTGAGACAGTGACCTTCTATGGCTTGGAAGATGGCAACTACGATGTCTGGGAGCTGGTCAACACGACGGGCAGTCGTCTGGGCGTGAGCGATACGTTCCCGATTCAGGGGACCAACCCGCCTGTGAACTTTGCATTGAAGAAGATCTCTGGGAATAACAACGCGACGATTTCCGAGGAGAACCCCACGGCACAGACGACGCTCACGAACACCTATGCCAAGGAAGACGACACTCCCATCAAGTTTGAGGCCAAGAAGGTGTGGATCGACCGTCAGGCAAACGAAATCGCAGCTTCGGAGATGCCGGAGAATGCCACAGCGACTTTCTCGCTGTACAGGAAGATCAATGGTCAGGTCGAAACCAATCCGATTGGATCTATCACGCTCGACGGGCACGTAGACGAGACCAATGCTGACTTCATGGAAGACGAACCCTGGCATGCAAGCTTTGGCAATCTTCCCAGAGTGGATGACCAGGGGAACCGAATCACCTACGTGGTGAAGGAGACTGCGGCGACCCCGGACGGCTATTATCCCTGGAAGCAGAAGAGCCAGAACAACGATGCGTTTGGTCCCAACGAGTATCTGGAGCATTCGGACGGTACGATCTACAACCGCAAGCTGACGATGTCCATTCGACTGGACAAGCACTTCGACTTCCAGCCCAATAATGGCGACGAGCAGGCGATGACGTACGATTACTTCAAAACGGACGAACAGACGCAGAAGAAGCTGACCTTCACGGTGACTCTTCCCACAGGCGAGGTCAGGAACTTCGACCTAAGCGACTTCGATCCGGTGCAGGGAGTAACGACCTTCTCCTTGACGCTGGAGGACATCCCTTATTTCAAGGGGCTCTACGCACCAGAGGGATACAACGGGAGCACGTTCACGTTCCAGGAGTCGGGCGAGTTCGAGCTGCTGGAGAGCTACAACTACTATCTGGTGAACATCACGCCGGACAATGGTACGCAGTGGAACATCGGCAGGGAAAGGCCCACGACGGTCACGGCAACAAGGACAGAGCATCTCGATATAAACGCGAACGATCCTCTCTACGAGATTCGTATCCAGAACAAGTATCGTCGAGGAGCCGAGGGAAGATTTACAAAGCTCACGAAGAAGGTCACCGGCCTGACGCAGGAAGACTTCCAGGCCAACTCCGAGATGCTGCGGAACCTCCACTTCGTGATTCAGAACAAGGCCGGCTACTACGCCGGAATCAATCCGCATCCGACCTTCAATCCGGCAACCATGCGCTATGAGAAGCTCACATGGGTGGCGAACGTCAACGATGCGCAGGTTATTTCGCCGACGTTCAACTATAGCGAGAGGAACGGGCAGTGGGCGGCAGAGGTCAATCTGTCGGACTTCAACTACTTCCCGTCGGGTGAGTACACCCTTGTCGAATTGGAGGCCCTGGAGGGCGGCTATAACGGAAAAAACGCGCAGATTGATGGGTATACGCTCACCGTGAAGGACAACACCATCACCGTTGATTCGCATGGCAACGACGACAAGGAGTGGTCGGATACTTATGACTACGCCCTCAGCATCACCAATGAGTACGAGCCCGTATCTGGTCCGGTGAGCTTCACCAAGGTTGATGAGAACAATGCGCCTTTGGCTGGTGCGACCTTTGCCCTGTATACAGACCAGAGTTGCACGACGCTGGCCAAGGACAAGGACGGACAAGACGCAACCGCCACCTCCGCGGGTGGAACCGGGCTTGTGGAGTTCCAGAACATACCGGTTGGCACCTACTACATGAAGGAGACCGTGGCACCTGAGGGCTATCAGTTGTCCGATACGGTTTATCAGGTCAAGGTAGAGCAAAACACAGAGACCGGCTCGGATACCGATGCGCAGGCGGCCCCAACCAAGTCGACTATCACGGTAGTCGGTGGTACGGAGGAGGTGACATCCATTCCCAACGTGCCCAACTTCCTCGTGTCCGTGTGGAAGACCGACTTGGACCACAAGACACTGACAGGGGCAAGCTTCGCCCTGTACAAGGCCGAGGACTTCAACGAGACTACCGGCAAGCCGAACGATGGCGCGACGCCGGTCGTCCCGAGCACGGCTGTCGAATCGAATGGCATCCTGCCTCTTGGACGACTTGCCATTGGTACCTACAAACTGGTAGAGACGCAGGCTCCGAGCGGTTATATGCCTCTGGATGGTGCGGTCACGATCATTGTTCAGTCGAATGGTGTGGCGGCGCTGCAAGGGACGGGCAACGCAGAGGTTGCTAGGAACGTCGAGGGCAACGAGTATCGACAGTATTGGGTGGCCGGACAGGATAACGCCACGTGGCAGGTTCGCGTCTGGAACAATCCTGGCGTTGAGCTTCCTGCCGCCGGTGGATCTGGTACCAGCCTGATGTACCTTCTCGGCAGCATGATGGTCTTGGTCGCTGGGGTGACGTTACTGAAGACGCACCGGGTAGCGGGTTAAAGTTGCGCCTCCCTCCATTGCTACAGCGGTGGAGGGAGGTAAAACAATTAATATACGAATTCTAAGGTGATCGACTCCGAATGCGTTGTCGCTGGATACTGCTGTAAATACAGCTGATACAAGCATTGATATCGGTAATGATACATTTTACATCTAGCTTAAATACGCTAAATAGAACTGACAATTCACAGGTAAATGCTGCGTCAAGCTGGAATTTGCTCAAACGTCTTCTAAATGCCGTGAACGTCAGCAGAAGACGATATTTGGGCAAAATCGATATGCGATAATGTACCAGCAAAATTGGAATTAGACTCGGGAAACTATTCGCACCACGCAAACAATGGTTGTGGCTGCAGGGCCGCGCGTGGGGCTCGAGCGGCTTCCCGGGATGAGCATGGGGCGGGCAAGAGGATGCGCATGAGCGCAGTCTTGCTCGCCCTAGATGCGGAGGATATACATGTACGGCAGGCCGGATATGGACAACAGGCCGACTGACCGCGTGAGGCGCGAAGTTAGCCGCGCAATCCGCTCGAGGAAGATTCGCCTTGAGAACGCTAGGCTCCTAGCGGTGCTCGCGGTGTTCGTCGTGCTGGCTGTGGCGGGCATCACCATGCAGAACGGACGAGCAATCGTTCATGAGGAGCGGGTGCTCGACTGCCCCGTGGCGGCGGACGGTGCCGTGGCACATACCCACGACGACTCCTGCTACGACGAAGAGGGGCGTCTGGTATGCCAGCTGCCCGAGGTCGAGCTGCACACGCACGACGACTCGTGCTACACCGAGGAGCGGTCGCTCGTCTGCGGCCTTGAAGAGGGCGAAGGCGCGCACTACCACGACGAGAGCTGCTACGACGAGGAAGGCAACCTCATCTGTGGGCTCGAGGAGAGCGACGGGCACGTCCACACGGACGATTGCTACGAGACTACTCGTACGCTGACCTGCGGAAAGGAAGAAGTCACCGAGGAGCACGTCCACGGCCAGGGATGCTTCAGGACCGTCGTGATGGACGACGGGGAAGCCGAGGACGATTCAGTGGAGGACCCTGAGGCCAGCGATACGGAAGCTGTCGATGAAGTAGTTCTCCCCGCGCAGTCCTTCCAGCACGAGTTTGTGGACGACGAGGAGCAGCTCCAGCTGAGGGTGTCGGTCGAGGCGCCCGAAGGTGCGCTCCCCGAGGGCACGACGATGCGGGCCGAGTGGGTGGACACCGAGGCGGACGAGAACGGCGACGTTCAGGCCGCCATCGACGACGCGGTTGCCAAGAAGACCGAGGGCCGCATCGACTCCGTTCAGGCTGTTGACATCACCTTCCTCGACGCCGACGACGCCGAAGTAGAACCGGCCGTTCCGGTGACGGTCACCATGACCTCGCCCCAGATCGCCGACGCCGCCGCGAGCTCCTCCGCGAGCCCGTTGCTGGTGCACGTGGAGAGCGAGCGCGAGGCCGTCGAGCGTGGCCAGGAGCTCGGCCTTGCCGAGGTGCAGATTGAGGGCCAAGTCGTCGATCCGCTGAGCGAGAAGCAGCTGGCCAAGCGCGACATTGAGGCAGGGAAGGAAGATCTCGTCTTCGACGCGGAGAAGTTCTCCGTCTACGCAGTGGTGTATACGGTGGACTTCCACTGGGAGGTGGACGGAAAGACGTTCGACTTCGGCATCCCCGGCGGCGACTTCGTCTCCATCCGCAATTTGGTCGTAGCCCTCGGCGTGGTGGCCGACGACCCCGCGACCGATACGAACGAGGTCCGCGAGCTGGTCGATGGCATCCAGTGTGTCGAGTTCTCCGACCCGAGCTTGGTCAGCGTCAGCAGGGTTGACGCGGACACGACGGTCGGCGCTATCAAGGGTGACCTTGGCTTGGATATTGAGTACTCGGCCGATCTGACCAAGGAGCAGATTGCGAGGATTAACGCACAGCAGGTCGCCGGCGGTGACTGGGCACTGATCAGCCTGATGCCGTTCGACACGGAGGAGACGCTGACCGTCACCATGGAGGACGGCGAGGTCTGGGCCGTGAAGGTGACTGACGCGCGCATCTCCACGATGTACCTCAGCGACAATGGCGAGCTGTTTGAGGTGGCTGTGACGTATGACGAGGCAGCCAACATCCCCGAAGGCTCTACGTTGAAGGTGACCGAGTTTGCGGAGAACGACGCAGACTATGAATATGCTCGCAACTCTGTTCTGGCTGACAAGAAGGCCAAGGGCGAGTATGTCGACCTGAGCAGCTTCGGACTGGCCGCGCTGGACATCTCCATCCAGAACTCGGATGGCGAGGAGATTGAGCCTGCAGCTCCTGTGCAGGTGGAGATCAAGATCAAGGAGCTGCCTGGTGTGGAGAACCTCGATGAGGTTGCGGGTACGCTGGCTATCCAGCACCACGTGGAAGTGAAGGACGGCGTGGTTGTGGAGACCGTTTTCGACGGTGGCGCGGAGGCGAGCTTCGAGCTGGCGACGGACGAGACCGTGGCAGCAGAGGGTACTGCTGTCGATCCGAACTCTGTGAGTGAGGCGGACTTCGTCCTGCCGAAGGCACTCTCATCAGATAGCACGAGGGTCGTTGACATCGATGTTTCCTTCCAGACCCCGGCCTTTTCGACGTTTACCGTGACGTGGGGCACGCCGGCTTCAGAAAACGATCGAAGCAATCTAAATGGAAAGTCTTTCCATCTCGTGAATGGAAGCCATTCCGTGGCGCTAGTTGCCGAAAACACGAACAACAACACAAGGCTGAGGGCCGTGCAGTACTCATCCTCTGATGACTCCATAACCAAGTGGTATTTCCAGAGAGTTAGTAACAATGATTGGTACTTCTATATTACTGATGGCAATGGTCATTATTTGAATATCGGCAATGGAAACAATTCGTATGTGAGAGTTTCAGAGACTCCTCAGCCGATATACGTCAATCAAAACAACAATGGCCTCTTTAGACTACAGAGGAGCAACCAGTCCTCGTCGACAGCAGTGAACCTGTATGGTGGTAATGCAAGCGGGAACTTTGGACCCTATAACGACAGAGGGGAAAATGAGTGGTTTAGGGCGTATTACCCGCAGACAGGGGACAAAGTTACTATACGATATGTAGATGAATCTGGTACAGAGCTGAATGTTTCCAATACCATTAGCCTGTCAACTGATAACGCAGCTGAGACATATCTGATCTATGATATAGATGGTTATGAGTATGATTCTTGTTATCTGAATAACGATAAGTCAAATAGCATTCAACCATATCTCGGATATGACGGTAGGTATTATTATCTTCCTAATCCACGTGATGGATACGGCTATTATCTACAGAACAATTCCGTGATCAATGTTGTCTACAAAAAGAAGAACACTCCCACAAAGGGTGGCGTTCCACTGGTCGATAGAACCTCAGAACAGGCTGACCCTCCGACAGTCCTGAAGTCATCAGTCGACAATGGAGACGGAACCAACACGCTTTCGCTGAGCATAGCCGGAAGTCAAGCGCCAGCCAAGCTGGTGAAGCTGGCGGATATTATCGTCATTTTCGACCGATCCGGCAGCATGAACTTCAACATGGCTGGAGACTTGGTTCAACAATATGGCACCACCTACAGGTATTGGGATGCCAATTCAAGAATCAAGCAAGCGTATGATGCCCTTAATACATTCGCTGAAGACATGCTTTCAAAAACGAATTCAGCAGGGGAACCGCTGGTGCGAATGTCGCTGATTTCCTTCTCCGATACAGCGAAAGTTGAGAGTGGCTTTACGTCAGACAAAGATACATTGATGTCTGCGGTGCAACAGTTGGTTGGAAACGGAGGAACCAACTGGGAGCACGCACTGCAGCTGGCAAACAGCGAATTCCGGCTTGCAGCAGATGAGAACAATGTCGGGAGTATGGAACTTGACCCAAATAGGGCTACCTTTGTTGTTTTCATTACGGATGGCCAGCCAACATTCCGTATGACGCGATACGATGTCAGAAACAATGAATTCGATGAGGATGATGAGTCGAGTCGCGATATCTCGTCAGAAGATTACTTTAGATATCATGTATTTGGACCTGGTAATGATGACCACCATGGCAGGAACTATGATGCCGCGCTAAGGGAAGCATCATCTATCGTGAAGAACGATAAGATTCTGTACTCAATCGGCATTTCTGGAGATGAAAAAGAGCTCGACAACTTGGACGATTTGGTATCACAAGCTGGTGCTGGTGAGAATCACAGTGTTGTAGCAACCAATCAAGCAAAGCTGGTAGAAGCGTTTGAGGATATCGCAGAGAGAATAACTGGCTATACCGGGCAGGCCGACATCAAGATGTATGACGGCATCACCGGACTCACCAACACTATCTCGAAGGTCAATCAGACCGACAACAACCGACTCCTGGGTGTCGATGGCGACTTCACGTACTGGAAGTCCTCTGTGCCTGAGGGTTGGAAAGACTGGAGCGATGAGCAGAAGTCCGCGTACGTAGAGGGGATGGATTACGCAAACTCCTCCTCGACGCCAACGGGGTATGAGAATTGGTCAGCCGAGCAGAAGGCTGCGTTCCAGGCTGGAAAGAATGCAACATATACAGAGTGGACGACGCGCGAAGCGGACGGCTGTGCTGCAGCGGAGTACAACACGGAGACCGGTGCGGTTGAGTGGAACATGGGCGAGAGCTTCATGCTGGAAGATGGCATCATCTACAAGGTTTCGTTTACTTGTTGGCCAAGCCAGGAAGCGTATGACATCCTTGCCAAGCTGAATAATGGAACCATCACCTTTGGAGATACGGAGCTCTACAGCAACGAAGTCTGGGATCAGTTCGAAGGTGATGCGTCGAGTGGCTATACGCTCAAGACCAACGCAGAGGGCGCAAATACCACGTACAGGAAAGCGGCGAATGTCGACGGAACGCTGACGGTAGACGACAAGACCGAAACGCTGCCATTCCAACACGTTCCGCCAATGCCGTTGACAAAGGAAGACATCAATGTCGCCAAGACCTGGCAGGCTTCTAGGATTGACACACAGGATCCGGAATCTGTCGTCATGCAGGTCGTCGGTGATGACGAGCTCTATAAGCAATTTGTGATTACGCCAACGGAGAAAAGAGATGGGTCTACTACCAACAACTGGGGGCAGTCTGATGACATCTTTATCTCGTGTGGCCATCTGAAGGTCGACAAGACAACGGGCGCTGTCGTTGTGTATGAAAGCGGTCATGATTTCACTCTGCGAGAGGTTGAAGAGAACTCTCGACATTGGGATTTGGATGCAAGCGTCTGCCGTCCGATGAAGATAAACAACCAGGCGACCATGCTTGTGCTTGTTGAAGGCGACGATGTCCCTGCGGCAATGACGAGCGATGCGAGTCTTGGGTACTGTACGTCCGGGGGCGATGAGTACTACCGCGTAGATGGAAAGGTCTACAAAGACACTAAGGCTTGGGCGGACATTACTGGCATGAATACCCGCCGCAGCTTCCTCGATATGGCCAAGGAAGTCTTGGTGGACAATGAGGTGTGGACAGAGTCCGTTGATACGAAGTTCACGTACAAGATCAAAATCGACATTGATCCCACTACGCTTAGCTGGGATCCGGACTTGGAGAAGTACATCATTATCTCCGTCCGTGGAGATGGATACACTCCGGCCGGCGCTATTGCCGACACGACCTATCCGACGACTGCGAAACTGCCGACCCAGAGCGGAATGCCTTCCAGTCTGATCCATGAAGGCTACGACAGTCAGTATCTCGTGGCAGAGTCTGGTGTGGAGTTCTATCTGAGCATCAAGAACGGGTGGAGTGTACGCTTCCTGAATCTCCCTGCTGGTACGACCTACAGCATCGAGGAAGTGATCGGAGAGGATAGCGACTATCGCTTCAAGAACGCGAGGCTCGAAACAAGAAAAGACAAAGACTCTGCCAATCCGGATACGACGCAGACGTTCACACAAAAGAAGCTGGAAGGAACTATCTCGGAGACCAGTACTCTGTACAAAGCTGTTTATCAGAATGAGGCAAAAGAACAGCATGTGAAGATTCTCAAGGTGTCTCAGGACACAAGTACTTCGCTGTCAGGCGCGCAGTTCAATCTGTATACAGAGAGTGCTTACAAGAGCCAGCCGAAGGGCACGCCTTTGAAGGAAAACCTGGTTTCCTCCGACGAAAGCGCCACCAAGGGTCAGGTTGACCTAGATACTTTGCCTGTCGGCAAATACTATCTGGTCGAGACGTCTGCTCCTGCAGGGTATATCCCGCTTTCGGAGCCGGTGGAGATTACGGTAGCGGCTGACACGGTCACCTACAGCCAGAAAGGCAACAACCTGTCACAGAGCAACCAAGGCGTCAGCTACGACCAAGAAGCGGGCACGTACACGCTGACCGTCACCAATAACGCCGGCGTCGCGCTTCCTCATACGGGTGGCCCTGGAACGGCGCTGCTCTACCTTGTCGGTGCAGTGCTTGTTGCTGGTGCAGTGGGAGTATTGCTTCGGGATAAGCGCACAACGTCATAACGCGTAGTAGCACCTAGCTATCAGGGAGGCTGGTTCCAGAGAGACGGAGCCAGCCTTTCTCTTGTCAATGGGGTCTCAATCATCTGACTACACCCCATAGAGGTAAGTTTTGCAAGCTCGAGCATGCAGAATGGGCGTTTATGGGGTGTTAGCCGATTGAGATTCACTCCCCTGACGCCCCATAAACGCACTATTTGCAAGCTTTTGCTTGCAAAAAAGACCTCTATGGGGCGTACGATTCCGCTGCCTATCCTTCCCATGAGTCTTTGCCAAGCTAGGCAAGAGCGCATGGGAAGGATGACGTAGGCGACAGTCATCTTCCCAAATGTCTTCGAATTGTCGTGAACGTCGACTGATGGCAGAATCTGTGTAAAGTCCCTATGGGATAATGAGCACTCGCACAAACAGCATTTGAGGGCCGGGAAGCTCTCCGCACAGCGCGCATTGGCTTTCGCCTTGCAGCCGCGTGTGGGGACGGGCAGTTTCCCGGTTGCGGAGGCGATATATGGATAGCAGAACGACGAACCACGTGAGGCGCGAGGCTGATCGCGCGGTGCGCTCGAGGAAGAGCCGCCGGGAGAATGCCAGGCTCCTGGCGGTGTTGGCTGTGTTTGTGGTGCTGGCCGTGGCGGGCATTACCATGCAGGGCGGGCACGCGATGACGCACGAGGAGCGGGTGCTCGACTGCCCCGTGGCGGCGGACGGAACCGTGGCACATGCGCACAACGAGGATTGCTACGATGCCGACGGCATCCTCGTGTGCCAGCTGCCCGAGGTAGAGCTACACACGCACGACGAATCGTGCTACACCGAGGAGCAGGTACTTACCTGCGGCCTCGAGGAGGGCGAGGGCGCGCACTACCACGATGAGAGCTGCTACGACGAGGGCGGGAACCTCGTCTGCGGGCTCGAGGAGAGCGACGGGCATGTCCACACGGACGACTGCTACGAGATTACGCGCACGCTAACCTGCGGAAAGGAAGAGGTCACCGAGGAGCACGTCCATGGCCAGGGATGCTTCCGCACGGTCGTCGCGAACGACGATGAGGCTGAGGACACCGATTCCCAGGTCGATGCCGATGACAAGATGGACCCCGAAGAGGATGCCGAGACCGTCAAGGACGGGGACACCCAGACATTCGAGCAAGAGTTCACTGACGACTCGAACGAGCTGCAGCTCAAGGTGAGCGTCGAAGCGCCGGAAGGGGCACTTCCCGAGGGAACCACGATGAAGGCCGAGCTGCTC
>ODAJ012167805.1_pt1 | contig 11320 bp, 10 predicted proteins | sample 1539241 | NCBI WGS metagenome assembly ODAJ01 (sample SAMN02144231, study PRJEB22623) | gut metagenome | biome: sheep rumen | host: Ovis aries | place: New Zealand | reverse complement strand
GGAGTACCTGCGGAGAATTGGCGATAGCAGCTCCCCTCCCATGTAGGGGAGGGGCAGGGGTGGGGTCAGTAACTTTAGTTATATAGAAGCGTTTATGGCAGAAACACTGAAGGAGAAGACGGCGAAAGGACTGTTCTGGGGCGGACTGTCGGGCGGCATGACGCAGGTGCTGAATGTTGTTATCGGCATTCTGCTGGGTCGCATGCTGTCGCCCGACGAGTGGGCACCCATCAGCATGATTACCATTTTCTCGGCTATCGCCGGCAACCTGCAGTCGAGCGGCTTCTCTACGGCCATTGTCAACATGAAGCAGCCCACGGCCAACGACTACAACGCCGTCTTCTGGTTTAACGTCAGCATGGGCTTCGTGCTCTACTGGCTGCTCTTTGCCGCTGCCCCGTTCATAGCACTGTTTTTCGAGCAGCCCTGTCTGACCAATCTCTCCAGACTCATCTTCTTAGCGTTCTTCATCTCGTCGTTCGGCATCTCCACCCAGGCCTACCTGACGAAGAACATGATGCAGCGCGAGATAGCCATTGTCAACCTCTCAGCACTCATGGTGTCGGGCACGGTGGCCGTCACGCTGGCCCTGAAGGACTACTCCTACTGGAGCCTGGCGTGGCAGCAGATTGTCAACTCGGCGGTGCTGGTCGTCGGGCGTTTCTTCTTCGTGAAGTGGCGACCCAGCCTGAAGGTTGACTTCACGCCCATACGCCAGACCTACCGTTTTGCCATGAGCATCCTGGTGACGATGGTCATCAACACCGTCAACAGCAACATCCTGACATTCATCTTCGGCAAGCTGTTTACGAAGACGCCCGCTACGGTGGGCAACTTCTTTCAAGCCTTCAAGTGGAACACCATGGCCTACCAGGTGGTGGGCGGCATGCTGGAGCAGGTGGCACAGCCGGTGTTGGTGGAGACCTCTCCCCCCGCCCTCATTCCCGAGCAAAGCTCGCCTACCCGTAGCCTTTCCCAAGGGGAGGGGGCTGAAAACGTTGAGCGACTGCGGCGTGTGTTCCGCAAGATGCTACGCTTTACGGCCTTTGTGTCGTTTCCGGCCCTGTTGGGTCTCTCTATGGTTTCCGAGGAGTTCATCCTGGCCACCATCGGGGCGAAGTGGCAGGGCTGTGTGCCGTTGCTGCGCATTCTCTGCATTGGCGGTGCCTTCATGCCGTTCTACTCGCTCTACAAGAACCTCGTCATCAGCCAGGGACGCGGTGCCTTGAACATGTGGCTGAACGTGGTGCAGATTGTGCTGCAGCTGCTGCTCATCCTGATGACCTACCGCGAGGGCATCATCACGGTGGTCTGGACTTACACCGTCTTCAACATCCTCTGGCTCTGCGTCTGGCAGCTTTATGCCAAACGGCTCATAGGCATCAGGCTGGCCGACATGCTGAAGGACACGCTGCCCTTCGGCTGCATCAGTCTGATTATCATGGTGCTGACGTGGTGGGTAACGCAGCCGCTGACCAACGTCTATGGGCTGCTGGCCGCCAGAGTCGTCATGGCCGGTCTTCTCTACGTGGCCCTCATGAAACTGCTGCGGGTCAGAATTCTGGACGAGTGCATCAACTTCATCTTAAAGCGTAACAAGCCATGAAGCTGTCCATCGTCATACCTATATATAATAAGGAGGCATACGTAGAAGCCTGTCTGAAGAGTCTGCTGGAGCAAGACTTCCAAGACTTCGAGCTCATAGCCGTCGATGACGGCAGCACCGACGGCTCAGGCGACTTGTGCGACCGCATGGCAGCAAAAGACCAGCGCATCCGCGTCATACACCAGAAAAACGGCGGCGTAACGGCGGCCAGGAGGCGTGGCGTAGAGGAAGCCCGAGGGCGCTACATCATGTTTGTCGATGCTGACGACATGTTGCTGCCCCACGCCATGAGGGTGCTCCATGCGGCCATAGAAGAGACGCAGGCCGACGAGGTGGTGGGCTGCTACGTGACGCAGAAGGGCCGCCTGGGCGACTCCGGCCGTCGTGGCTGGCAGGACCCCTTCACGATGGTTGACGACCTGCTGGCCGTGCGCAACCCGTTCTGTATTCTCTGGGGGGTCATCTTCCGGCGCGAGTTGCTCGACGGCTGTCTTACAACGCCGCGTGAAGTCGTGGAGCGCGAGGACATCCTGATGCAGATAAAGTGCTTGGTCAAGCGCCCGAAGGTCTATTTCATTGGTGACGTGGTCTATCACTACAACGAAGGTCTGCCCAACAACCGGCAGATGGGGCTCGAGCGCATCAAACTGCACGACCAGGAGCTGTTGCTGACGCTACGCCCCACGTGGCAGCGCTTTGAGAAGGGTTACCGTTTGAACCGACTCAAACTCTACGAAGTATTCCTGGAGCAGCGGCAGTTTGATGTGTTTCAGGCTTACTATAAAGACCTGCGCCGCCAAGACCTCAGCGGACTGCCCTGGGCCGACCGCCTGGTCATTGCCTTGCCGCCAAGACTGGCCTGCTGGCCCGTCCGCTGGTACAAGTGGTGGCTCAGGCGGAAGTCACGCTAAGAGGTAGCCCGCGAGCAGCCAGCCGTTCCAGGCCCACAGCCACAGCGTAAGCAGCGTGACCAAAAGGCGCAGGCCCAGATGGGCCAATCCCCTCTTTTCATGTATCAGGAAACTGATGGCCACGGGCACGACGAAGACCCAGTGGGCCGTCATGATATAGACCTCGTTCAGACCGAAGCCCAGGCCGAGGTGCAGCGCGAGGTCGAAGGCCATGCAGGAAAGCAACATCCAGAGAAAACGGCTACGCCAGCCATACCAGAGGCCACCCAAGAAGAGCAGCACGAGCAGCAGTTCGACGGCATAGTTGAACCAGTAGCGATAGTTGATGATGACGGGCCGCGAGCGCAGGGTGTCCTCCAGCAGGTTGTCCTGGTGCAGCTGAAAGCTTTCGCCCAAGAGGTTTTCCACCGTGCTGTCCCAGCGGGGCGTAGAGATGTCAGTCCAAGACAGGAATCCCGTCTTGCTGATGGTTTTTCCCTTATGCGCATTCCAGGGGTCTTTCATGTTCCGCTCGTGCACCTGCCAGAGGTAGTGCTGATAACGCCGCTTGGCTTCCAGTTTGATGGAGGCCGAGTCGAGGAACGTCGTCGCGGTGTCGGCCACAGCCTTCTCGTAGGCCCGCAGCTCGGCGGCACTCTGAGCACGCCGCTCGGCCGCCTTCTTCTGTTCGCGGGGCTCGATGACGGTGGTGTAGCGCCACTGGGCGTAGCCCCAGATGGCAGCAACAGGCAGAAGCACAGCAAAGAACAAATACTTGGGATTCCAGAAGCGGCGTCCGTTGGTAAAGAGCGCCATGATGTAGGTCTTCACGCCGTTGCTCATCGTGATGCCAGCCGTCAGCAGGAAGAGCACGACGGTCTGCACGACGGTAAACTGCTTGCCCTTCTTCATCTTCTTGCCAGCCAGGTACATGGTCAGCGTAAGTAGCGTCATGGAGGGTGCAAAGTGGTCGGGCACGATGTAGGTCAGCGTGACGTAGGCAAACGAGAACGTCAGATACGCCAACAGGTTGGCATCGATACGGCCCAAGCCTACCACTTCGCGCAGGGTACGGCGGATGAAGACAAAGGCGTAGAGGGCAAAGACGAGGAGCATCGCGGCCACAATGACCTGAGCCAGGTTCAGCCCCGTGCAGGCATAGAGCAGGGCGTTCAGCTGCGTCAGCGGCCAGAGCATGTCGGCCAGCAGCGGATGGCGGTGGACAAAGAAAGCCAGGTGCCACTGCGTCAGCGTACTGTAGATGAGCGAGTCGAAGCCCGAGAGGCGGAAGTTGTCGAAGAAGTCGGTGGTCTTCTGCGTGTGCATGAAGATGTCGGCATACTTGCTGACCAGCAAGTAGTTGAGCCACGTCATATACAACATCAGGGGCGTAGAGGCCAACCACTCGCCGGGCCTTACGACCAATAACTTAAGAATCTTAAACAATGTCTTCATCTTCTTATTTGACCATTTTACTATTTCACTATTTGACTATTTGACTAATTAACTATTTAACCATGATTCCTTCGTCGGCCCATGCCAAGAGTTCACGGTCGCCACGGCTGTCGCCGTAAGCAATGATAGCAGAATCCCTACAACCCCTCTCGGCCTCCCCAAAGGGAAGGGGTGCCTTCACGGAGTCCATATTCCTTAAATATTCCTTTAGTCTGCGTACCTTTTCTGGGCCGTAGCAGTTGGGGGTACTGAACCGCCCGGTCAAGACGCGGGCGCTGGCATCGGAGTCCGTGAAGGCACCCCTCCCCTTTGGGGAGGCCGGGAGGGGTTGGAGAGTTTCGGGTTCTGTCCCCACCACCTCTACTTCTGGGAAGAAGGGCTGCACCCACTGCACGATGCTGGCCGTACAGATGAGCACGTGGTTGCCCTCCTGCTGAGCCTTTTGCAGGATGGTGACAGTGTCCGGACGGAGGATGTGACGATACTGACGGGCAAAGGAACGGCCACACTCCGTAAAGCGCTGCTCCGACCAGCCACGGAAGAAGTGACTGAAGACGCGCTCCTTGACCTTGTTGTTATTGAGGAGGCGCAGCTTCATGAGCACTAACTGCAGACCGTAGCGCAGCATGCCACGAAGGAAAGCCCCCTCTCCGCAGGCGTAGCGAATGAAGAGCAGAAACGTGTCGCGCGTAGTCAGCGTGCCGTCGAAGTCGAATACTAAGAGTTTCTTCATTGTTTTATCAGTAAGGATAAGAGCCGATGCACCAACCAGGCCAAGGCGAGCGACGCGGCCGTCATGAGCAGCAGCGTAAGCCAGAAGCCCAGGTCGAGCGGTCGCAGGTACTTCAGCACAAAGTTAACATGAACAAGATAAAGTTCCAGACTGAGCATGCCGACGAAGGCCAAGGTCTTCAGCAGCCACTGCGGAGCACGTGAAAAAGCTCTCGACAACAGCAGGAGGGCCGACATGCTGAGCGGTATATAGACCATACGCTCCAGGAACAGCGGGAAGCGGCCCCGCAGTCCGTTCTCGAAATTCACGCATACGCCCAAACTCAGCACAAAAGTGAGCAGGAGCAGCCACAGGGCGTCAGCCGGCAACTGCCGTTCCTCCTTCACCCACAGACCGGCATTTATGCCGAGCAAGAAGATAGGCACACGGCTGAACAGGATTTCCAGGTGTCCCAGGGATGTGTTGAGCGGTTTCCAGTATTGCAGCAGTACGCAGAACACCATAGCTACCAACGGCAGCCACCGCCACACAGGACGATTCAGAATGAGCTTCATATAGAACGGGGCAACGAGGTAGAAGACCAGAATCATGGGGATAAACCAGAACTCATCGACGAAGCCGCTCCACAAGCGCCAGCCTATGAGCACATTGCCCACGGTCTGCCACAGCGTGAACTTGCCCTTTATATATAGAGGTATATAGTAAAGGCTGGAGAGCAGCAGCCAGGCAGGGTAAATGCGCTGAAAGCGGCGGCGGTAAAACAGAGGAAGCCTTCCCCACCCCTCGCCCAAAGAGGGGGCTTTCGTCCAAGCGTACCAGAGGCCAATGCCACTGAGGAAGAGGAACATATCGACGCCAACGTTGCCGCAGCGGTTGACGCAGAACCAGAAGGTATCGTGACGCGTAAAGCCCACGTGGAACATCATGACGGCGAGCATGGCCACGCCCATCAGTTCGCCGCGAAAGCGGCTCAGGTCGTGCAGGTTAAAGGGTTTCATTGGCAGTTGGGTTTTGGTTTTTCATCTTTGGCAAATGGCCAACAATGCTTCGTTAAGAGCCACGACACGATGAAGGTGGCTACGGCATAGAGCAGCAGACCGGCATAAAGGTCGCCCCGATGAGAGATGGGAATCAGAATCTTGCGCAACGCAGGATGCACTACGAACATGGCGGCCGACACACCACCCGTCCAGACCAGCCAGCCTAATACGGGTTCGGGGGTCAGCTTAACGAAGGCTATGCCCGCTATGATGATGGCTACAGGCACCCACAGCCACGCCTGGGCTGACAACAGACTATAGACAACAGACAACAAACAACAGGCAACAGCCGACAAGGCCCATTGCCACTTCTTCAGCTGAAAAGCGCCATAACGGCCGGCCAGCACGCCCAGTCCGAAGGGCAGCATACCGCCGATGCAGTTGTAACGCAGGCGGTTCAGCGTCACCACATCGTCAAGGAATGGCAGCTGCACCAGCCAGCAGACGGCCACGAGTGCCACCACAAAGCCCCAATGACGACGACAGACGAGCAGCCGATAGACGATGTAGAGCTGCATCATCAGCCCGAAGAACCAGAACGGCCCAGGCCAGATGACCTTATCGGGCGACGGCAGCAGGTTGTTGAACATGAGCAGCTGGGCCACCACGTTGAGCAACTGGTAACGGTGGGCGCCAGGCGTCACGTTGTCAACCACGAGGAAGAGCACGAAGCCCACAATCATCATGCGGAAGAGTTTGAGGTAGTGGAGCCTGCACCAGCCTGCAAACCCCTCCCCTTTGGGGAGGCAGGGAGGGGTTGTAGGGGTTTCATATTTCTTCACCAACCCATAGCCGCTGAGGAAGAGGAAAAGGGGCACGCCGTAGTGGCCGAAGTAGGAAAGCAGGTGGATGGGCAGATTCCAGTCAGGGTCGGCGAGCACGCTGAGCAACCGCTCATTGTTGGCCTCGGAGAAGGTAAACTCGTTCTCCTTGACGGCCACGCGCAACCAGTGGCAGTAGTTATGCAGCATGATGCCGAGGATGGCTATGCCGCGCAGGGCTGAACATTCTTTTCGTGTTAACACCTTTGTATATTTACGATTTACGGATTTTCGATTTTCGATTTATTGCACTCAACGCTCTACCTTCAACTTGTTATAGTCCTTCTGGTTCTTCAGCAGGCGGGGGCGCAGGCTGTCAAACTGCGTGGAGAGCAGGTCGTACTGCGGACGGTAGAGGGGGCTATGGATGCCGGCCAGCCGTAGTAACAGGTGGGGCAGGTTGTCGGTCATGAAAGGACGCTGACGTGCCGCCCTGACGGCTTCGTAGATGTGGGGGTGGCGCTCGCGGTTTAGGGGCGAACACCATATCCAGAAGGGAATCTCAAACTCCTCGCGTGCCAGGCGGTAGTCTATCTGCGCCGAGTGCAGGCGGCCATACATGGGCCGTGGCGGGTTGTGGGCCTCTTCAGCGTGGTCGGGCATGTAGATGACTACGGCATCCTGCTGTTCGTAACGCCGCAGCACCTCGTTGACCACCGAGTCGTTATAGAGCAGCGAGTTGTCGTAGTCGGCCAGCACGCCCAGCCGCTTCCGGCTGAGGTCGGGCCGGTGGTAGTCGGCAGGCTTGAAGTGGCGGCGGTTCTTGGGGTAGCGGGCGTAGTAGTCCAGGTGCTGGCCCATGAGATGGAAGATGGTCAGCGCGGGGCGGTCGTCACGGGTCGTCTGGTCGTAGTACGACAGCAAGCCTTCATCGTAGGTGAAGAGCTGCGGGTTACGCTCGTCGAAGAGCTGCGTGCTGAGCTTGGGGTTGTTCAGGAAGAAGCCTCCGCTGAAGTCATAGACCTTCTCCGTGGGTTTCGACATGAACTGGTTGGTAAGAAACGCGACCCTATAGCCCGCCTTGCGGAACACCTCGGGGAAGAGGGGCGCGTCGCACCACTCGCCCGCGTCGCCCACGGCATGCAGCGAAAGAAAGTGCTTGAAGACGTAGCTCGTAAGGTTCCACGGAGCCACCACGTCGGTGAAGACCACGAGCGAGCTGTCCTTGGCACGCTCCAGCTGCCGGGGCGTGGTGGGCATGTCGTAGCCGTAGAGCTGCGAGTGGTAGCGGTTGTAGCTCTCGCCGATAATGAGCACGATGTTGGGTGTAAGATGCGAGCAGCTATCCACAACGATGTGCTGGCGGGCTACGGCCAACTGACCAATCTGGCGGGCCGCCAAATGGTTGGCATAGAGGCTGAATGCCAGCCTATAGACGGGCAAGTAGAGGTTGGCACAGTCCTTGCGCGTCAGGTCGTGCTCTACCTGGCCGATGGTGTCGTGACTGAAGAGCCTCCACATGGCCGTCTTGTTGGGCCAGACAACGACAGCACAGACCGCCAGCAAGCCAGCAGCCAGGATGGCGTAAGGCCAATGGGCCCTAGAAACCCTAGAAGCCCTAGAAGCCCTAGAAGCCCTAGAAGCCCTAGAAGCCGCCCACCCCAAGTGGGCGGCCATCACCAGAAGCAGCCAGCCAAACTTGGTGAAGAGCAGGTCCCAGCCGACGTAGGAGCGGAAGAACTCCGAGGTCTCGCGGCCGTCGGTCTCTAAGGCCAGCATGAGCATGGTGGGGGTGAGGGTCGATTCGAAGCGTACGTAGCAGAACATATCGACCAAGGCGATGACATAAAGCACCAAGGCAACCACCCAGCGCACGTAAGGGCGCACTTTTTGGGGAACAAGCAACAGCAGGCAACAAAGCACGTAAAGGTCGAAGTACAACTCTGGGGCAGACAGTTCGTAGGGCTTGGCACCAGCCAAGTGCAGGGTTATCTGCAACTGCGTACACAAATAGCCCAGCACAAACATGCAGACGAAGAACACGAGGTTCTCACGAATAGGACGGAAGGGAACCTCCAATAACCGTTCCCAAAGAGGAGTCTGTTGACCCGTGCCGGTATTACTCTGCATACAGATGATGTTCCTCGATATAGGTTACTACCGGTTCCGGTACCAGTCCGTCAACAGACTGGCCGGTACGGATTCGATGACGGATATCGGTACTTGACACATCCATGAGCGGCAGTTCTATGGTCCCGGGGTACGGAGCACGAGGATAAACTACCACACGGTGGTTTCTGAGAATATCTTTCCAATGATACCAGCGTTCAAAATGAGCCCAGTTGTCACCGCCTACAATCAGCGTGAACGTCGTCTCGGGGAAATCTTGTCGCAAGTGCTGCAGCGTGTTCCAAGTATAGGACGGCTTAGGCAACTGAAGCTCGTAGTCAGAGGCTCTCACCCCCTCCACGTTGCGAAGTGCCAGCTGTGCCATCTCATAACGCTGCCGGTCGTCCAACAAATCAGCCTGCCGCTTCAGCGGATTCTGGGGCGACACCATGAGCCATACTTCGTCCAAATGGCAATGTTCACGTAGTGCCTTTGCCAAAGCGACATGCCCCACATGAATAGGGTTAAACGAGCCGCCGAAGAGGCCGACTGATACCCCTCCCGGCCTCCCCAAAGGGGAGGAGGGCCTTGACGGACTTCCTGTTGTACTACCCATACGCATTGTTGTTTATTTCCGGAGCCCGTGAAGGCCCTCCTCCCCTTTGGGGAGGTCGGGAGGGGTTAAAAAATCCCTCACTATCTCCAGCGTAAGCTGTTTAGCCTGTGCCAGGTCATCGTTGACCACCACCTTGTCGAACTGACTAGCAAACGTCAGTTCGTATTCGGCCTTGGCCAGTCGCTGCTCAATGGCCTCGGGGCTGTCGGTAGCACGACCCTCCAAGCGGCGGCGCAACTCGGCTATAGAGGGGGGCTGGATGAAAAGGCTCAAAGCACGGTCACCATAGAACTTCTTGATGTTCACGCCCCCTTTCACGTCAACGTCGAATACCACGTTCTGGCCGGCCTCCAACTGGCGTTCTACCTGCGACTTCAGCGTGCCGTAGAAGCGTCCCTGATAGACCTCCTCGTACTCTAAGAACTCGCCCCGCCCTATACGCTCACGAAATTCCGTTTCCGACAGGAAGAAGTATTCAACGCCGTCCTGCTCGGTGCCGCGCGGATGACGTGACGTACAGCTGATGCTGAAGGCCAGTTTCAGCTCCGGATGCTCCATCATAAGCCATTGCACTATGGTTGACTTGCCGCTACCCGAAGGAGCAGAAAAGATTAATAACCTGCCTGGCAACCTCTCCGAAGACCCCTCCCGGCCTCCCCAAAGGGGAGGAGGGCTTTGACGGGGTTCTCTGTTTTCTTTATTCATAGCTTTGACTTTATGTTTTCTAATACTTCATCAATATTGCCTAATACTTCTTCATTAGTAAAACGGATGACCGAGAAGCCCTCCTGCTGAAGAAATGCTGAACGTTCCGCATCTTGCTGTTGTTGCTCCTCTGGCTGATGATAACCTCCATCTACTTCGATGATGATTTACCATTACATAACTTGTCCGTGAAGGCCCTCCTCCCCTTTGGGGAGGTCGGGAGGGGTTTACAGCGCATTCAGCACCTGCTCCTTGATCTGCTCCAGCTCGTCCTTCATCTTGACCACGATGTTCTGCATCTCGGCCTGGTTCGACTTCGAGCCCGTGGTGTTGATTTCGCGGCCCATTTCCTGAGCTATGAAGCCCAGTTTCTTGCCCTGCGTGCCCCCGGGTTCGGCCATGGTCTCTCGGAAGTACTTCAGGTGGTTGGCCAGACGCTGCTTCTCCTCGCTGATGTCCAGTTTCTCTATGTAGTAGATGAGCTCCTGCTCCAGGCGGTTCTTGTCGTAGTCGGCTTCGGGAATCTGCTTCAGGCCGTCGATGATGCGCCCGCGAATCTTCTCTACCCGCTGTTTCTCCCACGGCTCGATGTCACGGAGCAGCTGCTCAATGTTATCTATCTTTTCGCTGAACTTACGCTCCAGCGCGGCACCCTCCTGCCTACGGAAGCTCAGCAGCGCGGCGAGCGCCTCGCTGACGGCCTGGCGTGCTACGAGCCATTCCTGCTCGTCGAGCACCTCAACCTCGGTCTTCGTCAGCACGTCGGGCATGCGCATCAGCGTCTGCAGCCAGTCTTGTGGTTCAGGTATGCCGGTACGCTGCGTGATGGTCTTCAGCTGCTGGTAGTAGTTCTCGATGAGCGCCCCGTTCACGGGCGTGGCATCGACCAGGGTGTCTTTCTCTGTCCAGATGCAGAAATCCACCTTGCCGCGCACCAGTGCCTCGCTGACCATCTGGCGCAGCTCCATCTCCTTCTCACGATAGAGCGGGGCAATGCGCGTCTGAAGGTCGAGCTGTTTGGAGTTCAGCGACTTCACCTCTACGTTGATTTTCTTGTCCTTGTAGGCCACGACCGCCTTGCCGTAGCCTGTCATTGATTGTATCATATCGTCTTTTTGCTGTATATATAATGAGAGTGCAAAGGTACGGCAAATATTCATATTCCCCAAAAATGACAGAAGAAAAAATACGAAAAACTTGTATTTGTCGCTATTTTTCCGTACCTTTGCAAAAACCTTCTATTTCTGTACGTTCTTGCAGAAGAAAGGCAATATAGGTTTTCAGCGGCCGTTCAAATACTTTTCAGCGGCCGCTCAAATACTTTTCAGCGGGCGTTGAAATACTTTTCAGCGGCCGCTGAATTCCTGATACCCCCGGGGAAACTACCCGTTACCCTGCCATAAAC
>ODAJ011559288.1_pt1 | contig 11320 bp, 11 predicted proteins | sample 1539241 | NCBI WGS metagenome assembly ODAJ01 (sample SAMN02144231, study PRJEB22623) | gut metagenome | biome: sheep rumen | host: Ovis aries | place: New Zealand | reverse complement strand
GGCCTCTATCAGATGTATGATTACATGCAGGCGCATGGTGAGACAGCTGCTGCCGTTGTCTACGGTGGTTACAAGTGCGCCTTAGTTCCTGTTATCTACGGTATCATCATCCTTCTTATCTCCCTTATCGTCCACCTCTGCCAGAAGCCCAGAATATAATAAGGTATAAAAGACAACGCCCTCATCTTCCGGGAGAGAGGGCGTTGCCATTTTTATAAAGTTTAGAGTTTAGTGTTTCTTGAGTTGGAGAGGGGTTGATTTTTCACTTAATTTATAATGACTTTCTTAACTTTGTTTCCCTTCTTCTCTATCACCATACCGCGATGCGGACGGTTAAGAGCACGCCCATCAATGGAGAAGTACTTGGATTCTGGAGCATCCGTCTCGTATGCAGGACTGGCATGGATGCCATCGGGATCGTCAGTGACCAACAGGTTATAAGAGGCGCTGACACCTTGATCGCTGATGAGCGTTACCAATGTCCTTCCCTCGCGAAGGGGAGTGACGACACCGTTATTGCTAACGGAGGCAATGGTAGGATCGCTGACAGTCCATTCCCACTGATCGTATTCGGCATAAATCGGTATGGGACGTGCGTGTACCACGAACGTCTGATCAACTGCCAGACATATTTCCTTGGCATCTAACTGGATGCCCTCGATAGCTGTGCGCGGGTGTCCTCCGACAATCATGTGAGGCGTGGCTCCCTGCTGACCGTTAGAAATCTGTCCTCCCCAACCCAATTCACCGTATTTTCCCGTTCCCCAGGTCCATACGCTACCGTCCTGTTTTTGTACAACAACAAACTGCCCCCCAATGTCAACGTTGGCCACATCTTCCATGACTTTTATAGGAGTTAGTTGAATCCCCTGAGCGGCAGTCGTCAACTCTCCGTAACTACCGTCGCCCCACATCCACAGAGAATGGTCGGATTTTATGGCAGCAACCACATGGGAACCAACATTTACAGCAATTACATCGTCTAGCATCTTTACGGGCTTATCCACGGGTATGTTTCCTGCACCGCCTAAACGTCCACAACTGCCACTACCCCACATCCATAACGTACGGTCTTTGCGGATAACGGCTGCGGCAAAGTCATCCCACCGGGAGGCAGACACATAGTCTATATCCTCCATGACGGGAACGAAGGAGAACTGGTTGCGGGTGGTACCAGCCTTTATCTGCTGTAGATGGTTATGCCCGCATCCGTACAGTTGTCCCGAAGCTGTAAGGGCCAGCGTGCTGCCGTATCCGGAAGCTACCTGAACAACGTTCTGCGGCAGAGTGTTTTGACTTCTAGCAACGGAATACGTGGTGCCATCGCCCTGCTGACCGTAGTCGTTACGTCCCATCAGTGTCATCTCCCCGTTGTCGCCAATGACGGCAGAGGTCTGGGCCCCAGCTACGATACGACATTGGTCTGACTGGATGCGATCAAGGCTGGTGATATAGCAGAGGCCGTTATAACTATTTATATTTAAAGACCCCATCTCGCCACAGAACGACCTTCCCCAGGTGTAAACCTCGTTTTCTTTGCCGATAAGGACAACGTGCGAGTACCCGGCAACACAACTGCTCACCCCTGCTTCTATTAGCTGAGGTTTCCATATCAGGGAATCTGGGACAAAGCTACCATTGTAACCCTGACGCATAATCTTTCCCCATGCCCATAGTTCTCCGTTCTGTTTTGTTGCTACTGCCATCTCGTAGCCTGCAGAGATTTGCTTGATATTTTTTCCTCCGGAAATAATCCACTGACCGGCGGTGTTCGGTTCTCCATTGAACGACTGCACGAATCCGTAGGGAACGTTGATAGAATAGATTCTGTCATCATGAAGAGGCTCGGATGGGACGATATATATTCTGTTTCCGCAGACGTAGTTCTCTGTCGCCACGATTGTTCCCATGGGATACTCTGTCAGGACAATCTTCTGCTGCGAAGTGGGGACAAGAGCAGTGTTGTAGGTAATGAAGGGAACCACATTGTCGAACCTGCTGAGTGTATCCTTTTCATAATCGGGGTAATACGAAACAGCATCCACATGGGTTACCTTAACAGTACGATCCAGATACGCATTCTTGTAACCGTCACATACTGCCATCGCACGTATGCGTACATTCTTATCTATGGTTAGATAACCGGAGGCGGGCAAAACAGGTGATTGAAGTGTCGGTTCACTACCATCCGTCGTATAGTGGATGACAGCATTAAAGCAGTTTGTCCATATATGGATGATTCCCCCTGGGGCCATGTAATCCTCGGTGGGCATATAGGAGAAGGACTGATTATCCAGATCGCCTGTGGTGAAAGTGAAGATAAAATCATTGGGGTTCTCACCACCCCACTTGTTGCATAGAGCACCTTTTGGAATCACGAACTTGTAGGTGGTAAAGGGCTTCAGCGGTTTGTCTGGAATAAAATAGACTATGTCATAGGACAGGTGGGGAGTTCCGCTTACCTTAGCTCCGGAAGTTTGTTCATAGCGGATGTTGGCAAACTGGGAGCCTTGTGTATAGTCGGTGCTGATTTTGGCATACACCTGTCCCTGGTCATTTACATTAATACCCGTACTCCCATCACTCGCACAGGTGACGTCAAAAGGTGGATGGGTGACGGTGACATGGGTAGAAGCACTAAGACCATTGTTGGTGGTAACGGTCACTGTAGCTTCTCCCGGACTAACGCCTGTGAGACGGCCATAGGCATCTACGGTTACCACCTGCTCATTAGAGCTCTTCCAATTCATACTCTTTACCGATGAGCCACTTGGAGAGAAGGTGGGTATTAATGACCGGGTCTCCTCGCATGCAATGGTCAAATCCTGGGGCAGTGATATGCCTGTGGCAACAGTGTGAACCGTGACATAACAGTTTCCGGTAAGGCCTTCAGCAGTACGGGCGGTTATTGTGGCAGATCCCGGTCCTACTGCATTGACATAGCCGGCAGTGCCTATTGTAGCCACCGAGGTATTGTTGGATGACCAGGTAACGGAGCTTGTCGTGCCTGAAGGTTTGAAAGAGACTGAAAGTCCGACCATATCGCCCACATACATTTCGCAGGAGCTGGGTGTGACGCTTATGGAGGTAGGCTTGTTGTCGATAACATCAAACTCCCAACTGGCATATACGATATCCGTATCGCCGCTAAGTGGTTTTTTAAGGTATATGGTAATAAAGACATAGCCGTATCCGGGTTTTACGGCTTCTATCGTTGTGCCCAATTTGCTACGCGGACCTATTTCCCGAATGCCGTTCCCGGAGACGTCAAAATCTGTACTTTGTATGATGTATCCCACCCATGTAGTATTCACGGAACAGTGGAAGGTTTCGCCTACCATAATTGTCTTTTTGTAATCGTATTGTGCCGATGCTACTAATGGAAGCATAAGCGTCAACAGGAGCATATAGATGTGTATTGTCTTTTTCATGATGTATACGGTTAGTTAGAATACTACTTGAATGGCACGTACCGGTTCTATCTCCTCTACATTATCGTTATTGTCCGTTGCTGTTACCACGATACGGTAGGTATGTCCCTTCTGACCATAGAAGAAAGCGCCTGGCTCTGTCAGGTCGGACTTCCACAGGATGAAGGGACCGTTTTCCTCAGCATAATAGACGTTGTATTTCTTTACACCGACGTCATTGTCCGTAGCACTCCACATGATATTGGCACCAGACGACGAAGCCTTTACACTGCCCTCGCTAACATTGTTAACCGTAAAGGTGGTAACAGGAGGCTCAAGGTCTATATAACGGAACAGCACAACCTGTTCATTGCTTTTCGTGTTCTCATTCCCCACACTGTCACGTGCCAGGACATAGATGGTACGGTTACCGTCGTCTTTTGCTTCGTACAGGTACTCTGTGTCGGTGGTGACAAACGTCTCGTCATAAGACCATACACCACGATCCACTTCTATTACGAGTGTGTAATCCTGCACACCCGACCAGTCATCCTTTCCCGTCCAGCGTATCAGCAGTTTTCTGTTGTTAACTTCCTCGGGCAGCTTCTCCAATGTAACCACTGGCGGATCCTGGTCGCTGATGGTTGCCCCCACCATTGGCGAGCATGCACCGGTATCATCATAGATGAATAGGTCCAGATAGCATTTGCCCAAAGCATAGTCGCGGTCGGCAATCACCTCATCGGGAACCCTTAGGTTCATATCGATATAATACAGTCCGTTGTTGTAGAGCATGGCCCCTTCCTGCATTTCTCCGAAGCGTCCATTCCAGCAATAGCGATATCGGGCGAGTCCTGTCGCGCTAGGATTGTTACTATATGCCCGCACATATACGTGTATCGTTTGGTCAGCCCCCAATCGGGTATCTATGGTGCCATATCCGCGTGGAACATCAGGATAGATCACGAATCCCGTTCCGCCAGCTGGCCCCACAGGCTTTCCGTCACTACCGTTGGGCACATTCTGCGGGTTTGCGGGAGAGCTCTTGTACAGACCAAACATGCTGGTAAACGAGAGCGTCCTGCAACTGAATGTACACTGGGCATTCTGGTTTAGCGATGGTGCTGTCGTGAGTGCTGTATTACTATAGCTGGCATCCTCGTTGTATCGGTATAGGCAGGTAAAGACTGTGTTGTAGTAGAGGCTGGGCAGAGCGGGATAGATGGTCCCGTTTCCATCGTAACCCAACACGCAATTGCGGTAAACTGCATAATGCGAATTGGGATACCATGTGTATATTACGCAGTTTTGGAATGTGGCCATATTGGATTCCGTATTATAGTCCATACAGTCGATAGTGGAATTACTGACAGTAAGGTTTTTGGCGCTACCCAAAACATTTAGGTTGTTTATGGCACACTGCTCTATACGTGTATCCTCGTGGGACTGGGAGGCTGTTACGGTTTGTATGCAGCAATGCTTGATGAGCGTCCCCTTACATGCTCCTATGGTAACGGTTCCCGAAACATATATACCCTCTATTCTTACCCCATCCGCTTCGATGGACAGGTTTTTGATCGAGGTATATTTGGGCGTTTCATATCCCGAGGCTGTCGTAAAGACGCCATAACCGATAATACTTACTGCTTTGCTAACAGGACCGTCCAATGCTGTGTATTCCCCTTCCGAAAGGGTAATGGTTTGTCCGTCGGATGCCGCATTATAAGCATTGCGAAAAGCATTCCATCCGAAGTAGGCTGTAATAAAACGACCGTTCTGATGAACAGAGGCTGAATAGGTTTGGGACAAGACGGTAAGCATATAGAAGATACTTATCGTCAATAGCAACAGTCTTTTCATATAGGCAGATATTGGATCTTTTTCTGCAAATATAGCGCTTTTTCTTTTACCACAAACAATATATAGAAAAACTTCTTCGGATTTTTGGGGGGACATAGTTGCACTTCAATAAATTATTCCTATATTTGCAGCGATGAATAAGTAATAACCTAATAAACAAGACCACATGAAATTTACACTAATGACACTACCGTATGCTCCGGATGCTTTGGAGCCGGTAATCAGCAAAGAGACCATAGGCTTTCATCACGGAAAGCATTTGGCTGGCTATGTAAATAACCTCAATGGGCTGATAGAAGGGAGCCCGTTGGCAGGATTGCCTTTGGAGGAGATTGTCCTGAAGGCTGAGGGTGGTATGCTCAATAACGCGGGCCAGATTCTGAACCATAATATGTACTTCGGGCAGTTCTGTGCGCCTAAGGCTGACAACAGGCCCACAGGGAAACTGGCAGAGGCTATCGTGCGCGATTTTGGCTCGTTCGAGGCATTCCAGGAGGCGTTCCAGAAGGCGGGAGCTACATTGTTTGGCTCTGGCTGGGTATGGCTGTCAGCAGATAAGGATGGCAAGTTGGTTATCACGCAGGAGGCAAATGCTGCCAATCCTATCCAGAAGGGACTGAAACCCTTGCTGACCTTCGATGTCTGGGAGCATGCTTACTATCTGGACTATCAGAACCGCCGACCTGACCACTTGGCCGCATTGTGGCAGATTGTCAATTGGAATGTAATAGAAAGCAGGCTTTAGCCCCCTCCCAGCCTCCCCCTTTAGGGGAGGAGCCAAGAGGTCGCAAGCAAAATGCGAGAAGGTTTAGCTCGACGGCCCGAAGGGGAAAGTCAACGAAGTAGCAATTAGACTCTAGACTTTAGGCGTTAGACTTTAGACTTTAGTCTTTAACTTGAATCGATCTATCATCTATTATCTATCATCTATTATCTATAAACTTACCACTGACTATAAACTATACACTATAAACTATAAACTTTATAAAAATATGAAAGAACTGAAAGGAACAAAGACTGAGCAGAACCTGAAGGAGGCTTTTGCCGGTGAGAGTATGGCCAGAAATAAGTACACATACTTTGCCTCTAAGGCCAAGAAGGATGGGTATGTGCAGATTGCCGCTATCTTTGAGGAGACAGCTGCCAACGAGAAGGAACATGCTAAGTTGTGGTACAAGTACTTGAACGGTGGTAGCGTAAGCGACACCAAGACGAATCTGGCAGATGCCGCCAATGGCGAGAACTTCGAGTGGACGGATATGTATGCCCGTATGGCTAAGGAGGCTCGCGAGGAAGGATTCGAGGAGATTGCCAAGAAGTTTGAGCTCGTTGGTGCTATCGAGAAGCACCATGAGGAGCGCTATCGCAAGTTGTTACAGAACATCGAGGATGCCATTGTATTCTCTCGCGAAGGTGATGTCATCTGGCAATGCAGCAACTGTGGTCATATCGTTATCGGTAAGAAAGCTCCCGAGGTATGTCCTACCTGCAACCATCCTCAGAGCTACTTCCAGATTAAGGCAGAGAATTATTGAAAATTAGAAATTTTCAAAGTGAAGAGTGAATGTTGATGCTCACTTTGATGGAAAATTTGAGGACCGCCTAAAATTAATAGAGACTATGTCATATTATGATATAACGAAGATAACGAAAGGGTACGTTGATATAATATGGGAATTGATGCCAGAAGTACGTGGAGTACAGGATGCTTTACAGAAAGATTTGGATAATTCTATGTCGAAATTTGAAAATCAATGGATAAGGTATTTAAATAGTGAAATGCTAAGGAACAAAAGTGAGATGATTTGAATTTAGAATTATGTGATGACTTATATGTTGGAATCAACGATTGTAATAACAGCCCATGACATAATCGCGACTTACAAGAAACGGGACATTTTTCTGCTCGGGAAAGATGTCCCGGTTTTCTTTTATGGAAGATATGTGCTTGTTACATGGAAAATATGTAATTTTGCACTAGGAACGCTCGCAAATATTGGGTAAGAATGTGAGTGTGTTGATATAATATAAAAGATGTTATATATATGAGAATTGAGGAGATAACGACATTGGAGGGGAAGCGGGGGAGGAGATACTTCTGCTGATGAGGGAGTTGGATCCTGAGATTAGGGTTACGTCTGAGATGCTGAGGAATGTGGTGGAGTCGGAGAATACGCACCTTTTTGCCTTGATGGATGGCGAGCGCATTATAGGGTGCGCGTCTTTTGGAATTATTGACACTCCCACAGGTAGGAAGGCACATGTAGAGGATGGTGCCAGGTTCCAGGGCATTGAGCATCCGTTGTGACTGGTCCTCGGGTGAGTTCCTTAGGTCATAATTCATTCGCATACGTGGAGAGGCTTTTGTCTGTTCTGTCAGTTCGTCTAGTATCTCTTCTGTTATCTTTATCTATTTTGGTGATTTTTGGAATGCGAATATAGCAAAATACCGCGATAAGGTGAAAGAAATCTATAAAATGCCATAAATTTTCTGCCAACAATTTGGGGACGATGGATTAATGCCTATATTTGGAACGAATTTCGAATATAGGCTGCATCTCGGACATAAAAAAAAATGAATTTGTTTTGTATGTCGCTCGATTTGCACTATCGTTTGAAACGAAATAAACTAAAACCGTGAAGCATATGAAAAAGAATTTGTTATGTATGGTGATACTAGCCTTGACGGCTATGTATATGACAGCACAAGAGGCTGTGGTGGTTTTTAAAGCTCCAGTTCCCATGTCAAAGAACATGAAAGGAAAGAACTGGCAAGTACTTGGTAATAATAATGGTGAATGGACAATCTATTCATTCAAGGAAGGTAAACTGATTTTTGCAAGCCTTGATGCCGATGGCAATGTAAAACAGCTGGTAGAACATAAAGATACAAAATTCTCTCTTATGAATGTCTTTGCTAAAGACCAAGAGATTTCCGTTTTGACATACGATGGAAATATCGGGGGAATACAGTGTAACACCTATGATTCGGAAACCTTTGCTCCAAAAGACCAAAAGACATTGACAGAGCAACGCAAGGATGTTTTTGACAGTTATTACATGAGTGTTTCCCGGAATGGACAATATATTGCGCTATTGACTAACTATATTCAAAAGAATATATACCATCATAAATTCTACCTCTTCGATCGTGATTTTAATATACTGACATCCGCTGAAGTGCTTCCGCAACCAGAGATGAAGAACTTGGCATCAGCTTTGGAAGCTGATATGAAAGTAACAAATGAGGGCAAGGTGGTTATTTCATCCTTCAGAACCATATTAAATAACGCCCGTGGTTACGGTGGAGATAAGTCGAAACTGAATTTTGGAAAAGCAACATATGCTACAGCAGACTACACGGTACAGGCGACCATAGACATTATCACGAAGGATGGACAAGAACATTATGACATAGATAATTCCATTAACGGTCTGGTAATGCGTCCCAACATAATGAATTTTGATGGTAGTCAAATGTTAGTAGGAATGTTTGTTGGAAATGTACACGGATCATATGCGGGCGGATTCGCTCTGACCAACAATTATGTTACATTAGCATGTGACTTGCAAAGCAAGACTGCTATTGAAAAGGGGAAACTTGCTTTGCCAGGAGCTCCGTGGTCGTGTTTGATGATGTTCAATAACAAGCCTACACGAATGAGTAACGTTATCAGGATGGCAGACGGCTCATTTATCGTCCCTACAGACAAGAATCCGCGCGACCCGTATAATCGTTTTGAGATTAACTTCAATCGTGAGTTCATCTGGGCGGATGCCGATGGCAGCAACCCCACTTTTGGCAGTTGGGGTAGCATGACGGTGAACAAACAACCGTTAATTTGGGGTGGCGTTTCTGTTGATGGTGGTATGAGTTATCGCTTCCCATATGCAGGGCGTTATTGGATGATTGATATCCCTGATACAGAAATAGGAACAGGCACCCTACGCAGTTGTACAAGGGATGGGAAAATGACCCAAACCACACCTGAAGGTTTTCAGAACATAACTATCAACAGCCATATCATAAGCATGGGTGATGGTAAATTCTCTGTTCTGAATATAGGCAAACAGAACAAAGAAGAGGTCTTCCAGATAGGTTCTATTGAGATGAAATAAAATATAATGGCATCAGGGGAAACCAACCTTCCTCTGATGCTTAACCCTAGACTATCACCTCTAATCTTTGGCAACAGGCCAATAAAAACTAACGTATTGTAAAGTGTAGTTGATAAAAATGTTGTATTTTTGCAGTCGAATTGACAAGAAGTGAAAATACAACCATATTTATGAGTAATCCATATACCACAGCAATACTGCTATTGCATTGCCCTGACCAGCAGGGTATCATCTCGGAGGTAACAAAGTTTATAACGGATAACAAGGGAAACATCGTTTACCTGGATCAGTATGTCGATAAGGTAGAGGGGATGTTCTTCATGCGTATAGAATGGGAACTGGAAGGGTTCCAGATCCCGCGCGAGAAAATCTATGATTATATCACTACGCTGTATTCCCAGCGCTATCAGATGAAGTTTAGCCTATATTACAGCGATAAGCGTCCTCGCATGGCGATATTCGTCAGCAAGATGAGCCATTGTCTGTACGACCTGTTGGCCCGTTGGAAGGCAGGTGAGTTCAACTGCGACATCCCCTGTATTATCTCTAACCACGAGGACCTGCGCTATGTGGCTGAACAATTCGGCATTCCTTATTATGTATGGAGCATCAAGAAGGACCACTCTAACAAGGCTGAGGTGGAGGCTGCCGAGATGGAGCTGTTGAAAAAGGAGGACATCTCGTTTATCGTCCTTGCCCGTTATATGCAGATTATCAGCGACGAGATGATAGCGGCCTACCCTCATCACATCATCAATATCCACCATTCGTTCCTGCCCGCCTTCATCGGTGCCAAGCCTTATCATCAGGCCTACGAGCGAGGCGTGAAGATTATAGGAGCCACCAGCCACTATGTAACGGCCGAGTTGGATGCCGGTCCTATCATAGAGCAGGATGTGGCCAGGATTACACACAAGGATACTCCCGACAGCCTTGTCCTAAAGGGCAAAGACCTGGAGAAGATTGTCCTCTCCCGTGCTGTCTCCAAGCATATCCAGCGCAAGATCCTAACCTACAAGAATAAGACGGTAATCTTTAGTTAATTGTTGGTTTACCGTTCTTCGTTTATTTTAGTGTAGAGTATAGAGTTTAGAGTGAAGAATCTTCTTTTAATTCATAATTCAAAATTGACGGTTATCGTTGAGCGGTTAGCGACTTGAAACTTGAACGCCGAAGGGGTCAAAAGCAAAAAAAGGTTGCTGTGTTGCAACCTTTTTTACTTTTTTTCGGTATTTTTGCATCGTAAACCTTGATAAAACAAATTACAGAGGATATGGTAATAGACAAAAAGATACTGGATGAGTTGACAGAACAGGCGAAGAAGAGCCCGAGGCTGAGAATGAATTATGACTTGCGCACTTCGCCTGATGTGCAGTCCCAACGCATGCTGAACGCGCTGGAGCCTGGGACAATAATGCCAATACACCGACACAAGGAAACCTCCGAGACGGTGGTGTGCGTCAGAGGACATTTTGAGGAATACCTGTATGGATACACGAAACTACAGAGCGACGGAACACCGGATCCTGACAGCTTCGGAATCGTGGAGACGGTAGACATGGTGCCTGGAGGGCCTATCGTGAATATTCCTGCCGGACAATGGCACAGTTTGAAATGCTTGGAGAGCGGAACGGTGCTGTTCGAGGCCAAAGACGGTGCGTATAGACCCCTTGCGGAGGATGAGGTGATGGATGAAAGATGAGAGTTTAGAGTTTAGAGTGTAGAGTTTAGAGGCAGTTCATGCGCCAAGGGCGCAGAGTTTCAAGTTTCAAGTTTCAGGTTTCAAGTTGGTTTTTTAGCCCGAAGGGCGGGGTTTTTCTTTTTGAAAGCTTAGATATCTAAAAGATATGTTATGCTATTGGCAGGAAGATGGTGGAAGCTTGCTTATGACCAGCTTCATGGCGATAACAGAACAAAGGCACAAAGTGCCC
>ODAJ014757985.1_pt1 | contig 11324 bp, 10 predicted proteins | sample 1539241 | NCBI WGS metagenome assembly ODAJ01 (sample SAMN02144231, study PRJEB22623) | gut metagenome | biome: sheep rumen | host: Ovis aries | place: New Zealand | reverse complement strand
CATGGTGGGGGCCATGCGGTTGTCGTGGGAGGTCCAGGTGAGGTATTTGCCTTGGGCTTCGCGGAAACCGCGGTTCAGCGCTCCGGGCAGCTTGAGGTTGGTCTCATTGTTGAAGATGCGGATACGGCTGTCTTTTTCGGCGTACTGCTGCATGATCTCCAATGAGTTGTCCTTGGAACAGTCGTTGACAATGATGAGTTCCCAGTCGGTGAACGTCTGAGCGATGACGCTGTCGATGGACTGCGCCAGGAAGCCTGCGCCGTTGTAGCAAGGAAGGACGATGGAGACGGTGGGGGTCATTTGTTAAAACTATCTATTGCTTCTTTCAAGGCCTGTAGGAATTGATGCCCGTATTTCAGGTCGGGCTCCATGTAGTTGCCCTCGGCCCATTCGTTCCAAGATTTCAAAAAAACAAAGGAATCCTCGTCGTTTTTGTTCTGAACAAGGCTCAGTATCTGGGTTGCGTGTTCTTTCAGCAAGTCGGGGGTGTAGTTGTACATGATGAGACCTTCGCGTCCTGTACGAGGGCTATGGTCCCATCCGGAGATGATGGTAGGATAGATGCTGGGGTTGGCATCCAAGGAGTTGTAGAAGAACTGCATGGTGTCCTTGAATTCGAAGGCTTTTGGTGGCAGGGTGTTTCCTGACAGTTTGTTTTTTATCTTCTGCCCAAATGACATACGGTGTTTCAGTTTCCCGTAGAAGTCCTCGAGGCGGATAGTTGAGATTGCGTCCATGCCAAGCTGTTGCATGGAGGCAAGAGTATGTTCGTCGGTGTGCAGGGAGAGTCCGATGAAAAAGATTCCGGGTAGGCCGTTCTTCTGGGCAAGGGTTTGCCACAGGTCGACGAATGCTTTGCAGTCGGGGATGTTTTGGGGGAAGTATATTGTGAAAAGAGGGCATCCATTCCGTTTGATATACCGTTTGTCGAGGAATGCCGGCAGGACGGAATAGAAATGCTCTGTGTAGTCTTTCTCGCCGCCGTAGGTTTGTTCGATGAGGACTTTGCGGTTTTTCAGTCCATGGTCAAAACCCTTCCAGGACTCGTTGGCCCAGGAGAGGCAGAAGGGGAAATCGGGTTCGCCGGAGGAGACAACTTCATTGAAGGGACGTTCCAGAAGCTGTTTGTTGTTGCCGAACCAGTAATGCCAGTAGCAGAAGCCGTGGATGCCATACTGTGCTGCCAGGCGGGCTTGTTCGATGCGCGTCTCAGGAACGCGGAGGTCGTAGTAGCCTAAGTCGGCAGGCACTTTTGGCTGGTAGTGACCTTGAAAGAGAGGCGTAGCCTTGCCGACGTTGGTCCATTCGGTAAATCCTTTGCCCCACCAAAGGTCATTTTCCGGTATGGGATGGAACTGAGGGAGGTAGTATGCTAAGACTTTAGGTTTCATGAGAAAAACTTTCTTTTTAGGAATCGCCATGGTTTTAGGAGGGAATGACCCAGACGATATTCGGGACTATGCAGGCGGGTATATAGTTCAACCGCTTCTTTTCGTTGGTTGTATATAAGGCATGCATAGTGCTGATGGATTTCCATTTCCTTCTTTGACATTTGAATACCTCGCACGACAGGCAGATAATCTTTCCATTTCTTATGCCACAATTCAATATCATGATAGTATTGTGCATTAAGATTACCTTTGCCCTTGTGAAGAATATCTATCTCGAAAGTCACCTTGATTTTATAGCCAGCCATCAATATTTGCATGCAGATATCGGAGTCATAGCAATGAAAACCAGAGAATGTTTTATCGTCGAAGCAAATAGTGTCGAAAAGACTTCTCCGGATACACATCCATAGTCCGTCAATGCTAGCCACTTCTATAGAAGTCCTCTCTCCCGCATATTCTCGATGAATGGATTCATCCATTTGTCCATGAGAGTCAGGCGTAAGAATATGCAAGGATGTTATATCGCTATTCCACCAACTGCATGGGCAATTGTACATGATGTGACCACCAGCAACACCAAGAGCACCTATTCCCTCATTCTTTTTGAATAAATCCTCTACTATAGAACCCCAATTATTACTTTGGAACAATATATCATCGTGCATAAAACATAGAATGTCTCCTTTCGCTCGCCGAACACCCTTGTTGTACGCTGAGAAAATAGAATATTGGTTATTGGAATTATCTATGCCAACAATTTCATAATCACATCCTATTGTTTGCTGAATATTGAAGGTCAACTCAACGGGAAGAATCTGTGTGCGCTGGCATATTATTATTGAAATCATAACAAAGAAATGTGCTTATATTTAAGAATTCCTTCTTTTTATGTGCATTAGCGGTTTAAGTATTTTTTTCCCAAGTTTGAATGCATGTGTTGAACGTAGTTCAGATATTGCTTTCTCACTTGTGTCCTTATTAAGGCTATCGTGTATTTGGTAAAGAAGAGACGCTATATATGGGTCTTCAATATATGCACTGGTAAAGTGAGGAAGTTCTCCATATTTTTGAATTAAGTAAGAAAAACTTATTTCAATTTGTTGCTCTCCAGCAATTGTTTCTGAGTATCCATTGTCACCATTAAATGGAGTCATGTTTGTAAAGTACTTTTCTTTTGTGACAATGTATGGGTGACCTGCTTTGTTGGCAAAATAAGTGTATACAATATCATCACATGGACAATCAGGAATAACATCCGATATATCATTCAAATATGAACCAAAGTATTTTGCTTTGGTTAGGGAGGCACAACCGCAATGGCATATCATTCCAGAATATACAAATCCATTACCACTAATTGGATTATTCGGATACTTATTATGTATTTCTAAGAAATCTGCAATCATCCCTTTGGGGTAGAGCCAGTCGTCGTCAATGCTGATAACGACAGCGTCAGGATATTTCTTTAATGTTGGAATTAGTTTCTTGTATACTTTGGTGTCTGGAACACGATTTATTTCCACGTTGTGCTCCAAAAGATAGTTTAGTACCTCGGTAGGCACTATTTCGTCATGAGCCAAATTGAGTACAACTAGATTTGGAGGAACGGTCTGGCAAAATATTGTGTCAAGCACTGTTGGCAAATTGCCTAAACGGTGCCTATAGGATGTTAACGTAATGATAACCTTTTCAATATCTGCCATGTTTTTTGCTATAATATTTTGTCGATCAGCTGCATTATCTTAATGTTTGCTGTAATTATCCGATGAAATAATGTCCGTTTCACTTTTAGTTCACGTATGGCTTTTATCTGCCAGTCATTCAAGGCATCTTTCATTTCCTCGAAGATTCTGTTGTCTTCCAGGATGCATGCGGGAACCTCTTCCAAGGTTACTTTGTCGTTTTCCTTTTGAAGCAGTTCTTTTTGAGTCGAGGAAATACCGGTAGTGTCGAAGGTCGCAATTATATGGTTTATATGGACAAAGGATTTTCCCTCAAGAGCTTTACGGATAAAGAATTTGCGGTCAGACACAATCCTCAGTGACTCATCATATGGCTCATCAAGCAGTAGCTCGCGTTTAATGAATGATGATTGATGGTTAATACTTCCGTCGAGAAGAAGTTTTAAAGAGAATGTTGGTTTGTAGTGAATCTCATCCAACTTTGTGTCGGAGACTCTCACGGCACAATCTCCGTAGATTATATCGCCAGTGATGGATTTAAGAAACACTTTATCCAGCGTAGTGCTTTCCTTCAAACAATCCCCGCTATTCAGAAACTGCAAATACTCACCATGGGCAGCACGAATACCTTTGTTCATGGCGTTGTAGATGCCTTTGTCGGGTTCGCTGACCCAGTAGGCGAAGTGGTCGGCATATTGCTCTATGAGTTTTTTGCTGCCGTCGGTGCTGCTGCCGTCGATGACAATCCACTCGAAGTCGCGGAAGGTCTGGCATATCACGCTGTCGATGGTGCGTTGCAAACCCTCGCGGTTGTTGAGGTTGACGGTGATGATGGAGAGTTTCATAAGAAATTAGTGTTTTACATGTCTTCCAGCGAAAGCGGCTCGGACGAAAGAGTATATTGTGAAAAATCTGAGGGCAGTTGTTCCATCTTCTACGTGAGTCTTACAAGATTGAGTTTTTTGATTTCGGCCATGACGCCTGTCTTGTCAAATTTGTTGAGGAGGGCAATCAGGTCTATCTTGTTTTCTCCCCAACGGTCTCATCGGTTGCTGACAACAGTGTAATACGTGGGTTCGTATGTGTGTGCCAGTCCTTACGGGTGAAGAACTCTATTGTAAAGGTCGATGTAGTTGTTGGCAATAATGTCGCTGGTAAACCGTTGTTCGATGTCGTTGTGCAAAATGTTGGTATTGTATTCCTTGTTGGTCACTTTGGTCAATCCTTCTACCAAGGATTCGGTAGTAAAGTCTTTACAAACCACACCATTGTCCGAATTGACGAGTTCCTCCATGCCACTACAGGGGAATGCAACAATGGGTAATCCGCATGCGATTGCCTCCAGCGGCGTTTGGGCAAATGCTTCCTGGTAGGAGGGGAATGCAAATAGATTGCCACAGGAATAGGTCATTGCTAACAGGTAGGGATTGCTGATGGGCCCTGTGTATCTGATGTCGATGGGCAGGTTGGTGTCGATACGGCCGTTGCCGATACACAGGAGCGTTATGTTGGGCCGCCGCAACTGGGCAATGGCTTCGATCAACTCTGCAAGCCCCTTCCTTTTGTCGTCGAGTTTGACGCAACAAAACACAATTACATAGTTTTTCTCCGGAATGTGATATACTTTTCGACCGATGCTCCTGTCAAGTGGACGGAAAATGTCGGTGTCTATTCCGTTGTGGATGATGGTGGTGGGTCGGCCGGACAAAAATGATTTCGTGGTGTAGAAGTCCTTCATCATTTGGGACAACGCCACTACATGGATATCTTTGCATTGAGCCAATGATGATTGTTTTATCTGGCAATAGGCGTCTTCTATTGAGGCGTAGTAGGGGTAATACTGCTCACGCTCCCTCCCGTAATGGAAACCACCATAAGCAAGATTTTCATCATGCAAGGTCCAAACGACTGGCTTGTTAATGGTGGGGAAGAAGGTCGGATAGTCGATGAAGTTCGCAACCCAATGCAGGTGAATGATATCGGCGTCGAGGACAGCTGGATGTTGATTCAGATTGTAGTAGGAAAGGGGCGAGGTGAAAAAAGTTTTGTGGGCGGAAGGTATATGGTCAACGAGGCGGTCGTAACGTTCTTGGGTACTAAGGAAATAGCCGCGCTTGCGGGCCATTTTCTTGATTTTTCGCAGGATTTTGTTTTTGGGAGGAATGTAGGACGGTGTGAAACAGTTTTCCGCAGTATAGACGCTTTCTTCGTGAGATGTCTTGTCGGCCACCAACATGGAACTTTCTATGCCATGTTTGCACAGGGATTTGTGAATCCTCATGGCGGCAATGCCGGCGCCGCCGGCATCGGTATATGTTATGTGCAAAACCTTCATCGCTCTAATGTCTTTGTTATTAAGTCGGTGTATGTGTTGGAATACTGCTCGATTTTTGTTGTTTCTACCTTATAGGGCATGTCCTTGAAGGGGTTGAGGGTTATGCCGTTGTGGACTTGGCTGACAGAGACGTATCTGTCATGATAAAAATCCCCCATGTCCAATTGTCGCATCAGCTCTATGATTTTCCCTTTTCTGGGGTCTGTGTAGTCAAGGATGAGGTTGTTGCCGTTGAGTATGGTTTGTAAAAGGATGGCATGGAACCGCATGCCGATACACAGTCGGGCGTTACGGTATAACTCCATCGTCTCTTCAAGAGAAGGCGGGAAGGTCAGAACTTCCACTTTTGGAGAACGGATGGCTTTCGCTAGGCGATTCAGTATAATCCTATCGTCGCAACCGACGGAGAAGGTGTGCATGGGCACCAGACGTATGGGTTTGTCGGCTTCGTCGGCAAACCAGCCAAACCATTCAATGAGGTATTTATCTATATTGGGGTTTATAGGGTAGTGTCCGCCGGCCGCCATGACATCGCGGATGTTTATGGCATAGAAATCGTCGGTTTTCTCTTCCGGATGCCTCTGTCGGTATTCCAGGCAGGCAAATGCGGCGGGATCTATCTGGTTTGTGGCGGTGGCATGAGGGGCGTTGGTGTCGCGCATAATGGAGAGGTCGGCCATGTCAAGTATCCGGTTGGCGCATTCCACAGTTTCGGCTTTTTCCAATGGGCCGTAGCCGCATCCAAGCAATATCGTTTTCTTCTTTCTGCGTTTTGCATACGAAAACGCATATTCCACCATATACATTTGATCGATGTCCATCAGCGGGCCACCGCCCATGATGGTAATGTCGGAGTGGTTTATAGAGTGTTCCAGTTCAAGGCGTTTCTGAGAGTCGAATATATTTACCCTCAAGCTGCTTTGGTGTGCACATTGTTCGAAGAACCGTCCGTCGTCTCTGAGGGTGCGTTCGGAGAGGATGGGATAAAGGGATCCGAGGTCGATGGTGATATCAGAGGCCACCTTGCTTAGCAAGCGAATAATGCCGGCCAATATAGCACGGTCTCCGATGGTCTCGGTTCCGTACCATCCAATGATGGTTGTTTTCAACTTAGTAATCATATTTGACCACCATTTTAAGAACTTTGTTCAATGCGGAGAGATAAAGTTTGAGCCGTTGTTTGCCGCAGGAACATCGATAGATTGTCATGCTGTATTGTTGCTTGGCAACCTCTCGTGCAAAGAGCACTCTCCCTTTCACTGTCAAAGGATAGTATGCATAGTGAATACATTTGTCACATTCTTTCAGCAACCGCCTTGCCTCCTTTTTTGTCCGCTTATTGTTGATGATTGAGCTGGCGCTTTCTTTTTCGAGGTTGCCGAGTGATTCGCCTGCTGTGGCGCAAAGCCGCAGGTTCATGTTCTCGTCGATGGTGACGTCGCGATAGCGGTAGAGACAGCTGGACAGGCGTCCTTTGCCGTTGTTTTTCAAATAATAATAGTTGGCATAAAAGCGGGCCTTCGCCGTCAGGTTGTTTTCATTAAGGAAACGTGAATAGAAGTATTCCGCTGCAATCTGACGGCTTTTGTCGTCGGCAAGAATGTCGTACTTGTCGTGGTCGGTATATGTGCCGATGCGTTTGTTTGGCACCGCCAAGTGAACGTCGAGGGTAAGGCCTAACGGGGACAGGTATTCTTCTATTTCATGTACTTTGTCTATGTTGAAACGGGAAAGGGTGTGTCCGATTATCAAGCTGTCGCAATATTTTTCCTTTTCTTTGGAGATGTCTTGTATCAACAGCATCGATTTTTCGAAGTTGCCGGGTATGCCACGAATGGTATCGTGGACTTTACCGACACCGTCGAGAGAAATGCACAAGGTGACGCTAATGCCACGTGCCGAGCAAAAGGATTTTGCCGACATTGTGTGCTCTTTGATTTTCTCTGTGGCGATGCCGTTGGTTATGAGGTATATGCTTTCGAGGTGCGGGAGCGAGGTGAGCGCTTCCAAAACCGCCATGAAGTTTGGCACCAGCGAGAATTCTCCTCCGTTTATTCCTACCGTTTGTAATTCGGAGAAGAAGGGGTCTTTCAGCACCTCTTTCAGAAGGGTGGCGTCGATGTCCTTTCTCTCATGGTGTTTCCACACATTACATGTCACGCAACAAGAATTACACCTGGAAGTTATGGGCATCTGTAGGACGCGCGGCTTTTCCCTTTTGGGGAACCATTCGCCATATAGCCGTTGGCAAAAACGTTTTATTACTCTGATTTTTTTCTTCATGTTTATTCTTCTGTCAAAGACAAAAGACCGCTGGAGAGCGGTTGTAGTTGCCCGGTTTGGGGAATGTATCCTTCAATGTCCAAAATACAGCATTCTCTAGCCACGAGATAAAACTCGACATTGGGCTGATGGATGGCGATGTCTATTTTCAAACGGCCGGCATGTAAGTTTTGAGGAAGTTTCACTTTTGCTGAAAGGGAGAATTGTCCATCCAGATTCAGCAATCCGCGCTTGTCGCTGAATGAGAATCGTGTGAGTGCGGCTCCATCGTTGTTCCTGAAAATAAGGGTTGCGTCGGCGTTGGTTATCTTCTCGGCTTCACCTTCAATCAAAACATCCAAATAGCCTTGGGTGGGGTCTAAGGTTGAAATTGATGACGAGGTGCCGTTTATTTTTATTTTTTTGATGTTTAGGCGTGGGTGGGTTTGCTTGATGTTGTCTGTAATGGTTTCCTTAAGATTGTCACTTTTCAGATAGTTTTCGATTGCCATATCGGCTGTACCCGAGAAAACAACGGATCCATTTTGTAAAATTATTCCTGTGTGACACAGGTTACGAACAGCAGCCATATTATGGCTCACAAACAGCACCGTGCGGCCTTCGCCTTTGCTGACGTCTTGCATCTTGCCGATGGCTTTTTTCTGGAATTCGGCGTCGCCGACGGCGAGGACTTCGTCGACGACGAGAATCTCGGGGTCGAGGTGGGCGGCGACGGCGAAGCCGAGTCGCACCATCATGCCGCTGGAGTAGCGCTTCACAGGGGTGTCGATATAACGTTCGCAGCCGCTGAAGTCGATGATTTCGTCCAGCTTCTTGCTGATTTCATGTTTTGTCATGCCCAGGATGGCGCCGTTCATGTAGATGTTCTCGCGGCCGGTCATCTCGGGGTGGAAGCCGGTGCCGACCTCGAGCAGCGAGCCGATGCGTCCGCGGGCACGGATGGTGCCGGTGGTGGGGGCGGTGACCTTGGAGAGGATCTTCAGCAGGGTGCTCTTGCCGGCACCGTTTTTGCCGATGATGCCTACCACATCGCCCTGCTCGACTTTGAAGTCGATGTCCTTCAGCGCCCAGACGTATTCGCTGTCGCCTTTGGTGCTGCGGTCGTTGGTTTCGCCAATGGTGAGGTATGGGTCTTCCTTCCCTCGGACATTCATGGTCCACCAGCGTTTCATGTCATGCGCGAGGGTGCCAGTGCTCACCAGGCCCAGGCGGTATATTTTGCTGATGTTGTTAAATTCTATTGCAGTTGCCATATTGCATTACTGTTGGCTATGTATCTTGGAGTATCTATGGCGTTGCCCTAGGGTTATCATGGAGTCAGGTAAAGTTTGAGTAGTGTTTGAGTAAAAGGGGAGTAAAACCTAAAGGGACGTTGAGAGGCTTTGTTTGAAGTCTTCGTAGGCCATACGGATGCCGTCTTTCAGTTCTGTTTTGTAGGTCCACCCCAGTCGGGTGGCCTTGCTGACGTCGAGGAGCTTGCGGGGGGTACCATTGGGTCTGGAGACATCCCAGCGGATGGTACCTTTGTAGCCCACCACCTCGGCTACGGTTTTAGCCAGCTCACGGATGGTGAGCTCTTTGCCGGTGCCGGCGTTGACGGTCTCGTTGCCGGAGTAATGGTTCATCAGGAAGACGCAGAGCTCCGCCAGGTCGTCGACATAGAGGAACTCGCGCAGCGCGCTGCCGTCGCCCCAGCAGACGACCTCGGGCAGCCCCTGCTCCTTGGCTTCGTGGAAACGGCGTATCATGGCCGGCAGCACATGGCTGTGCTCGGGGTGGTAGTTGTCGTTGGGACCGTAGAGGTTGGTGGGCATGACGCTGATGTAGTCGGTGCCGTACTGGCGGTTGAGGTACTCGCAGTATTTCAGGCCGCTGATCTTGGCCAGCGCATAGGCCTCGTTGGTGGGCTCGAGGGCCGAGGTCAGCAGGCAGTCTTCCTTCATGGGCTGCGGTGCCAGACGGGGGTAGATGCAGCTGCTGCCGAGGAACTCCAGTTTCTTCACACCGTTCTTCCAGGCGGCATGGATGACGTTCATCTCCAACGTCATGTTCATGTACATGAAGTCGGCCGGCGCGGCGTTGTTGGCTGCTATGCCACCCACCTTGGCGGCGGCGAGGAACACGTATTCGGGTTTCTCCGCCGCGAAGAAGGCTTCCACTGCCTCCTGGCGTGTCAGGTCCAACTCGGCATGGGTGCGGGTAACGATATTGTTGTATCCTTGGCGCTGCAGCTCGCGGACGATGGCGCTCCCCACCATCCCGCGGTGCCCCGCCACGTATATCTTGGATTCTTTGTTCATTTCTTGCTGATGTTTCTCACGGAGATTATTTTAAATTGTCACACAGAAATCACGGAAATCACAGAAATTATGCTGACGCATCATTTTGTTGAGCAATAATCAATTGGCTATTCGAGTGATTGATGTCAAGATGTTGTCAGTATTGAAATTCACTAGAATCCCAATTCTTTTATCCATTAAGCGAAGGTATGTTAAAAGCTGTTTGGAGAACACTTTTTTCATTTCCTCTACAGATTTCAACTCGATGATAACTTTGTCCTCAACAAGAATATCGAGTCGTAAATCTGTTTTTAGTCTGCTGCCCTTATATATGACGGGCACCTGTTTTTGTCGTTCAATAGATAATCCGCGTTGTTCCAGTTCGAAACACAATGCCTCCTCATATACGCTTTCCAATAGTCCAGGCCCAAGTTCTTTGTACACATCGTATATCGCACCCCTAATTTCGTATGTTATTTCATTCGGTGTCATAGGGTTGGTGGTTTTTCTGTGATTTCTGTGGTTTCTGTGTGCCTTAATCTGTGTGGTGCAGGCGGCGGACCTTCTTCATGTCGTGCTGCACCATGAGCTTCACGAGGTCTTCGAAGCTTGTCTTCTGCGGATTCCATCCGAGGAGACGTTTGGCCTTGCTGGGGTCGCCCAGCAGCTGGTCTACTTCGGCGGGGCGGAAGTACTTGGGGTCCACCTCCACGAGCACCTTGCCGGTTTTCGCGTCGATGCCTTTCTCGTCGACACCCTCACCTTCCCAGTGAAGTTCGATACCGGCTTCACTGAAGGCCAGCGTACAGAACTCGCGTACTGTGTGATATTGGCCTGTGGCTATGACGTAGTCGTCAGGTTGCTTTTGCTGAAGGATGAGCCACATGCATTCCACGTAGTCCTTGGCATAGCCCCAGTCGCGCAGGGCGTTGAGGTTGCCGAGGTACAGCTTGTCCTGAAATCCTTGAGCGATGCGTGCGGCAGCAAGTGTAATCTTGCGTGTGACGAATGTTTCGCCGCGTCGTTCACTCTCGTGGTTGAAGAGGATGCCGTTGCAGCAAAACATGTTGTAGCTCTCTCGGTAGTTCTTCATCATCCAGTAGCCATACAGTTTGGCCACACCGTAAGGCGAGCGTGGATAAAATGGTGTTGTTTCACTTTGCGGCACTTCCTGCACTTTGCCGTAGAGCTCGGAAGTGGACGCTTGGTAGATGCGACAGGTGTTAGTGAGCCCGGCAATGCGTACTGCCTCCAGCAGCCTCAACACGCCGTTGGCATCGGTGTCGGCCGTGAATTCCGGCACGTCGAAACTTACTTTCACATGGCTCTGTGCCGCCAGGTTGTATATCTCGTC